>MDTC01004083.1_pt1 | contig 16424 bp, 10 predicted proteins | sample 811181 | NCBI WGS metagenome assembly MDTC01 (sample SAMN05326644, study PRJNA326480) | marine metagenome | isolation source: seawater | place: Pacific Ocean: North | collected 2011
GTCATTTTCTTCCCTTGTAATTCTGGCATTTTTTCTAATACTCCAAATTCTTCTAATTCTTGAGCAAATTTTAACAATAATATTTCTCCTCTGTCTTTGTAGATGATTGATCGACCTTTAAAGAAAACAAATGCTTTAAGTTTTGCCCCTTCAGAAAGGAACTTTACGGCATGTTTTAGTTTAAATTGAAAATCATGTTCATCTGTATTTGGACCAAATCTTATTTCTTTAATTACAACTTTAACTTGTTTTGCTTTGAGTTCTTTTTGTTTTCTTTTTTGCTCATACAAGAATTTTTTATAATCAATTATTTTACAAACAGGTGGTTTAGCATTAGGTGAGATCTCTACTAAGTCTAAATCTCTTTCTTCAGCCATTGTTAAGGCGTGTTTAGTAGTATAAACTTTTGGTTCGATTCCATCGGCAACAACTCTTACTTCGAGCACTCTGATTTTATCATTTATTCGATGTGGGTCTTCTTTAATTACCCTTCCTCTGTTTGGTCTTCTTGGTCTGATACTCCTCCTTTTTCTAGGTTAAACTTAATTTATTAAAATGGTTGAAGACTTTTTTCAATATTACTATTTATGATGTTTTTAAATTCTTCAATAGTAAATGTCCCAATGTCTCCATGGCCTTGTTGTCTTACAGCAATTTTATTTTCATTGGCTTCTTTCTCTCCAACAATAAGCATAAATGGTATTTTATTTAGCTCAGCATCTCGAATTTTTCTACCAACTTTTTCGGCTCTTTCGTCAACAAGTCCGCGAATATCGTAATTTTTTAGAGTTTTTAAAACTTCTTTTGCATAATCATTGTAATGTTCACTTAATGGAAGGATGATGAATTGTTCAGGATTTAACCAAAGTGGGAATTTTCCAGCAGTATGTTCAATTAATAAAGCAACAAATCTCTCGAGGGAACCAAAGGGAGCTCGATGAATCATAACAGGCCTGTGTTTTTGATTATCAGCACCTGTGTATTCCAACTCAAATCTTTCTGGAAGATTGTAATCCACTTGGATTGTACCTAGCTGCCAAGATCGATTTAAGGCATCTTTGACCATAAAATCTAATTTTGGACCGTAAAAAGCAGCTTCACCATACTCAACAATTGTTTTTAATCCTTTATCGTCCGCCGCATTAATAATAGCTTTTTCTGCTTTATCCCAATTGTTATCGCTTCCAATGTATTTAGTATTGTTTTCAGGATCTCTCAATGAAACTTGAGCAACAAAGTTTTTAAAGTCAAGAGCTTTAAAAACATATAAAACTAAATCAATTACCTTTTTAAATTCATCTTCAAGCTGATCAGGTCTGCAAAATATATGAGCATCGTCTTGAGTAAATCCTCGAACTCTTGTAAGGCCGTGAAGTTCACCACTTTGTTCGTATCGATAAACAGTTCCAAATTCAGCTAATCTTAGTGGAAGGTCTCTGTAAGATTTTGGTGAAGCATTAAATATTTCGCAATGATGAGGACAGTTCATTGGTCTAAGTAAGAACTCTTCTCCTTCGTTAGGTGTAGAAATGGGTTGAAATGAATCAGCACCGTATTTTTCATAGTGACCTGAACATACATACAAATCTTTATGTCCAATGTGAGGAGTAGAAACTGGGAGATATCCTGCAGAAACTTGAGCTTTTTTCATAAAATCGATTAACCTATCTCTGAGTTCTGTTCCTTTGGGTAACCAAAGCGGAAGACCTTGACCAACTCTTTCTGAAAAAGTAAACAAATCCAACTCTTTGCCTAATTTTCTGTGGTCTCTTTTTTTTGCCTCTTCCAATTGATGAAGATATTGAGTTAAATCTTTTTGTTTTTCAAAAGTGATCCCGTATATTCTAGTTAATTGCTTGTTGTTTTCGTCTCCTCTCCAGTATGCGCCAGCAATATTTAGTAATTTAACAGCTTTAATAAATCCAGTATGTGGTAAATGTGGACCTCTACATAAATCTGTAAAGTTTCCTTGAGTGTAGAAAGTAATGGATCCGTCTTGAAGGTCCTCGATTAGTTCAAGTTTGTATGGGTCTTTTTTTTCTTTAAAATATTTTTCTGCTTCTTTTTTAGAAATATCTTTTCTTTTGAATTCATTTTTTTCTCTAGCTAACTCTAAAATCTTCTTTTCTATTTTTTCTAAATCTTTTTCAGAAATTTCATTAGAGCCAAAATCAACATCATAGTAAAATCCATTTTCTATTGCAGGTCCAATAGCTAATTTTATTCCAGGATAGTAGAATTCTAGTGCTTCAGCCATTAGGTGAGCGCTACTGTGCCAAAGGGTAGATTTACCTCCTTCATTTTGAAAAGTTAGAAGTTCAAGCGAACTATCAACTAATAATGGTGTAGTTAGGTCAATAATTTCACTATTAACCTTTGCAGCTAATACCTTTCTTGCTAGTCCTTCGCTAATAGATTTGGCAATTTCAAGTGAAGATGTTCCTTTTTCAACTTCTTTTATGCTTCCATCTGGTAATGTTATTTTTATCATCTATAACTTTTTCAGAGCGCAAATATAATGAAATGAAACGCTCATAAAGTAACCTTCAAAAATTATTCATTTACTTTGTATGATATGGATGTAAATATTTTAAAAAAATACAATCAAACTAATCAATTCGGTAAGTTTTTAGGATTAGAACTAGAATTAATTAAACCAGGTGAGGTGAATTATTATGTGACTGTCAAAGAAGATCACCTAGCAACGCAAAGTTCTGCACATGGTGGTTTTTTAGCTGGTATTTTTGATCAAATTATTGGAACAGCTGCTTTAAGTATGGCTGTTTTAGACAAAAAGGTAGTAGCTACAGTAGAGTTTAAAATTAATTATTTAAAACCCGCTTTTTTAAACGATCAACTAATTGGAAACGGTAAGGTAGTAAGTAATGGAAAACGGATTTATACTGTAGAGGGTAAAATACATAATCAAAATGATGAATTATTGGCTTTAGGAATAGCAACTTTAAATGCTTATCCATTTGAAAAAAGTGACATGAATTTTTAATAACTTTATTACATGAAAAAAATTATATTATTGGCTGCTTTAGTTTTCTTGAGCGCTGTGGTTTTCTCACAAAAAAAGAAAGATAACAAAGAACAAACGGCATTAGCAAAATTATCACTTAATGGTTTGAGCTTTAGGTCAGTAGGACCTTCTTTGACTGCAGGAAGAATTGCTGATATTGCTGTTAATACTAAGAATCCGAAAATTTATTACATCGCAGTTGCTTCCGGTGGAGTTTGGAAAACTGAAAACAGTGGTAATACTTATGAACCAATTTTTGATGATCAAGGATCATACAGTGTAGGTTGTATTAAAATAGATCCCAATAATGAACATACTATATGGGTAGGGACTGGTGAAAATAACAATCAGAGGAGTGTTGCTTACGGTGATGGGGTTTATAAGAGTCTAGATGGAGGAAAAAGCTGGAAAAACATGGGATTAAAAACTTCTGAGCACATAGGAATGATTGAAGTTGACCCTACTAACTCTAATAAAATATATGTTGCCGCATATGGTCCACTATGGAAAGAGGGTGGTGAAAGAGGGCTTTATTTTTCAAATAATGGAGGAAAAGATTGGGAATTAATTTTAGAAACAGATGAGAATACAGGTGTTAATGAAATTCATATAGACCCAAGAGACAGTCAGATTCTTTATGCTTCCGCTCACCAAAGAAGAAGACATGTATTTACTTATGTTGGTGGAGGTCCAGGTTCCATGATTTATAAATCAACTGATGGTGGAAAAAACTGGAGAGAGTTGAAAGGGGGGCTTCCAAGCGCAATAAAAGGAAGAATTGGAATGGATATATCTCCAGCTGATCCAGATTACATTTATGCTTTGGTTGAAGCTGAAAAAAATCAAAAAGGATTGTACTTATCTAAGGACAGGGGAGAGAGCTGGAAAAAAGTGAACAATTACGTAACTAGCGGTAATTACTATCAGGAAGTTTTTTGTGACCCAATTGATAAACACAAGGTATTTTTTATGGACACTTGGTTGCACCATACTAATGATGGTGGTAATACAGTGGTTAAAACAGGAGAAAAAAGTAAGCACGTAGATAATCATTGTATATGGGTTGACCCTAATGATACCGATCATTGGATTGTAGGATGTGATGGTGGAATATATGAAACTTGGGATCATGCCAATAATTGGCACTTTAAGCCTAATTTACCAATCACACAATTTTATAAAGTAGCAGTTGACAATGATTTCCCTTTTTATAATATTTATGGAGGAACTCAAGACAATAATAGTTTAGGAGGCCCATCTAGAACTTTAACTAATCATGGAATTATGAATTCTGATTGGTATATCACCAACGGAGGTGATGGTTTTGAGAGTGCAATTGACCCAAAGGATCCCAATATTGTTTATGCCCAATCACAATACGGGTGGCTAGTGAGGTACGATCGTATATCTGGAGAAAAAGTAGGTATCAAGCCAATGGCTTCTCAAGGAATGAAACCGCTAAGATGGAATTGGGATGCACCTTTGATAATTAGTCCACACAATCACAAGAGACTTTATTTTGCTGCTAATCGATTATTTAGAAGTGACAACAGGGGAGACAAGTGGGAGTGTATCAGTCCAGATTTATCAAAAGGAATTGATAGAAATCAATTGAAAGTAATGGGAAGAATTCAAAGTGCTGATGCAGTAATGAAAAATAAATCTACGACCATGTATGGAAATATTGTTGCTTTAGATGAATCGCCCCTTCAAGAAGATTTACTTTATGTTGGTACTGATGATGGTTCTATACATGTTTCGGAAGATGCTGGAAAAAACTGGTACTTAGTAAGTGACATAAAAGGAGTACCTGAAAATACTTATGTCAATTCTCTAGTTGCTTCAAAGCATGATGTGAGTAGGGTTTATGCTGTTTTAAATAATCACAAAAGAGGAGATTTCAAGCCTTATGTTTTTATTTCTGAAGATAAAGGAAAAACTTGGAAATCAATAGTTTATAATTTGCCAATTAAACAATCAGTTTATGATATTGCTGAAGATCATTTGTCAGCTGACTTGTTATTTGTAGGAACTGAACTTGGTGTTTTTTACACTAATAAAAGAGGTTTAGAATGGAAGCAACTAAAATCTGGGTTACCAACTATTGCAGTCAGAGATTTAGAAATTCAAGAAAGAGAAAATGATCTTGTATTAGCTACTTTTGGAAGAAGCTTTTATGTTCTTGATGATTATTCTCCACTTAGATCAATAAATCCTGAATCTGATATTAAAGCCAAAATTTTTCCAATTAAAGATGCTTTGATGTATGTTGACTCTAGACCACTTGGTTTGAGGGGTAAAGGGTCACAAGGAGAGTCTCATTACACTTCAAAAAACCCCCCATTAGGAGCTGTTATTTCTTATTATTTTAATGACACTCTTAAAACGTCTAAGCAAATTAGGCAAAAATCAGAAAAAAGTAAGATTAAAAATAACCAAGATGTTGTATACCCATCTATTGAGCAGCTAAGAAAAGAAGATAGAGAGCAAAAGCCGTATTTACTTTTTACAATCTATGATAATGATGGTAAAGAAATTAGAAAAATACTTGAAAAACCAAAGTTAGGAGTCAATAGAGTGGTATGGAATTTCAGACTTACACCACAAAGTAATATAAAACTTAAAAGTTCCGAACCTGGAAGATATGGAGAGTCCAATAGCGGTCCTTTGGCCTTACCAGGCACTTATTTTGTCACCATGCATAAGGTGGAGAATGGCAAAACTTCTTTATTGGTTGACAAGACTCCTTTTGATTGTAAATGGTTAAACCAAATTTCTATTCCAACTACCAATAAAGAAGAATTATTGGCTTTTCAACAAAAAGTGGATCGCTTAAGAAAAGCAATTGATGCTGCTGGAGAAGTATTGGATGAAAATAAACAAAGAATTAACTTTATTTCTTCAGCTTTTAAATCCTATCCTGGACTAGATATTTCTTATTTATCACAAATGAAAACTCTTGAAGAACATGCAGATAAAATTAGTATTGGTTTATACGGTGATCCTTCTTTAAGTAAAAGAGATATAGAGCAAAATGAAGCCATTTCATCAAAGGTTGGAATTGTAATCTGGAATATGTGGAGAAATAGATCAAATCCAACATCAACTAATATAATGCTTTATGAATCTGCTTCAAATAAATTTGAAAGCTTAATTGGACAATTGAATGATTTAGATGAAAATATTTTAGAGATTGAAAAATATTTGGAAGAGAAAGAAGTGCCTTTTACACCGGGAAGAGGGCTAATTATGAAATGGAAGAAAGAATAATCAAAAACCAATATTAGAATAGTTTTTATATTTTTTTTCATCAAATTGATAAAGGTGAGTTTTTCTTCCGACATGACTTCGCTGTACTTTCGTTACTAATTTGACAAAATCCATATCAAGTATTCTTCTTCTAAAATTTCTTTTATCAAACTTTTTATCCATAAATGAAGCGTATAATTCTTCTAATTCGTCCATTGTAAATTTGTCTGGAAGTAAATTGATACCTATAGGTCTGTATTTCATCCTTCTTTTTACTCTTTTGAGAGCAAATTCAATAATTTCATCATGGTCAAAAGCGAGTTCTGGTTTGTTATCAATTGAAAAAAAATCAGCTAGTTTATTTTTGTTCAATTTAATATTATGTTTCTCAATATTTATTAAGCCATAAAAAGAAATATCAATAATTCGCTCAAATGGATGTCTATATTGTTTAGCAAAAGCATTTAATTGTTCAATATATACTTTATTATTTCCTATATTTTCTTTAAGAATGGATTTTGTTACTTTTTCAATTGATTCATTTGCGCTCATGACTCTGTAAGGTAACATCATCGCATTCTTAAATGGTTCTTTTTGATTTTTAATAAGTAGAACATGTTTTTCTTTTTTATAAAAACAAAATAGGCATATACTGACAGTAATACCCATTTTTTGTTGATCTTTAATAGGTGTCATTTTGTATTAGTGTATTTTTAACACTAAGGTAATTAATTTATAACACCTGAACCAATAAGTTCATCATTTTTATACCATGCTATAAATTGACCTGGTGTAATACCTCTCTGGGATTCTGAAAATGAAAAAAGAAGTTGATCATTATCGACAAATATTTTAACTTTTGTTAAATTTTGACGGTATCTGATTCTGCAATCATATTGTTGTGTTTCTTCTTGTTTAATTTTATAATCATTTCTTATCCAATGGCTTTGGTTTTTATTCACAGAAAGTCCATTTCTATAAAGTCCAGGGTGATTTTCTCCTTGACCTACATAAATAATATTTTTGATGGTATCTGTTCCTATAATGAAAAGTGGGAGAGGGGTTCCTCCAATATTTAATCCCTTTCTCTGTCCGATGGTATAGTAATGTGCACCGTTGTGAGTTCCAATTTCCTTACCCATATTTTCATCTAATTCATATGGCTTAAAATGGTTATTTTCTTTAATATTTTTAAAAGTCGAATGCTGGCTGTCAATTTCTATTACTTTTCCTTGCTTTGGTTCAAGTTGTTGTTGTAGAAATACTGGAAGCTTTACCTTTCCAATGAAACAAAGTCCTTGAGAGTCTTTTTTATCTGCGGTATTCAAACCAATTTTTTTAGCAATTTCTCTTACTTCATTTTTTTGAAGATCACCAATTGGAAATAGCACCCTACTCAATTGCTGCTGTCTGACTTGGCACAAAAAATAGCTTTGATCTTTGGTGTTGTCTTTTCCTGCAAGTAAACGATGAATAGCTTCTCCATTTAAATCAATAGTTTCTTTTCTGCAATAATGTCCAGTAGCAACAAAATCAGCTCCTATCTCTATGGCTTTTTTTAGAAACAAATCAAATTTCACTTCTCTGTTGCATAGCACATCTGGATTGGGTGTTCGTCCATTTTTATATTCTCTAAACATGTAATCTACAATCCTTTCCTTGTACTCTTTACTAAAATCTAATACTTGAAAAGGTATACCAAGTATTTCAGCAACTTCTAATGCGTCGTTGCTGTCTTCAATCCAAGGACATTCGTTGTCTATTAATACAGATTCATCATTCCAATTGCGCATGAATAAACCAATGACATTATAACCCTGTTCAATAAGTAAATGAGCTGCAACACTAGAATCTACACCACCTGATAAACCAACGACCACTGTTTTCATGACACAAAATTACTTGAATTTCATCTTTTGACCTAATAAAGCATTAAATGTTGAGATAAAATTTATCTTTATTGACCAACTTCAATTAGTAGGAATACAAAAAATATATTATGAATTTAGATGGAATGCTAAAAGAAAACTCTCTTAAGGGTAAAACTATTTTAGTAACAGGAGGAGCAACCGGACTTGGAAAATCAATGTCAAAATATTTCTTAGAACTAGGTGCTAATGTAGTTATTGCAAGTAGAAAGCAAGAATCTTTAGATAAAACAGCTAAAGAACTAGGTGTTATTGAAAATGGAAATATTATTGGTATTAGTTGTGATGTAAGAAATTACGATGAAGTAGATAAAACATTAAAACAAATTAAAGAAAAGTTTGGTCAACTTGATATTTTAGTAAATAATGCTGCTGGTAATTTTATTGCCCCCACAGAAAGGCTGTCTCATAGAGCTTTTAATATTGTTGTTGATATTGTTTTAAAAGGGACCTACAATTTTAGTTTAGCTGCAGGTAAAGATTGGATTAAAGCAAAGCAAAAAGGAAAAATGTTAAATATTGTTACCACTTATGCATGGACTGGTTCAGGTTATGTGGTGCCTTCAGCCGCTGCAAAAGGAGGGGTATTGTCGTTAACAAGGTCTCTTGCTGCTGAGTGGGCAAAGTACAATATCAATGTAAATGCAATTGCCCCAGGTCCATTTCCTACCAAAGGGGCTTGGGATAGGCTTTTTCCTAAACCTTTTAGGGCTTTTGTAGATCCTAAAAAAAGAATTCCATTGAAGAGATTTGGAGAGCATCAGGAGCTGGCTAATTTAGCTGCCTATATGGTTTCTGATTACAGTGATTACATGACTGGAGAGGTAGTTACCATTGATGGAGGGGAATGGATATACAATGCAGGAGAATTCTCATGGTTAGATAAGGTGCCAAAAAAATTGTGGGGGATTATTGAAAAGGCAACTAAGAAAAAGTAAATTCTAGTTAGGTTCTATATCAATGTAAATTCCTTCTCTTGCTTTTTCGTAATCTGGAATGGTGATGACGTCCCAGTATTTTTCGGTGGGTCTTAATTTTAAAAATGTTTCCCAATACGCTTCTTTATTCATCCACCAATAATGAATTGCTTGGTTATTGTATTGTTGAATTTGAAAGTTATTGAACCCGATTAATAATGCTAAAACAGAAATAGAAATAAATTTCACAATATTATTTGAACTTAAATGAGTAAGAATTGATGCTAAAGGAATAGCCATAATCGCATAGGAATCAATAAATGCTCTTAATCCAAAAGAACCTCCAAACCACCAACACCACCAAGAAGATTGAATATATATATTTAAAACAAAGAAAATAGAAATAGGTAACAATAAACCTTTCCTTGTTTTGGTTAAAGATAAAATACCTAATGATGCAAAAAACATGATTGGAGTATAAATAAACCATCCTTTTCTATAGCTAATTAAAATATTTTTTAATTGAGGGTTCAAAAAGAAAAATTTTCCTCCTGCTTCCCCATAAGTAAAATAAAATATTTTTCCAGAAAGCCAATACCAATACATAAATTGAGGGATCCAAATCAACACAAATGCAATTGCCATTATAATGGTGTATTTATACTGTTTTAGAAACCAATTAACTCTTTGTTTCAATGTTTCTATTGAAGATACATTCCATAAGAAAAATACCAAAAGGACTATAATATTTGTCGGTCTTATTAATGCGATAAAGCCTGCCAAGAGTCCTGTTAAAAATATTTTTAAAATTGAAGGGCTTTCATGAAACTTAATAGTCAAGTACATAAAAATTGAGATTAAAGAAAAATTATAAGCATGAGGCATAGCCGCTTCATATGAGAAATAATATAATAAATTGGTTCCTAAGCCTATGGCCAGTATAACTAGTGCTGAAATACGATCCTCATAAAATCTACTAAGTGTTTTCTTTAGAAAAAACAAACCAATTATGACATAGAATAAGGAGCTAAATACCAATGCAAATCGATAAGGAACTGAATAGCCATCAGCTAAGTATTCAGATTTTTTGGCATATAAATGAGCTACAGCAAAGAATGGAGAATATAAAATAGACATCCCCATAGTGGTAATTATTGCTTTTTTCTTTAGCGGAGTTTCAATAGGCCAAATTAAATCGTTGAATTTTTCTGGATTATCTTTGGTGAACTCTAGAGATAAATCATTGTAAATAAATGCTGCAGGTAAGTAGGCGTAATAGGATTTTACATCCCATTCAATTACTTTTTCATCATTCTTCCATCTGTGATGACTAAAGTTCAGAAATACTGTGAAAACAGAAATAAATATTATACAATAAGCTGATAATCTATTTGTCATATGACCAATCAATTTTCTTGTAAAAGTTATTAAAATGGTAATTTGGCTAAATCTACATTACCACCAGTTATAATTATTCCAATACGTTGATTCTTGAATAAATGTTTATTTTTAATTATTGCTGCAAGAGGAACAGCACAGGAAGGTTCAATAATGATTTTCATTCTTTCCCATGTTAGCCTTAGTGCGCCAATGATTTCATGTTCTTCAACGGTAAATATATCTTCAACATACTTTTGAATGATTGGAAAGCATTTATCACCTAAACTTGTTCTTAAACCATCAGCAATAGTTTGTGGATTAGTTATAGGAACTAGTTTACCACTTTTAAAAGATTGATAAGCATCATCAGCCCCTTTGGGTTCTGAACCATAAACCTTAGTGGTTGAAAAATAATTGGCAGCTAATGCAGTTCCGCTTATTAGTCCACCTCCACCAATAGGAGCAAAGATAGTTTCAAGCTGAGTAGTTTGATCTAATAATTCCATAGTAGCAGTAGCATTTCCTGAAATAACATTGTAGCAATTGTAAGGATGCAAAAATGTTGCACCTGTTTTATTAACTATTTCTTGAGCAGTTTTTTCTCTTGCTTCTAGTGTAGGTTGACAATCAACTACTTTTGCTCCATAACCAATTACTGCATTTTTTTTAACACTTGGGGCATTATTAGGCATTACAATAGTGGCATTAATATTTGACATCCTAGAAGAAAGTGCAACTGCTTGTGCAAAATTTCCAGAAGAGTGGGTGGTAACTCCTTTGTTTTTTTCTGTTTCTGAAAGCTTTAGAATAGCATTGGCTGCTCCTCTCATTTTGAAAGCACCCATTTTCTGGAAGTTCTCACATTTGAAAAAAAGTTCAGCACCAACAATTTTATTGATACTCTTTGAAGATATTACAGGAGTTTTATGAATTAAATGATGAATTCGTTTACTTGTTTTTACTAAGTTTTCTTTATCTGGAATCATCAATTTTTATTTTTTTTCAAATTGTCCGGTTTCCAAATTCCTTGTAATTTGATTATGAGAAATCAAAAGTCCATTTAATGCAATGTAAACACCATTCTCCAAAGATTGTACTCCACCTATTGCTAATCCAATATTAATACTGGCATCTGAATTGGTAAACCTTTCTGGTCTCATAGAGCCTGTTAGAATAATAGTTTTATTTTTAATTTCACTTAGAAATTTTGCAGTTTCAATAATAGTGTCTGTTCCATGAGTGATAATTATTTTATTTTCCTTTGCCGAATCACACATTTCAAAAATAGATTTCCTATCTATTTCATTAATTTCCAAACTATCTTTTTGGGTAGCAGTTTTAATATCATATTCAAATGACGGACTAAATTTTTTTAAAATTCGCTTTACTGCAGGATCTTTGATTTCAAATGCCCATCCATCAGTTTTTTTTGGATAATCTTTATCAATAGTGCCTCCAGTTTGGATAAATAACAATTTCATATTAAAAATTTTCTCCAATAATCAAAAATTTCTGTTATAAACAAATGTAAACTTTATTATATTTCGACTCTTTTATTTTTAATAAACCTACGAACATCATATTTAATAAAATAAAAAATTATTGTTTAAGTTAGTTTACAAATATTTCCTTCTAATTTTATTTTCTACATTTTTTTGTAAAAATATTTATTCTACCCATATTGTTGGTGGAGATTTTAAAATTACGATGTCTAACAATTCAGCAACTGGTGCTGATTACTTTTTTCAATTAAAATTGTTTAGAGATGCAGTAAATGCAGCTGCCTTAATGCCCACCACAGCTAACATTGGAATTTACGATGCTGTTACTCACTTTCAAGTTTCAACAGTATTTTTAAATATTACTACTAATAGTGTTGTTCCTTTGGGAGATCCATGCTACACTCCAGATCCAAACGTAGTTCAGATTGAAGAAGGTGTTTTTGTGAATACTTTAGCTAAGTTTTTACCTAATAACCCGAATGGTTATTACGTTCAATATGAAAATTTTGCTAGAAATGCAATTATAGATAACATTGCCATTCCAGGAGCTACAGGTATTACCATATTTGCTATGTTTCCTGACCCTGCTCTTGGTCAAAATTCTTCTCCGGACTTTGGAGTTTATCCATCTGATGCTTATTTCTGTGTTAACAATACTAAATTAATGACATTCCCCGTTGTTGACCCAGATGGAGATTCTTTAGTTTATTCTTTGGTTGACCCAATGGATGGCACTATCGCTGGAGGGGGTACTTCACCAGGTTCTGGAAATTATCCTTTTTACCCTTCTTGTCAGTGGGCCGCTGGTTTTAGTTTAGCAAATATTGTTGGAGGTGCTCCTGCTATGTCTGTTGACCCAATAAGTGGAGTAATTTCAGCTACTCCAAATATGCTTGGTTTTTTTGCTTACACTGTAAGAGTTGAAGAATACAGAAATGGTGTTAAAATTGGTGAAGTAAGAAGAGATGTTCAATATGCTTCATTAGCTTGTACCATAGCAGTTCCACCAGATTTGGCTGTTGATGGTTTAAATGGACAATTCCCAAATTATTCTATCCCAATCGATGTTAGTATCAATGATACTTCATGTTTTGATATTGATGTAGCTGTAACAGACCCAACTGATTCGGTTTATATAAAACCAACTTCTTCTAATTTTAACTTGGTTAATAATTACCAAACCCCTAACCCCATTGGTGCTAATTCTTTTTCTTATAATGATTGGGAGGATATAATTGGAAATACGGTTATTTTTAATGGTAACAATTTAATCAATGGGTATTATGGAAATCTCTCCAATGTTTATCTAAGATACTGTTGGGTTCCTGCTTGTGATTTAATTGATTCTGTTTTCAATATTACTTTTGATATTTACTCTGTTGATGTGAATAATTCAGCATGTGGTGGAGTTACAAGTTCCCAAGCTGACTTACAAATTACCGTGAATCAATCTCCCAATGATAGTATTGTTCACAATATTGTTGATTCATTTTGCGTGGATTATATTTTAAATGGTCAAACTTACACTTCCCCAGGTTCTTACTCCCAAACTTTAATCAATTCTTTAGGATGTGATAGTACTATTATATTGGATTTGTCACAGGCCAATATTAATTTAAATATTCAAACAATAGATGAGTCCTGTTTTGCAGGAAATGGTGAAATAAGTGTGTTGGCTAGTGGAGCAGATTCACCTTACACATATTCATTGGACGGTACAGTCTATTCTGATAGCATTTTTGATAGTCTTGCTTTTGGAACCTACAATGTTTCAGTATCAAGCCAAAATGGATGTACAATTAATCAAAATATTGTGATTAATAATGTTGATTTTCAAATTGATACTGTTTTATTAACAGCTATGAGCTGCATTGGTGTTTGTGATGGAATAATTGATGTAAACGCCAATACTGGAGTTAATTATTATATTACTGGATCACAAAATATAACAGATAGCAGTTCTGTATTTGATTCTCTTTGTCCTGGGAACTATATGGTATTTGCAGAAAACTCTAATGGTTGTTCAGATTCGTTACAAGTTGTTTTGAATTCTCCCTCTGCTTTGACTGCTTCAATTAGTACAGATACAATGGTTTGTATTAATGGCATTGTAAACTCATTATTCCAAGCAAATGGAGGGACTGGAAATATTACAATCAACTGGAGCAATGGAATAATTGGAGATTCTACTTTATGGACTGTTTTAGGAGACAGTTCAATAAGTGCTTACGGACTAGATTCTATGGGTTGCTCAACAGATACGATTAGTCAAAATATTCAAACTTACCCACCACTTTCTCTGGTGATGTCACCCGATACTACCTTATGCAACACCAATTCTACACTTATTTATGGTATTGTTTCAGGTGGATTAGGAACAGGTTATTCTTTTTCTTGGGATAATGCTCTTTCAGATTCTTCACAACATTATGTAACACCTGTTTTTTCTCAAGACTATAATCTTATTGTAACTGATGGTTGTGAAACCCCTTCTGTTAGTGGAATAACCACAGTGACAGTGTTACCAGTCTCACCTGCTAATTTTACTGCAGATATTTTGGAGGGATGTGTTCCTTTGCTTGTTACTTTTGATGAATCTATTTCTGATTCTACAGGCATTTGTAGTTGGGATTTTGGAGATCAATCTGTTTCCTCTCAGTCTGGGATAGTAACCCATGTTTTTGATTCTGTTGGGTGTTGGGATATATCGCTAAATTACAGTGATACTTCAAACTGTTCTAGATTTAGTGTTTATGATAGCTTAATATGCACCTATGAAAATCCTGTTTCTGATTTTTCTTTTTCCCCTACTGAAATAAGCCTAATTAATAACTTTATTCGATTTAATAATAATTCATCTTCTAATGCTACTCAATTCCTTTGGGAACTAAGTAATTCAAATTACAGTGAAACCTTTAATGCTGTAGATTTAAACTATTCTTTTGAAAATCAAAGTGTTGGTTTATATTCCATGTGTCTTACAGCTTATACTGTAAATGGATGTACAGATACCATTTGCAAAACAGTTAATTTAAAAGATGATTTTGTATTCTATATACCAAATGGCTTTACAGCTGATGGAAATAGTAAAAATGATGAGTTCGGTCCTATAATGAAAGGGGCAGCTGCTAACAATTACTCCATGACCATATATAATCGCTGGGGAGAACTGATTTTTGAAACTTCAGATATTAATGAAAGGTGGGATGGTAAAAATATGGTTACAGGTAATTTGTGTCCCTTAGGTGTATATGTATGGAATATTCAGTTAACAGATATTATTAATTCAGAGGATAAGAAGTTTATTGGTAATGTTACTCTTGTAAGGTAAGTTTATATAATGACAAATGATTTTATTTTTGTGTTTTCAGAGTTACTTACCTTAATAAAATACAATCCTTTAGCCAGTCCTTTAGTGTCACAATTTATTGATTTAGATGATGTTGAATTAAAAGTATATTGATTGTTGTCAATTAGTCTTCCTCTGGCATCAATTAACGTAATATTTACTTGATCAATACTGAAATTTTCAAGGTGAATACTAAATGAACCAAAATTTGGATTGGGATATAATCCAAAATTTAAAGGATCATATTCTTCATCAGTTTTATTTTTGATATTGATATTATCAATGTACAATTGATTACCACTTTTACTTTTATTGGTAAATGATACTTTTATAGTTTTTCCAATGTGCTTAAAAAGAGGTACAGCTTCCTTTCTCCAATCTGAGCCTGCAAATGGACTCCAATTGGTTTGTTCCAAAGGAGTTGTTGATAGGAATTGCCCTTTTTTGTAATAAATAGTATCGTTAAAAGTAATATCACAATCTTCAGAAATTTCAACAATTAATTCATCTTCTTTAGCGTTTAAATAGGAATAAGAAACATCAAAAAACAGATAGGGGTTAGAGTATTCTTCATTCAAATATATTGGAAAAGTAATTAATCTATCTTCTGTATTTTCTAAACTCAATTGATTATTAATTTTAGACACGGTAGATAAGTTATTATCACTTCCTATAACAGAAGTGTCAATCCATGTAATTTGGTTATCTAAGTTTTGAATTTCCCAAGAACTTGGAGGGAAATTTATATTTTCAAAATCTTCTAAAATTTCCAAATCAGCTTCTTGAACAACATTAATAAAATTTGATTTACTTAAAGATTGTGAACTAAAGCTATTGTATGAATTAAGAGTGATAGTATAATTTCCAGTGAAGTCAAAACTTATTTCTGGATTTTGGGAGAAGGAATTAGTTCCGTTTAAGAATGTAATATCATTGGGGTTAAAAGTCCATTCCCAATTTGTTGGGCAACCAATTGAAAGATCATTCACTAACACTGGAGAGCCAGCACATATATTTGTTGTATTCGCTGTAAAATCAGAACTTACAGAACAATTTACCGAGCCATTACCATCA
>MDTC01111705.1_pt1 | contig 16424 bp, 27 predicted proteins | sample 811181 | NCBI WGS metagenome assembly MDTC01 (sample SAMN05326644, study PRJNA326480) | marine metagenome | isolation source: seawater | place: Pacific Ocean: North | collected 2011
CTCCGGAAACGTCGCAAGACGTCCAAGCGGAGCCGTGGCGGACGCGATTCCTGATGTCACTCACCGCTTTGCATTTCGCTTAATCCGCCATGGGACGATCTCTCAAAAAAGGCCCCTTCATTGCTGACAGCCTGCTTCGCAAGGTTGAAAAGCAAAACGCCGCTGACGACAAGTCGGTCATCAAAACGTGGTCTCGGGCCTCCACAATTCTTCCAATGATGATCGGCCACACCATTGCCGTTCATAACGGCAGGACCCACGTTCCAGTCTTCGTGACTGAACAAATGGTTGGGCACAAGCTGGGTGAATTCGCACCCACACGCACCTTCAAGGGTCACATCAAAGACAAGAAAGGAGGCCGCTGAGACCATGACAACGTCATCCCCAACGGCAACCACTGCCCAAGCGCACGGCCGCTTCATTCGCGGATCCGTCTCCAAGGTGCGCCGCGTACTCGATCAAATCCGCGGCCGCACTTATCGCGACGCGCTGATCATGCTCGAGTTCATGCCCTACCGCTCCACCGGCCCGATCACGAAAGTGCTTCGCTCCGCTGTGGCCAATGCTGAGCACAACCTCGGACTTGACCCAGCAACCTTGGTCATTTCCAAGGCCACTGCTGATATGGGTCCTTCCATGAAGCGGTATCGGCCCCGCGCTCAAGGTCGCGCCTACGCGATCAAAAAACAGACCTGCCACATCAGCATTGCTGTGGCAGCTCAGACCGACTCCTGACCCCCCGAGCACACCGTCTGAATGGGACACAAAATCCATCCAACCGGCTTACGCCTGGGTATCACCCAGGAGCACCGGTCACGCTGGTACGCATCCAGCAAAAGCTATCCCGCCCTCTTACAGGAGGACGATCGCATTCGCAAGTTCATCCACAAGAAGTACGGCTCGGCAGGCATCAGCGATGTGCTGATTGCCCGCAAAGCCGATCAACTTGAGGTTGAACTCAAAACGGCACGCCCCGGAGTGCTGGTTGGCCGTCAAGGCAGCGGGATCGAAGATCTTCGCAGTGGCATTCAAAAGACCGTTGGAGATTCGAGCCGCCAGGTTCGCATCAACGTGGTTGAAGTCGAGCGTGTTGATGCAGACGCCTTTCTCTTAGCCGAGTACATCGCTCAGCAATTAGAGAAACGTGTGGCATTCCGTCGAACCATCCGCATGGCCGTTCAGCGAGCGCAAAGAGCAGGCGTACTAGGTCTAAAAATCCAAGTCAGCGGACGCCTTAACGGTGCCGAAATCGCCCGAACTGAATGGACACGGGAAGGACGTGTGCCCTTGCACACCCTGCGCGCTGACATTGATTACGCCACCAAAGTGGCCAGCACGACCTATGGCGTTCTGGGCATCAAGGTTTGGGTCTTCAAGGGAGAAGTTTTGAGCGACGACTCCCAACAGCAGATCCCGGTGGGTGCGAACCCCCGCCGTCGGGCCGGTCGGAGGCCCCAACAGTTCGAAGACCGCTCAAACGAGGGTTGAACAGGAGGCCTAAACCATGCTGAGTCCCAAAAGAGTCAAATTCCGCAAGCAACAGCGAGGCCGCATGCGCGGCGTCGCCACCCGAGGCAACACCATTGCTTTTGGTGAGTTTGCTCTGCAAGCCCAAGAATGCGGCTGGATCACCTCGCGTCAAATCGAGGCCAGCAGGCGCGCCATGACCCGTTACGTCAAACGTGGCGGAAAAATCTGGATTCGAATTTTTCCTGACAAACCAGTCACCATGCGACCCGCCGAAACCCGAATGGGTTCTGGTAAAGGGAACCCAGAGTTCTGGGTTGCTGTGATCAAGCCGGGCAGGATTCTTTTCGAGATGGGTGGTGAGGAAATCACCCCTGAAATTGCTAAGGAAGCCATGCGCCTTGCGCAATACAAGCTCCCCGTAAAAACAAAGTTCATCTCTCTCGATGAACAGGAAAAGCCAGCCGGCACAAAGGCTGCTGCCTCTTCAACCGTGGAGTCCTGACCTTGGCACGTTCTACAGCAACAGATCTGCGCCAATTAACTGACGCAGATGTCACCGAACAAATCGACGGCCTCCGCCGTGAATTGTTCGAACTCCGATTCCAGCAGGCCACTCGTCAGCTGGGCAACACGCACCGCTTCAAGGAGAGCCGTCTCAAACTGGCTCAGTTGCTGACGGTGCAATCGGAGCGCAAGCGCTCCACTGCTTCCTGATCCTTAAGGAGAACCTTCCATGGCACTCAAAGAAAGGGTTGGCACCGTCGTCAGCGACAAGATGGACAAAACGGTGGTGGTAGCGGTGGAAAACCGCTTCCCTCACCCCGTCTATCAAAAGACTGTCAGCCGGACCACCCGTTACAAAGCACACGACGAAGACAACTCTTGCCGGGTTGGTGACCGGGTTCGGATTACCGAGACCCGTCCGCTGAGCCGTCACAAGCGTTGGGCTATTGCTGAAGTTCTCAGCCATAGCCCAAAGGCTGAGGAGGTTACCAAATGATTCAGCAGGAAACCTTCCTCACTGTTGCTGACAACAGCGGCGCGAAGCGCATTCAATGTATTCGTGTCCTGGGCACCAACCGTCGCTACGCCCACGTTGGTGACGTGATCGTTGCCACCGTCAAGGATGCGATGCCCAACATGGGTGTCAAAAAATCAGACATCGTGAAAGCTGTCGTGGTTCGGACCAAAGCCACCATGCGTCGCGACACCGGTAACTCGATTCGTTTCGATGACAACGCAGCCGTAATCATCAATGACGACAAAAACCCCAAGGGCACTCGCGTCTTCGGGCCGGTCGCCCGTGAATTGCGTGAACGCAGCTTCACCAAAATCGTCTCCCTCGCCCCGGAGGTGATCTGAAATGGCTCCCGCAATATCCAAAACAGCTACAACTGAGCGCATCAAAATGCGCCTTCGCAAAGGTGACACCGTTCAGGTGATTGCTGGCAAAGACAAAGGCAAAACAGGTGAAGTGCTACGCACTTTGCCCAACGAAAATCGTGTGATCGTTCAAGGGATCAACCTTCGAACCCGTCACGTGAAGCCAACTCAAGAAGGCGAAACTGGACGGATCCTCACCGAGGAAGCATCACTGCATGCCTCCAACGTGATGTTCTATTCCACCGAGAAAAAGCTCGCCAGTCGCATTGAACTGATTACCGAAAAAGACGGCAGCAAAAAGCGCCGCCTCAAGAAAACAGGCGAAGTGATCGACTGATCATTTCAATCCCTCTTCTGACCAAGCCCAGAAGTCCTTTTCCCCAGCCATGTCACTAAAACAGCGCTATCGGGAGACCATTCAGCCAAAATTGCTGAAAGATCTAAGTCTCTCCAACATTCATGAAGTTCCCAAGGTGGTGAAAGTCACCGTTAATCGAGGACTCGGCGAAGCCGCCACCAATGCAAAGTCTCTTGAGGCTTCGGTCAACGAATTGGCCCAAATCACTGGCCAAAAAGTTGTCATCACCAGAGCCAAGAAAGCTATTGCAGCTTTCAAAATCCGTCAGGGAATGCCGATTGGATGTGCCGTCACCCTCAGGGGTGAGCGCATGTACGCGTTCCTCGAACGCTTCATCAACCTAGCGCTGCCCCGCATTCGAGATTTTCGTGGTGTGAGCCCGAAAAGTTTCGATGGTCGAGGAAATTACACGGTGGGAGTTAGAGAGCAAATCATCTTCCCTGAGATCTCTTTCGACAAGATCGACGCCATCAGAGGCATGGATATCACAATTGTGACTTCTGCCCGCACGGATGAAGAGGGCAGGGCCCTCCTCCGCGAGATGGGAATGCCATTCCGCAGCAATTGAGCCCCCTCGGAAACCACTATGGCTAATCACGACCCAATTTCCGACATGCTCACCCGCATCCGCAATGCGAGTGAGAAACGTCACGAGTCCACGAAAGTTCCCGCTTCTCGCATGTCCCGCAGCATTGCCAAAGTGCTGCAACAAGAGGGCTTCATCGCTGAAATCAGTGAGCAAGGCGAGGGTGTACGCACCGAATTGGTGCTTGCACTGAAGTACAGCGGCAAACATCGCCAACCCACAATCCGATCCATGCAAAGGGTTAGCAAGCCTGGCCTGCGCATCTACAAAAACACACGCGGCCTTCCCAAGGTCCTTGGCGGACTAGGGATCGCCATTGTCTCCACCTCTAAGGGGGTGATGAGTGATCGCGATGCCCGCAAACAAGGCGTGGGCGGCGAAGTGCTCTGCTACGTCTATTGATCTGGAACCTGAACAATGTCACGTATCGGTAAAAACCCAATCCCCATTCCCGACAAGGTGAATGTCACGCTCGATGGCCTCGACGTCACGGTGAAAGGGCCAAAGGGCGAGCTCAAACGCACTTTGCCTACTGGTGTAAGTGTGAACCAGGTGGACAACTCCATCGTGGTTTCACCAACCAGCACCAAACGCACCTCCCGTGAACGTCACGGTCTCTGTCGTGCGCTTGTCGCCAACATGATTGAGGGAGTCAGCAATGGCTACACCAAGAGACTTGAAATCATCGGCGTGGGTTCTCGCGCGCAGGTGAAAGGTAAGACGTTGGTAGTTAATGCTGGCTACAGCCATCCAATTGAAATGGTCCCCCCTGAAGGGATCACCTTCTCAGTAGAGAACAACACAAAAGTGATTGTCTCTGGGATTGACAAGGCAATTGTTGGCAACGAAGCAGCCAAAGTCCGATCGATCCGCCCACCTGAGCCCTATAAGGGCAAAGGGATCAGGTACGAAGGTGAGTGGATTCTTCGCAAGGCAGGCAAGTCAGGCAAGAAATAGTCCCCTCTCTGGACATTCCTTACTTTCCGAATACTTATGTCTAATTTCTCTCGCAAACAACAAACTCAAAAGCGCCACAGGCGTCTGCGTCGCCATCTCAGTGGCACTGCAGATCGTCCAAGATTGGCCGTGTTCCGCTCCAACAGCCACATTTACGCTCAGTTGATTGATGATGAGGCCCAGAGCACCCTTTGCTCTGCCTCAACCATCGACAAAGATTTGCGTACCAGCCTTAAAGCTGATGGCAGTAGCTGTGATGCCTCGATTGCCGTTGGTGATTTGGTGGGCAAACGTGCTATTGCCAAAGGGATTCAACAAGTTGTCTTCGATCGAGGCGGCAACATGTACCACGGCCGGGTGAAAGCTCTCGCCGATGCAGCCCGGAACGCGGGCCTTCAGTTCTGATCCTGCCCTCACTATGACAACCGACCCCAACAACCAGACCACCTCCAACGACGTACCAGCTGCCTCGGATGTTCCTGCAGCGGCTGAAGGTCAAAGTCAACAACAGGAGCAGCGCCGCGGAGGCGGCAGAGGCGACCGTCGCGGAGGCCGTGGTGACCGCCGCCGCGGCCAAGAACGCGATTCCGAATGGCAAGAGCGTGTCGTGCAGATCAGAAGAGTCTCAAAAACCGTCAAAGGCGGCAAAAAAATGAGCTTTCGCGCCATCGTCGTTGTTGGCAATGAGCGAGGTCAGGTCGGCGTTGGTGTTGGCAAAGCAGGTGATGTCATCGGTGCCGTGCGCAAGGGTGTCGCCGATGGCAAAAAGCACTTAGTAAAAGTTCCTCTCACACGCCACAACTCGATCCCCACCCTCTCTAATGGTCGTGACGGTGCAGCGAGTGTGCTCATCCGTCCTGCTGCTCCAGGTACTGGAGTAATTGCCGGTGGGTCAATTCGTACGGTGCTCGAACTCGCTGGCATCAAAAACGTCTTGGCTAAACGCCTCGGCAGTAAAACCCCTTTAAACAATGCAAGGGCTGCCATGGTGGCCCTACAACTCCTCCGCACCCATAAGGAGACAGCAAAAGAACGGGGGATCTCCCTCGAGCAGATCTATTCTTGATTCCCCTCATGACTCTCAGACTCGATTCACTCAAATCCAACAAAGGCGCCCGACGACGCAAGTTGCGTAAAGGACGGGGCATTGCAGCTGGTCAGGGCGCAAGCTGCGGGTTTGGCATGCGCGGTCAAAAATCTCGTTCAGGTCGACCGACCCGTCCTGGATTTGAAGGCGGACAAATGCCTCTATACCGCCGGGTCCCGAAGCTCAAGCATTTCCCACTGGTGAATCCCAAGGCATTCACTGTCCTCAACGTGAGTGCACTGAATGAGGTCAAGGCTGGAAGTACCGTCAATCTCGACTCACTCGTTAAGGATGGGATTGTCACTAGTCCAAAGAGTCCTCTCAAGATTCTTGGCAATGGTGAGCTAAAAACAAAACTCACCGTGCAGGCCGCTGCTTTCACAGCATCAGCCCGCGCCAAAATTGAAGCAGCCGGTGGGACTTGTGAGGTTCTCGACTGAACTCGGCTATGAGATCTGCTCCTCGTAGATCTAAGGTCTGAGCCGTCCCACTGGACTCTGGTCCGGGGACGGCTTTGCTGCATTAGCTCAATCCTTTACTTCCTTCTCCATGCTTGTCAGTCGGGGCCGTAACCCCAGCGCCACTGAAGTGATTACCCAGTTGGTGCAGAACCCAGAGCTGCGCGGCAGGGTTCTCACAACTCTTGGACTGCTCATGCTTGTTCGGCTTGGGATTTACATCCCAATGCCTGGAATCGATCGAGTTGCCTTTGAGCAATTTATTGAGCAAGGAGGAACCCTCATTGGGTTCCTCGATATCTTCACAGGAGGAGGAATCTCCACCCTTGGCGTCTTTGCCTTGGGCATCCTGCCTTTCATCAATGCCTCAATCATCATTCAACTTCTGACAGCCTCGCTTCCCCAGCTCGAAGACTTGCAGAAAAACGAGGGAGAAGCGGGAAGAAGAAAAATCGCCCAGATCACCCGTTATGTCGCCCTTGGATGGGGGCTTGTGCAGAGCGTGATCTTTGCGATGATCCTCCGCCAATACGCCGTTGAAGAATTAAGCGAAATTGTCTTTGTCATCCAGACAGCTTTGGCACTGGTTACTGGATCAATGATTGTGATGTGGCTCAGTGAAGTCATCACAGAACGTGGGATTGGGCAAGGGGCATCCCTTGTGATTTTTCTGAACATCGTGGCCACGCTTCCGAAAGCCCTTGGATCAACCATAGAAAAAGCTCAAACCGGAGATCGTGGTGATGTTGTTGGCATCATCGTGCTTGTCCTTGTCTTCCTAATCACCATTGTCGGAATCATCTTTGTGCAGGAAGGAGCAAGACGCCTTCCCATCGTTAGCGCGAAGCGGCAGGTTGGAGGTACTGCACTCTTACCAAGTAGGCAGAGTTATCTCCCCTTAAAACTCAATGCTGGCGGAGTGATGCCCATCATTTTCGCTTCAGCCCTGATCTTCCTTCCAATCACAATCGCGAATATCACCAATAATCCAATCCTGATCCGAGCAGCAAGCGCATTAAATCCAAGCGCAGCCAATCCTTGGCCTTATGCGATTGTCTTCTTCTCACTCATCCTGGGTTTCGCTTACTTCTATTCATCACTTTCACTGAATCCGAACGACATCGCTACCAACCTGAAACGAGGCGGTGTGGCGATTCCTGGGGTCAGGCCTGGAAGTGCAACAGCCACTTACCTCGAAGGAGTCAAAAACAGACTGACCCTTCTCGGCGGATTGTTTCTCGGTGCTGTGGCCATCATTCCGTCCGCTGTGGAAAGGGCCACTGGAGTCACAACATTTCAGGGGCTGGGGGCAACTTCACTGCTCATTCTGGTTGGTGTAGCTATTGATACAGCAAAGCAAGTTCAGACCTATGTGATTTCTCAGCGATACGAAGGTCTTGTTCGCCAATAGGTCACACAAACGAGTCAACCGCATTCCAAATGAAACAACGACTGCTTTTTCTAGGCCCCCCCGGAGCGGGGAAAGGAACCCAGGCATCACTTCTATGCAAAAGCCAAGACTTACGCCATCTTTCAACTGGAGATTTACTTCGTTCAGAAGTGTCTGCTGGCTCTGAGCTCGGAAAGGAAGCAGAAGCGGTGATGAACCGCGGAGAACTAGTGAGTGACTCACTTGTGCTTGCGATTGTCAAAACCCAGCTCAAAGCCCTTAAAAATCAAGGATGGCTTCTTGATGGATTTCCACGCAATGTGGCTCAAGCCAAAGCCATCGATCCACTTCTCCAGGAGCTCAGTCAACCGATCGAGGCCGTCGTTTTATTAGAACTTGATGATTCTGTCCTAATTGAACGGATGCTCTTGCGGGGCCGCGCTGATGACAACAAGTCAGTGATTCTCAACCGACTCGAGGTCTATCGAGAGCAAACGGCACCTTTAATTCGCCATTACGAGAACCTTAATCTCCTTGTGTCTGTCAAGGCACAGGGAAGTGTCGAAACCGTCGCGTCTCGCGTAAAGGAAGTTCTTAATTGATCGGTATGGTAAGTTCTACCCTTGGCAACTTGGAGCGAGGCACCTCATGAAGGTGAGATCATCAGTAAAAAAGATTAGCCCTGACGATCAAATCGTGAAACGAAGGGGGCGAATATATGTAATTAACAAGAAGAAGCCAAGAAACAAGCAACGTCAGGGTTAGTCCCTACTTGCCTCTCATTGCATCTCGTCGCCCACAAGCGGCACCTTTAATAACCTTCGATTAATCGTTCAGTGGCAAGGATTGCTGGTGTAGACATTCCCCGTGACAAGCGGATCGAAGTCGCACTTACCTACATCTACGGAATTGGCTCGACGCGCGCCAAAACTATCCTTACTAAATCCGGAGTCAACCCTGACATCCGAGTGAAGGATTTAGAAGATAACGATGTGCAGAAATTGCGCAACGCCGCTGAATCCTTCACGATCGAGGGTGACTTGCGTCGTCAGGAGGGAATGGCTCTCAAGCGACTGCAAGACATCGGATGCCTTCGTGGCCGCCGTCATCGGATGAGCCTTCCCGTACGCGGACAACGGACTCGAACCAACGCAAGAACTCGCCGTGGTGCCAGAAAGACCGTGGCCGGCAAGAAAAAATAAGCTCAACAGACTCCAATCGTTCATTCGATTCATTACTCACAGCCCTCTCCCCCACAGGCTCTAGCCCATGGCCAAGCCCGCAAAAAAATCAGGCGCCAAAAAGACCAAACGCAATGTCCCCAACGGCGTTGCCCATATTCAGAGCACTTTTAACAACACGATCGTGTCCATCACAGACACCACCGGAGAAGTCATCTCCTGGTCATCTGCTGGAGCCAGTGGGTTTAAAGGAGCTCGCAAAGGCACTCCCTTTGCAGCTCAGACTGCTGCTGAAGCAGCTGCACGTCGTGCGCTCGAACAAGGCATGCGGCAAATTGAAGTCCTCGTACGCGGTCCAGGATCCGGACGCGAAACAGCTATTCGTGCCTTACAAGTTGCAGGACTCGAAATCACATTGATCCGCGACGTCACTCCTTTGCCTCACAACGGTTGCCGCCGTTCTAAGCGGCGTCGTGTCTGAATAACTCAGCGAATCCGTCCAGGCCCACATCACTCTTTCTGCCTCAGCCCGTGTTGCAATACCAGATCGACCGTATCGAGCATCAGATCACTGATGATCGCTCACAGACCGGTGTTTTTCTCATCGGTCCATTAGAGCGCGGCCAAGCCACGACTCTTGGAAACTCTCTTCGAAGGATGCTCATGGGCAACCTTGAAGGGACGGCAGTAACTGCCGTTCGCATTGCTGGAGTCAACCACGAATACGCCACCATCCCAGGTGTACGGGAGGATGTTCTTGACATTCTTCTCAACTGCAAACAGCTCACTGTTAACAGTCGTACTGACGAGCTCGAAATTGGCCGTCTGATTGTTTCTGGACCTGCAGTAGTCAAGGCGAAGGATCTTCAATTCTCGTCCCAGGTGCAAGTCGTAGACGGTGACCGTCCGATTGCAACTGTTAGTGAAGGCCATAGCCTCGAACTTGAGGTTCATGTTGAGCGCGGTGTGGGCTATCGACCTGTTGATCGCCACAACGAAGACACCAGCGCCATTGATCTGTTGCAGATCGATGCTGTTTTCATGCCGGTTCACCGGGTGAATTTCACGACAGATGAGACAGCTGTTGCTGAAGGTGGATCGGCTCGTGAGCGACTTCGCATGGAAGTGGTCACTGATGGCTCCATGACACCAGATGATGCAATTGCTCAAGCAGCAAATCAACTCATTGAGCTATTCCAACCTTTAGCCACCGTCACAATGGTGGAAGAGCCTGGGTTGGAGCCCGAACCCTCTGCAGAGGCTCAAATCCCACTTGAGGAGCTTAATCTTTCCGTTCGTGCTTACAACTGTCTTAAGCGCGCACAGGTGAATTCAGTTTCTGATCTGATGGGTTTCAGCTACGAAGATCTTCTGGAGATCAAAAACTTCGGATCTAAGTCTGCTGATGAAGTGATCGAAGCGCTCGAGCGCATCGGCATTTCGATCCCCCAAAGTCGCACCAGCGTCTGACCCTCACTTTCCTCAGTTTCTTTTTTAGAACCATGCGCCACCAATGTCGAGTTCCCCTGCTGGGCCGCCCGGCTGATCAACGTAAGGCGTTGCTTCGCGGACTTACAACCCAGCTCATCCGCGAAGGTCGGGTTACGACAACCAAGGCGAGAGCCAAAGCTCTACGTGATGAAGCTGAGCGGATGATCACCTTGGCAAAGAACGGCAGTCTTTCTTCCCGACGACGGGTTCTCGGCTACGTCTATGACAAGCAATTAGTCCATGCCTTGTTTGACAAGGCACCTAAGCGCTATGGCGATCGTAACGGTGGCTATACCCGCATCACCCGCACTGTCCCTCGTCGTGGAGACAATGCCGAAATGGCCATTATTGAATTGGTTTAATTCATCTAATCAACACAGAATTCTCTTCTCCGTCTGTGTTCAAAGCCCCCTCTCCCGAGGCTGATAACGCTTCTCTTCACAGAATTGCGATCAGCTTGCAATACGAGGGGTCTTTTTTTTGTGGATGGCAGCGTCAGCAGCAAGGACGTAAACCAAGCGTGCAGGCCGTACTGGAGAAAGCGATTGCTGCCCTTGATCCTCACCGACCCATTCAAGCCATAGCTGCTGGACGCACAGATTCAGGCGTACATGCCTCAGGTCAGGTCGTTCACTTCGATTGCAGCGGGCCGATACCAGCCAGTCGATGGGCACCTGCTCTGAATGGTCGTCTTCCTTCCAGCATCCGCGTCAGGGAAGCCATTGAACGCCCCTTGAGCTGGCATGCATGTTATTCAGCGGTATACAGACGCTACCGATACACGATTTACAACGGACGCAGGCCCAACTTATTTTTGGCGCCATGGAGTTGGCATCGTTACCAGAAGAAATTGGACGACAGCGCTATGAATCAAGCCCTCTCGGAACTAATGGGAGAGCATGATTTTGCAGCTTTTCAACGAGCAGGTAGTCGGAGAGCGCACTCAAGAACAACCATTCAAGACGCGAAGGTTGAACGAAACGGCGATCTCATCACTGTGGAGATTCAAGCCAGCGGCTTCCTCTACGGAATGGTTCGACTCCTGATGGGACAGCTCATTGCCGTAGGAGAGCACCGGTTAACACCACATCAATTTGAGCAACGTTGGCGAGAACGTAGAAGAGATGAAGTTAGAGAAGCAGCCCCTTCTCATGGACTCTGTCTACTAAGAGCGGGCTATCCCGAGATTTTGTTCAGTAAGGGTGGCTGGTACGATTGCCAACCGCGGTTTTCTTTAGGCGAGTGTGATCCACCACCGGATCCGCAACCTTGGCCGCAAAACAGATGAGCCCAATTGTTGTGAGTGTGCCTTCAGAGAGCCTGGACATCAAATTCCAAGGCTGATGACAAGGTAAACTCGACCCTTGAGCTTTGATCAATTCACCAAGGTGATTTGATGCTCCCTGCCCAGCTCCGCCGCTCGCGACGGGGTATACAAGAACCGGCATGCCGGCGCGATGAACAAGACCTCAGTTCCCTCCATTGATTCAATCGATCGCCAGTGGTACCTGGTAGATGCCGAGAATCAAACCCTCGGTCGCCTGGCGACCGAAGTGGCTTCAGTGCTTCGTGGCAAAAACAAAGCCAGCTTCACTCCTCATCTCGATACCGGCGATTTTGTGATCGTGGTGAACGCGGACAAAATTCGTGTTTCCGGCAAAAAGTCACAGCAAAAGCTCTACCGCCGTCATTCAGGCCGTCCAGGTGGAATGAAGGTTGAAACCTTTGAGCATCTCCAGGAACGCCTCCCTGAGCGCATCGTGGAGAAAGCGATTAAAGGAATGCTTCCTCACAATGCCCTGGGTCGCCAATTGTTCCGCAAACTCAAGGTTTACAAAGGCACCGAGCATCCCCACGCCGCTCAACAACCCAAGACTCTCCAGCTCGACCCTGCAGCTTCCGCACAATGAGTAGTTCAAACAACACTGTCGTCTATTGGGGCACCGGTCGCCGCAAGACCTCGGTCGCACGCGTCCGCTTAGTGCCTGGTAACGGCACAATCACTATCAACGGCCGTCCTGGCGACAATTATCTGAATTACAACCCAGCCTATTTAGCTGCCGTCAAAGCACCACTTCAGACCTTGGGCCTCAGCACCGAATACGACGTCCTCGTCAATGTTCGAGGAGGAGGCCTGACAGGTCAGGCTGATGCAATCAAGCAGGGTGCAGCTCGCGCTCTTTGCGAACTTTCTGTTGATAATCGCAAGCCCTTAAAAACCGAGGGTCATCTCAGCCGAGATCCACGAGCCAAGGAACGCCGTAAATACGGCCTAAAGAAAGCACGCAAAGCACCTCAGTTTTCCAAGCGTTGATCATCTCCACATTTTTATTCACTTTTCCTGGTAGACATGCCTAAACCCGACATTCACCCAACTTGGTATCCGGAAGCGAAGGTCATTTGCAACGGAGAGGTGGTTATGACCACGGGCTCGACTCAGCCTGAAATCAATGTGGACGTTTGGAGCGGAAATCATCCTTTCTTCACGGGTACCCAAAAAATTCTTGACACCGAAGGGCGTGTTGATCGTTTCATGCGCAAATACGGCATGGGTAGTCTTGACAACGCCACATCTGAGGCGAAGCCTTCAAATGAGGAAAGTCCCAAAGAGTCTTGATTGCTTAACGCTCCCTTGACCTCTCAATTTCTGGAATCCCAACCTTCACTCGAGGCGTTCACTCTGCGCCTGGCGTTTTTTGATTACTGCTCCCTGAGGGGATGGATTTAACAACTCTGATTAGCCGCCTGGAAGCTGCAAGCAGTAGCTTCCACAATCTGGAACGTCAGCTAGCCGACCCCGATGTGGCCGCTGATCCTCAGCGACTAGAAACCATTGCGCGTGAGCGTTCTCGCCTTGAACCTCTGGTTCTCGATTACACAAGCCTTCAAAAAGTAGAAGCTGAGAAAATTCAAGCAAAAAGACTTCTCAAAGAAAGCCGCGGCGATGCAGCCATGGAGGAGTTAGCTCAAGAGGAACTGAAAGAACTCGATCTTCATCATTCAGACCTGATTCAAAGGATCACCCTGGCTTTACTGCCAAAGGATCCCCGAGACGAGCGCAGCGTGATGTTAGAAATCCGTGCAGGTGCAGGAGGAGATGAGGCCTGTCTTTGGGCGGGTGACCTCGCACGTATGTATGAACGCTTCAGCAGTCGACGTGGATGGAGTGTGAAACCTGTTAGCGCCAGCGAAGCTGATTTAGGCGGCTACAAAGAATTGATCCTCTCTGTTAAGGGAGACGCCGTGTTCAGTGAACTCAAATTCGAAGCAGGAGTTCACAGGGTGCAGCGAGTGCCTTCAACCGAATCGCAAGGACGAGTTCACACATCGACGGCAACAGTCGCCGTGATGCCGGAAGCAGATCCAGTTGAAGTACAAATCGATCCGCGAGACCTTGATATCAGTACGGCCAGGTCAGGCGGTGCAGGTGGCCAAAACGTCAACAAAGTAGAAACAGCGGTTGACCTCATGCACAAACCAACCGGCATCAGGGTGTTTTGCACCCAAGAACGCTCCCAGATGCAAAACCGCGAGCGAGCTCTTGAAATTCTGCGAGCCAAGCTCTACGAACGCCAACTCGCTGAAGCGAATGCCAGCGAGCGATCTGCCCGACGCGCCCAGGTTGGCACAGGAGATCGAAGCGAAAAAATTCGAACTTACAACGCCAAAGACAACCGAATGACCGATCACCGACTAGGGCGAAATTTCAGCCTTGATCCAGTACTCGAAGGGCAGATGGACGATGTCGTTGATGCATGCATAGCCGAAGAACAACGGGGCAAACTCGCTGATCTCAGCGAACAGGATGATTAAGCGCCAATCACGTACTTAGCCCATTCCAGGTAGCGTCCTGAGTCAATCTGACGCACCGCTTCAAAGCTAAGACTGCTATGCGGACGACGTGGAACGCGCTTCAAGGGCATCTCAGCCTCTTCTGGAGTTCGACTTCCCTTGCGAACATTGCAGCTCAAACAGGCGGTGGTGATGTTGTCCCATGAATCACCACCACCTCGACAGCGAGGCATGACGTGATCAATGGATAACTGCTCAGTGCGTGCGCCACAGTACTGACAACAATGATTGTCACGCTGAAACACGTTGCGCCGTGTCAGAGGAAGTTGGCGAAACGGTACCCGCACAAAATGAAGCAGACGGATCACTGTCGGCAAATGAGTCCCTTGACGTATCAACCGATTTTGGTCATGCTCCAATCCCTCAGCTTTGCCTTTCATCATCATCACCATGGCGCGACGCCAAGTGGTGATGTTCAATGGCTCATAAGAGGCGTTGAGAACGAGAACCTGGCCCATGCCAGCTCCCTTAATAAGATTCACTTTAACGAGAATCACTCTGTCGTCTCTGTGATCTTCACTACCCTGCTCTCATGCGAGATCAGATCGCCGACGACCGACCCTCCAACAGGGAAATACATCTAGCGAAGACCAACCCTCGCCAGCGAGCCTGGCTGGAAGTGTCAGCTTCAGCGATCGAAGCCAATGCCCGTGCCCTGAAACGCCACCTTGCTCCTTCCTGTGAGCTGATGGCTGTAGTGAAAGCAGACGGATATGGCCATGGAGCAGAAACTGTGGCAAAAGCATCCCTCCGTGGTGGTGCAACTAGTTTTGGTGTCGCAACCCTTCAGGAGGGAATCGATCTTAGGAATGCAGGACTGAATGAACCTGTGCTGGTTTTGGGACATCTCTCCCAACCCGAAGACCTAAGAGCATGTTTGCAATGGCAGTTGATGCCTACTCTCAGCAGCATGCGCGAAGCCTTGCTCTGCCAGAACCTTGCAGACAGCAGCGGTAGGCCTTTCGCCGTTCAACTCAAAATCGACACTGGCATGACCCGCCTGGGATGTGACTGGCAGGATGGCAGCAGACTTGCCGATGCAATCCAACAACTGGATCAACTGACCCTTAGCGGCATTTATAGCCATTTGGCACTAGCTGACGGCGAACGAGACGGTGAAGCAGCACGCTTCACCAAACTCCAAGAAGAACGCTTTAATTGCATCACAAGAGAACTCAATAACAGCTCAACAAAAGTGAAACGGCATCTCGCAAACTCAGCGGGAACCTTGCGAGATTCAAACCTTCACCATGATCTCGTAAGGGTAGGCCTGGCTCTCTATGGCCATAGCCCTAGCCAACACCTCGACAGCATCGTCGAGCTAGAGCCGGCAATTAGCGTCAAGGCCAGAGTGAGCCTCATTAGGGACGTGCCTTCTGGAATAGGTGTGAGCTACGGCCATCGTTTCGTCACTCAGCGACCAAGTCGGCTGGCTGTTGTCAGCATTGGATATGCCGATGGAGTGAGTCGCTGCCTTTCAGGCCGCATTCATGCGTTGCACGATGGGCACGTGCTTCCCCAGGTTGGAGCCATCACGATGGATCAATTGACCCTCGATGCCACTGAGCACAGGACTTTGGAAAGCGGAGATGTCGTAACGCTTCTAGGGCGTGACGGTGAACACACCATCAGCCCTAGATCATGGGCAGAGCTCGCAAATTCCATCCCATGGGAAGTGCTATGCAGCTTTAAACATCGTCTCCCTCGCCTGGTGATCTGAGCATTTGACAGACCCCTTGGTAAGATGGCTCAGCTACTGGAGAGGTGGCTGAGTGGTTGAAAGCGGCTCCCTGCTAAGGAGTTACAGGAGGCAACTTCTGTCGAGGGTTCGAATCCCTCCCTCTCCGTTTTAAATGAATTAAAAAATCTTCAAGGATAAATTTCCTAAAAGATCTATCAAGAATAGATTTCAGCTTTGGAGTTAAAGCGACAAGTATTATTTAAAAGTTATTGGAATGACAGCCGACAAGAAACATAGGTTACCTCAATCTATTATTAAGTGAGGTCATGAATCGTCCTTGCAAACTCAACTAAAAAGATCAGGTTTTCAGAAAAACTTTTTTTATGCAAAGGAACTCAAATCAACCAACGGCACGCTTTCAACATTCTGCAAAACCGTCAATCACCTGCTGACAGCTCCATCTAAGCGGAATCCACTGAGAGTTCTCAGACAACTCATGAAGAATTTCTAACTGATCATTGAGGCCTAAA
>MDTC01027733.1_pt1 | contig 16420 bp, 14 predicted proteins | sample 811181 | NCBI WGS metagenome assembly MDTC01 (sample SAMN05326644, study PRJNA326480) | marine metagenome | isolation source: seawater | place: Pacific Ocean: North | collected 2011
GATTGGCGGTTGGCTGATGATGGTGGCGCTGATTTTTACCGGGCTCAGCGCAATCTTTGGCCGTGGCGATTTTTTGATAGAAGCGGGTTCCCAGGAATTCACCGACCCTATTGAGCAGTTCAATCCGTTCGATGGCCGCTATGTCCAGTTCTCCCCTGCCAGTTGGGCCCACCTGGTCACGGGACTGCTGATCTTTTGCCTCGGGCCACTGCAGTTTATCCGACCGATTCGCAAGAACTACCTCAACTTTCATCGCTGGAGTGGCCGCGTTTGGTTAGTTGCCGGCGGTATCGCCGCTTTCTCCGGAGGATTTATTGGCATCTTCCAACCCTTTATGGGAGTCGATGGTCAGGGTTTTAATGAGTCCATGGCGACAGCCTTTTTTAGCTTTTATACCTTGTTCTGCATGTACAAGGCTTACGCCAGTATCCGAGCAAAGAAGATTGGACCCCATCGCGAATGGATGATTCGCAGCTGGGCTCTAATGCTCGCGATTGCCACAGAGCGCCTCATGCTCGGTGTATTGATGTCAAGTACCGATATAGGGATTGGCATTTTGTTTGGCACCACATTCTGGATGGCTGTCACAACGAACGCCGCCGCCGCCGAGATCTGGATCAACCTGACCCGCACCCCAGGCAACGGCAACCGCCATTGGAAAGACCTCGACGCCAAACCCGCCGCCTGAGGCATTGCTGATATGGAAGCGAATGCCGTCGAAACTGTTTCTGTAGTGATTCAACTTTCAGTTGCGCCGGTGTTTGTATTGGCAGGTGCTGCCGGGATGATCAGCGTGCTCTCGCAGCAACTGGGCCGGGTGGTAAAGACACGGCTGTTGTCTGAAACCCACGGTGAGCACCGCCCTGCAGTCTGAAATCGCTGGCCTGTGGAAGCGTACCCGACCGGTAGTCTGATCCCTGCGAATGTCTGTGTTTGCGGCCCCTGCTAGTTTGCCTAGTGATCGTTACCCTGTTCTTCGGTGAGCTCACCGGCTCCGATCTGTCTGCCGCCATCGCCACACTGTTCATCTTCTCGATGACTTTTATTATCCTCGGGCTAATGCTGTTCCTGGTTGAAGCCAGCATCTCCACCAACCGTATCGCCAAGGCATTGCGGAGATGCTCGAAGCGGAGAATGCAAACAAGCTTGGTCCCGCAAACTAGTTCCCGCGCCAACTCTCAATTGAAGATATTCAGGATGCGAGAGTATTTAACCGCGAACTGCTGTGCGTTCTCACGCGGTGCAAACAGCATATTGTTCTCGTCCACTTCGTTGTACACGATGTAGAGGCCGGCGTTGGCCGATTGCAGCCAGGCAAAACGCAGATTGGTTGAAATCACATCGTCGCGCTTGTTGTATTGCACCAGGGTTTGCAGGGTCATGCGCGGCGTGAAGGCATAGGTGGCGCGAAAACGCGCAATGTCTACTTCAAAGTCTCCACCTGGCACAGGCAGGTCAATGCTGCTGTGGCTCCAAGTGAGCTCGCTAGTAAACTTTTCGCCGACCCGATAGCGAATTGTAGAATCCAGATTCTCGCGGTTGCCACCAAAAAAGCCACCAATACGCGAAGAAAAATTTACACTGAATGGCGCACTCCGATTGCTCCAGTAAACCAGCTGAGCTTCCTGGTGCTCATAATCACCCACCGGTACGCTAACACCATCCACGATTTCAAAGGGTTCAAATACCCCTTCCTGTGTGAAATTCGTCCCGGTATGAATCTCCATGCCGCTGTTAAATTCCCAGTGATTGTCGATGTGCAGGTAACCAGTCTGCTGGTTACCGTCGAAATCCCAATAGCCGCGATAGTTCATATGTGGGCGCAACTCCTGCAGTTGCCCCCAATTCTCCGGTCGGTAGCGATAGCGCCAGCCCGCCTCGTATTTACGAAAGTCTTTTCGGGCCAAAAAACCAACTTCTGGATTAAAGTTAGCTCCAACCTCGGAATAACCAGCATTCAGGGCCCAGTCCTCGTCATTGAAGTTCCAGGTTATTCCGCCGGCCATATCATCACCATTGACCCCTGGCGTCTCTGTTTGAGATACCCAACCGCGAATAACAGTATAATTGCCGATACCCCAGCGCCCATCGATTGCATAGGTGCGATTGATGTCGCCATCCTGAACCCCATTAACTGCACCATTTCCATCTCGTTCCACAAACATCATGCCTATCGCTGAGCGATTGGGAAGTTCCTGATTGATGCGAACCACAGAGAAATCGTTAAGGGGAACGGTTCCTTCGATGCCTTCGGTACGCATGCGTAATAGACCCACATTCGTGGTGTCACCGATCTTACCGGTCAAGCGCCCACCGGCTTCGATTGGAAATTGCGTACCCGCGTTAATGCCGATTCGACGACTGAAGAAAAGCTCAACTTCGCGCGGATTACCGATTGCAAACTGGCCCGCGTTTTCCAGGAAAAAGGGGCGCTTCTCCGGGAAGAACAAGCTAAAACGATCAAGGTTCACCTGAATATCATCAACTTCGACCTGAGCAAAGTCAGTATTGACGGTCATATCAAGTGTGAGACTTGGAGTAATGCCCCACTTCATATCGACGCCGTATTCCTCCCGAGATTGGGTTGAGGTCAAATTGCCACCACGCTCACTGAGGCTGAGAACGTATGGGGTTACCTGCAGTAGTCGCTGACTGGGCACCTCAATTCCTTCGATGAAGCCAGCTTCCGACACACGACGCAGATTAAAGTTGCGATCCAGTGGTGCCCAGTAGGATTCCTCATTGTTGCGACGGATGTTACGTTGAAAATTTATGCCCCAAGTCTGGGAATCACCATTGCCATAACGCAGAGCAACAAACGGAATGGCAAATTCTGCACTCCAACCCTGTTCAGTAATCTGTGCCTCAACCTCCCAGGTGGTATCCCAGTTAGTGTTAAACCCTCCAGTGCCTCCACCGCGGCCACCGAAGCCACCGCTACCGCCTTCGTTGATGACCTGAGCATCAAATTCCATTCCGGATGGGTTAGTACCAAAGACGTAGCCATTTTGACGATCAAGCAAACCATCAATAATGACTTGAAAACTGTCCGTGTCATCAAGTGGAGAATCTCGGCGGCTGTCTGTTACCAGAATCGCTTCAGGATTTTCATCATAGGCCATGACGCCGATGTAGAGGGTATCATCACTAAAACCGACGAATACCTTTGTGTTTTGTGTGGCAGCCTGCCCTTCATTGGGCCGAACCTGGGTAAAGCCGCTGGTCGGTGTGATGCCGGCCCAGGCAGAATCCCCCAGTACTTCCCCATCAATTGTGGGCACAGCAGTCAGTGCCGCAGCCTGGGTAGTCGGTCGCACAGATTCAGAGCTGAGTTGCTGCGCCGAGGCAGTGGAAGAAATAACAATCGGGAGTGCTATCAAACCCACACAAAGGGCCTGACACCGCGTAATACTAACCATGAGAAAACCTGCTTCTAGACAATACTTATAGTGACTCTCTCAACAGAGCCACAGTTTATAAAGATATAACAATATCAACCGCTTAGCGCGGGGCTAAAGCATGGAGTTGTAATTGTTTGTAACGGTCAGCCGCGGAGCAGACAGAGCTGCTCCAGCTGACTCAGGAAATAAGTCGGGAAAACTTAGGGGCGCTTGACGGCAATGGCCTGAATTTCGAAGCGGGCATCAAACAACAGCGTTCCTGCACCGATAAAAGCACGAGCTGGAAATTCCTGGCTGAAATACGTGCGATAGACCGCGTTAAAGGCATCGTAGTGGCTGACATCGGAGCAGAAGATCTGCACGTAGACCAGATCATCCATGTTCATACCAGCCTCTTCCAGAGTGCCCTTAATGGCATCAAGTACATTGCGCGCTTCCTGCGCTGGATCGCTTGGGACCTCGTTATTTTCCAAGCCCAGCATGCCTGAAATGTACAGGGTATCGTCGGTCATCACTGCACCGCTGAACGGCGAGCCGCTGCCACTTGGGCTGCTTGGGTTAACATAGCTGCGTTCTTGTGCTGCGGAAAATTGTGCGGTGCAAAGGACAAGCACTGCAACTACACCACTGAGCCACCGCATGATCGCTTTAGACATACCTCACTTTCTCCTGTTTTGCGACAAATACTCTACTGAGCACTGATAGCTACATCTTAATAGCTGCGCGCAGTCAAGATTTTGTTAATCGAGGCGAAGATTGTCCTTGATCAATCTCCGAAAGTGAAGCTGCATCGAGGCAAAATCCGGCCGCACTTAGTATGCAGCTAGCATCAATTCCTTAGCCACCGCACTTTTGCACAATAAATTTTGTAATGGCGGTGCTTGGTAGTGCCGTGCGCGTTAGTGCTTTCTACTTAAAGTTTGCACCGATCAGCCATGTAGTTACCATGGCTAGTACAGAAAAACAGGGAGAATCCAAAGCCATGAGCGAGCGGTGTTGGTGGCCAGGCACAAATAAACTCTACATTGCCTATCATGATGAGGAGTGGGGAGTCCCCATTCATGATGACCGACTGTTATTCGAGTTTATCTGCCTCGAAGGTCAGCAGGCTGGGCTGAGTTGGATCACCGTCTTGAAGAAGCGAGATCACTATCGCAAATGTTTCAAGAATTTTGAGATCGGCCGGGTAGCGCAGCTGACAGACAAAACTATTGAGAAGCACCTGCTGGACACCGGCCTCATTCGTAATCGCTTGAAGCTCTACTCGATTCGCAGCAATGCCAAGGCCTTTCAGCATGTACAGCGAGAGTTTGGCAGCTTCGATGAATACATCTGGTCTTTTGTCGACGGCAAAACTATCGACGGAAAGCGAAAGCTGCGCGAGGATGTACCCGCCTCCACGGCTATTAGTGATGAGATGTCGAAGGATCTTAAGAGACGCGGATTTAAATTTGTAGGCAGCACAATCTGCTATGCCTTCATGCAGGCGGCAGGCCTAGTCAATGACCATACAGGAAATTGTTTTCGCTACCGGGAAGTGAAAGACGCACATTAACAAACAAACTGGGAGGGAGATCATGATTGGATATGTCACGCTGGGTACCAACGACCTGGAAAACTCGGCAAAGTTTTACGATGAGCTGCTAGCTGAGATAAGTGCATCCCGCTTCATGGAGATGGAGGCTTTTATCGCCTGGGCTGTGAATCCACAGTCACCGGCGCTGTCAATTACCACGCCACATGACGGCGATCCTGCGACTGTAGGCAATGGAGTCATGATCGCTTTGGCGGTAGACAGCAAAGACAAAGTCGACGCGATCTATAAGAAGGCGCTTGAACTTGGCGCCCAGGATGAAGGTGCTGCCGGACCCCGAGGTGACACCTTTTATGCTGGATATTTTCGCGACCTTGACGGCAACAAGTTAAATGTGTTCTGTATGACTGAACCCGCCTGGCAGTAGGCTGCAGACCTGGACTTCGCCACCTAGGCCGATTAGCGAAATTTCCCTCGCACTGGCGCACCCAACAGGGCGCTTGGCGCGTCACAACCCGAGAGATTTCAGCCAGCAGGAAAACGTAGTCAGGCCAGGGCAATTGCCTGCAATCCATGAGCTCGGGGCTCACTCATCCTGCTCGCGCTGGAGCTTGGCATAGGCTATGGAGTTCATCTCATGGGCCCGGTTTCCGAACACGATCTTATGCAAAATATCGCTGATATGTTTCTGAAAATCATCGGCATGCAGGTAGGCAGCAACATAGCCGTCCATTGGATCCAGGGCCAGCTGTCGCAAGTCGAGGCGATGATCTTCAGTGATGATGATAACAGGCGTTGGCCCACGCAGTGGGCTCCGCTTCTCCTGTGATCTCATCTTGAACAGCAGTTGATCCCTCGGCTTCTTGTAGCTATTCCAGCCAGTTATCACGCAGGACAGACGGTTCGTTAGCAAACCATAGCCCCGGTTGTACTGCCTAATAACTTCCAGCGCATTGGTTTCGTTATAAGTGTTGATCGTGGTGTACAAACCAGTGTGGCCAATGAGTGTAGAGCACTCGTCGACCAATTCATTATCAAGGTCATACAACAGAACTACAGGTTTAAAGCTCATAGACTGCTAAGCCGACTTGAACACTACATTGGTAGAGATGGGGTCCCTTGTGGTTCGGGTTTCGTTCGCCGGTACCTTCGGATCTTCGTAGCCGAAGCTTATCCCGAATAATATTTTCGTACCATCCTGAATGTCGAAGGCTTCTCGCACCATATCCGGATAATTCCGCATGGTACCCATAGGGCAGCTGTACAAACCAAAAGCCACCATGGTCAACATCAGGGTCTGTGCCCACATGCCAACATCGATGGCGACAGTAGTGCCAAAATTAGGATTCATACCGATAAAAGCTATGTAAGGCGCATCGAAAAACTCGAAGTTGCGCAGTACCGCCCGCATGCGCCCTTCTTTATCACCGCGTTCGATACCCATTTTCGAATACAGGGCCACGGCACATTCCACCTGCCGTGTTCGATACTCATCGGCAAAGTCGCCGCGATACTCATAGTCGGGATTAGGTGGTACCGCGCCAGCGGTATTCTCAACCATCTGCTTGCGCAGGCGCTCTTTCAATTCGCCTGAAGCCACGTACACCTTCCAAGGCTGCACATTGCAGTTAGAAGGTGACTGCTGGGCGATTTCAAAAATCCGATTCAACACATTCTGCGGGACTTCCTTATCCAGGTAACCGCGCACAGATCGACGGGCATACACCGCATCAATCAGACTCAGGTCTGGGCCAACCCCCAGATTGTCAGCTACATCTACCACTTGTTGCTCCAGTAATTAGCTCTATGTTCTCATTCGCGTGGCTTGATGGATCTAACTCAGCAAGCGTCCACCATCGACATCGACAGTCGTGCCCGTGGCGAATTCATTCTGCATCACAAACAGGATACCCGAGGCTACCTCTTCCGAAGTCCCTGCCCGCTTGATGAGATGCGATGCAGTCATCGCATTGAGGCGCTCTTGTTTTTCCTCACCAAAGTGGTCAAACATTGCTGTATCGATGGTCCCTGGCGAAACCACGTTGACTCTGATCGGTGCCAATTCCAGTGCCAGGCAACGCACCAGATTTTCCACCGAGGCGCCAACACAACTCAAGGGAGATTGCCCCGCTGCCAGCTTGCGTGCAGGTGAACCACTTACGAGGGTGATTGCCCCATCGTCCTCAAGGTAGGGAGCACCGACGCGCACCACGTTACAATAACCCCAAAGCTTGTCATAGGCGGCCTGGAATTGCTCCTGAGTTTGCTGCAGGAATGGTAGCAGGGTACGTTCGCCGCCGACTGCAGCGGATACCAAATGATGAATCTGTCCAACTTCCTTGAAGATAGCATCGAGCGCTTCGGCATCATGGGTATCCGCCTGCCTGACCTCGAAGCTGCCACCACTTACTTCTTTGGCAGTCGCAATATGCCCCTCGGAACGCCCGGCTGCCCAAACATTGGCACCTAACTCACTGGCCATTTTAGCAGCGGCCAGGCCAATGCCTGCAGTTCCACCAATGATGACTACGTTCTTGCCTTCAAGGTTGTTGTTTGGCATGTCTTACTCCGTGTTTTTATCTTAGAAAATCCGGCCAGGATTAAGAATACCCTTGGGATCTATTGCTTGTTTTAAAGATTTCATCAGCGTGATCTCTGCCTCGCTCTTGCAATAGCCAAGAAAGGGCTTCTTCATCACGCCGATACCGTGTTCAGCAGAAATTGAACCATTCAACTCCTGAATCAGTCTGTAGATCACCTCGTCAATCTGCAGATGCAGAGACTTCGTGTCTGGGCCTACGTTGATAATGATATGCACATTGCCATCGCCAATGTGCCCAAACAGTCCCATCACCGCATCGGGCCACACCTCGCGCAGACGTCGTTCTACTTCTTCACCAAAATAGCCCATGTCGGCGATATCAAGGCTCACATCATAGGCATGCATGAAGCCGATACCCATAACTTCTGCAGCACCATCTCTCACCGCCCACAGGCTATCGATCTTGGTATCAGAATCCGCGATTACCGCATCAACTACCAGTCCCTGCTCGCTGGCCTCACCCAATGCATCGACAAATAACTCGGCATCATTGTCAGCATTAGACCCCATACTCTCAACTAAAACATAGTACGCATGCCCTGCTCCTAACGGAACAGTGACATGCGGCACCTTCTCATCAATCAGAACGTAAGTATTATTCCACAGCACTTCGAAAGCAGTCAGGTTTGCCCCGAGCGCGGACTGCATGCGCACAAGCAGCGCTGAAACCTTGTCGAAATTCTCAACTCCACACAATGCAACTGACTGACTGCTTGGTTTTGGCGCCAGTTTGAGCACAGCGCGAGTGATGATCCCTAATGTGCCTTCGCTGCCGATGAACAACTGTTTGAGATCGTAACCCGTATTGTTTTTACGCAATTTATGCATGCCATCAATGATAGTGCCATCCGGCAGCACTGCCTCCAAACCAACCACGAGTTCACGGGTCATACCGTAGCGGATCACCCGGTTGCCACCTGCGTTGGTCGACAGGTTGCCGCCGATCGTGCAGCTGCCTCTCGCGCCCAGGTCCAAGGGAAACAGCAGATCAAGACTGTCGGCTTGCTCCTGAATTGTCTGCAGCTCCACCCCCGCTTCAACTGTCATGGTGGCGGTAACTGGGTCGACCTCTATTACCTGCTTCATGCGTTCGAGGCTGAGGGCAATTTCATTTTCCTGCGGTGCAGCGGCAGATACCAGGCCAGTCATTCCACCCTGTGGCGCAACTGACTGCCCTGACGCATGACAGGCCTTCAGGATAGCGGAAACCTGCTGGGTCGAAGCGGGACGCAGCAACAAGGGGGGGCAAATCGATCTCGCCCCCATCCAGTCCTTATAGTTCTTGAGATCAATATCCTCACCTTCACGGAAACCAGCGGGACCAACAATGGCCTTGAGCTGATCCATCAGGTCTGTGTCGACATGGAAAGTCAAAATGTGCTGCTCTTTTATTAACCCTAATAAGCGAATTTGGGAACTGCGAGATGGTAACATAGCCCTCAATCCATTGGGCTGATCGCCGGCAGTTTGCCAAATCTGGCGTGAATAGCAAGCCTACCATCCATCAGAGGATAGCCACCATGTTAAGAGTTCTCTCCACTTCTGTATTGTTTCTGACATTTGCTGCCTGCAGCAGTTGGGTACAGCTCACCGCCGCTGGCCAGCAGGTTGAAATTCGATCAATATCACAGGTCAGAGACTGTGAACCCATAGGACGGGCCAGCTCCTCTACCATGGATCGGTTGCTGCTTATCGAGCGCAGCAGCGAACGTCAACAGAACGAGTTATTCACTCTGGCTCGGAATGAGGCAGGTGACATGGGAGGCAACGTTATCGTTGCCACCAACGAGGTTACCGATGGCCAACAGCGGTTCGATGTATACCGGTGTCCACAGGATTCACGATCCTGAGTGCATGTAGCGGCTGCAACAGTTATCATTTCGAGACTTCAAACGGGCACACAGATCCTTTCGACCCTGTCAATTTCATATTGAACCGTTTTTTGGCTGTGAACGACTGTATGAGCAAGCAACTGGGCAACAAACATAAAGAGGCAGCCTGCGGGATTTCCCTGCAGCCGTAGATCTCACAATTACTCTGGGCCGATGCCTAAAGCACCTGAGGAGCGGTAAACATGGAGAGAATTTTAATCACGCTCAGTGATGCGTTTGCGCAGGCACCCAACCGGGTGTTGCGCTATAAGCAATTTGTCCTCACTGGCCTGATCGTTATCAGCGCCATGATGGTGTGGGGAATTTACACTCGCACTGAACTGGACATGACCAGCGACAGCTTCCTGAACCAGGAAGATCCGTCCATGATGGCCTTGAATGAATACCGCCGCCAGTTCGGCAGTGACGACTCTGTGTTCCTGGTGTACCGGGCCAAAGACGGGGACGTATTTTCGCGCGAATCCCTGTTGGCAATCCAGCAACTCACTAATGATCTGCGCTACTGGCAGCAATTGGACCCGGCAGATTATCCGGAGTCAATCAATGGCATCGCGCTCGATTTTGATGAACTCAATCATGTGCGCCGGGTACAGTCGATTGCCAATATCCGCTATCAGGAAAATGAGGGCGATACGCTGCTGTCGAATCGTCTGGTCCCCCAACAGATCCCTGAGTCCGCCGAAGAATTGGCAGCCATCAAGGCCCGCGCCATGAAGCAGGAAGACTATCTGCTCGCCTTTTACTCCGCCGATGCACGCTATGCCGCAGTGATGATTCAGACCGATTTCGGTGCCCAGCCGATTGCGAACTATGAGCCGGCGGTTAATGCCGCTGACGTCGTGCTGGACGATAGCTTCGTCGACTTTGATGCCTTCTCTGATGCCGACAGCTTCGACCTGGAGTTTGATGAGAGCGCTGAGATTCAGGAGGTCTCATTTGAGCCAGTGGACATGTTGGGCTACACCAACTTCCACATCATCACCAAAGCGCTGTATGAAAAGTATTCGGATCAGTTTGAATTCTTTCCAGTCGGCAATCCTCCCATGATGGAATTCATGATGGACACCCTGAATCAGATGATGACTCTGGGTATTGTCATGGTGCTGATCTTCACCCTGCTGCTGTACATCCTGTTCCGCAGTTTTAGCGCGGTGCTATGGCCCATGGTCACGATTGCCGCCAGCATGGCCTGGACCTGGGGAATCACGGTGTGGCTTGGGGTAACTATTTCTCAGATGATTTCACTCACGGTGCTATTGGTGTTTGCGGTGGGTATCGCTGACTGTGTCCATGTCATGAGCGCCTATTTCAGCTACCGGCGCCAGGGTGAGGGCCATTACGATGCCCTCTCCCATTCCTACGGCAAAACCGGCCTAGCGATCATGGTAACTACCGTCACCACTATGGCAGGGGTGCTGGCACTCACTACATCCGATCTGCTGCCTATCCAGGTGTTCGGTCTCATGTCAGCCTTTGGTGTGGTGATGGCATTCTTTTTTACCATTGTCTTGCTCCCGATCCTGCTGGATGTCTGGCATCCCGGGGCGCCGGAAGCTCAAGACGCCAGTCTGGCTGACCGCATCGGCAAGCGCTGGAACGATTTGTATATTGGCAAGAAAGTGGGCCTCGCCGTGGTGTATTTCATCGCAGTGTATGCCCTGCTCGGACTGTGGGTAGGCACATATATTACATTCATAACCTTAATGACCTATGTCGTCGTGAACTGGCAGCTACAGATTCTTACCTATGTTCCCTACATTGTCGCTCGTCGTCCGTGGGTGATATTGGGCCTGTTCGGCACGCTGTTTGTGGTCTGCGCCTACGGCATGTCACTGATTCGAATTGATTCCAATATGACCGAGCTCACCAAAGAAGGCAGCTCTATCCGAGTGGCATATGAAACCGTGGATGAGAACATGGCCGGCGCTATGTCCATGGTCATCATGGTAGACACCCACACCACCGACGGCCTGTATAACCCACGCCTGATGCAAGCAATCGACGAACTCCAGAGCCGAATCGAAAGCCGCTACGCCGATCAGGTCACGCGCACCAACTCCCTGGCCAACATCGTTAAAGACACCTACCAGATCATGAGCGATGATGATCCAGCCTATTATCGGGTGCCAGATGACGAGCAAATGATCTCCCAGCTGCTGTATCTTTTTAACAGCGCCAATCCAGAGGACCGTCGCGCACTCGTCTCCGATGATTTCAGTCGCTCGCACATCTCCCTCAATATTTATAACGCTGGCAGCTACCAGTACCAGCTTTTCTTCGATGAAATCTCGGTGGAAATAGACGAAGTATTTGCCGGTCTGGAACAGGAATTTCCTGAACTGGAAGTCTATCTTACTGGCTCCATGGCGCTGTTAATGCGTATGGCGGACGAGGTGGCCAATTCTCAGTATTCCAGCTTTATCTTCGCCATCGGCGTTATTAGCGTCATCATGATAGTCACCTTGGGTTCACTGCAGGGTGGACTGATGGCCATGATACCTAACGTGATTCCTGCCCTGTTGGGCTTCGGTTTGATGGGGTTGCTGGGCATCGCCCTGGATACGGACACTCTGTTGATCGCGCCGCTGATTATTGGCATCGCCGTGGACGATACTATTCACTTCATGACCCATTATCGGGTGGAGCTAATCCGAACCGGCAGTATCAGTGAATCCCTGGTCACCACTATACGTGATGTAGGTCAGGCCGTGATGTTCACCACCATGGTGCTTGGGTTGGGATTCGCCCTGCTCAGTTTTTCCGACTACCTCGGTATGGCAAAAATGGGATTCTTTGGCTCTGCCGCCATCTTTGTTGCCCTGCTGTGCGATCTGTTCCTGATTCCTGCCATGATTATGGTTTTCAAACCTACCTTTGGCGTAAAGGGCGCCGATACAAGAATAACTTTTATGGAGAAACTGGCATGAACTTGCGATCCCTATTCATTGTGACGGCCGTTCTTATCGACCTACTTGGCAACCTCGCCAGCGCACAGGAAATAACCGGGCTGGAAATCATGGAGCTGGTTGAGGAAAACCAGCGCGCCACGTCCGACTCCGCTTTCAATCGCATGCAATTATCTACCTGTCGCTTCGGTATCAAGGAAAGCCGCATTACCTGCGCGGAACGCCCCCGCATCAAGTCACTGGAATCTGTAGGCAAAAATTTTGGTGATGACGGCAAAGACACCAAGAGTGTCACTATTGTGCTCGAACCCGCGGCCGAGCGCGGCGTTGGCATGTTGAGTTATGCATACGACGATACCCAGCGAGACAATGAGACCTGGTTGTATTTGTCAGCCCTGGGGCGTGTCAAACGCATCGCCAGCGGCAACTCGGATGACGATTCAGAACCCGCCTCAGTATTTGGTTCAGAGTTCACCACCGAGGATACGGACACCGGCAAGCTGGAAGAGTATGAAATCAAGGTTCTCGAAGAGACAACCGAAGGTGGTCGCGAGGTCTGGAAAATCGAACTCATCCCCAATGCAGAGCGCGCACGCAAATCCCGCTACTCAAAAACCATTAACTACGTGGACAAGGAACGTTTTATAGTGCTGCGGGTTGAAATGTTCGATCAATATGACAATGAAATTAAACGCCTGCTAGCCTCCCGAGTGGAGCTGGTAAACGGCACCTGGATGGCCCGTTCGCTTACAATGATGAATCTGGTAAGCAACCGCCTGTCCAATATGGCCTTCCTCGAGATTCACACCGATATAGCCGTAGAAGATGAGTTCCTCACCACCCGCACCCTGACTGATGTGGCATTCCGCGAGACCGAGTTGGAAAAGCTTCGCCAACAGGTCGACTAGAACAAGGGTCATACGGATGCCGCGATTCCCTCGCACTGGCCTGGTCCTGGCCATGTTATTCAGCGCCGCCGCACCGGCTCAGGGGCAGCAGGATGAACCGCTGGTGCTTGACCCTGACGTGAGTTTCGATCCCAGCGTCGACTTTGGCTTTGACAATGACATTTTTGCGGGTGCCTTTGATGAGGAAGAGCAATCAGCAACTGAAGCCTGGTTCGAAGACTTTACTATTCGCATCAGTCAATCCACATCAGGGCAGATAAACAATAACAGCATCGATCTCGGCGCTTTCGGCAAATTTCCCAAACCAGCCGACCTGGAAACCAATCGGCTTCAGTTTAATGTCCGCTACCAGAATCCCATTGCGCCGGGTTGGTTGATTCAGGGCAGCATGTGGTACCGGGTGTATTGGAATCAGGACTACGAATACACAACGAATCAGGACAGCATAGACACGGAAGGTCAGCTCAATGACCTTTTCATTCAGCGCAGCAGCGGTGCCCACAGTTTCAAGTTGGGGCGGCAGACAGTGGTGTGGGGTGAGACCGTTGGTAACTCGGTATTGGATATCATCAACAACAGCGAGTTTCGCGACTTCACCATTATAGATATCGAAGATGCGCGACTGAGCCAGGCCATGCTGGTCTGGGATTTCTTTGGCACAGACAACAGCAGCAGTCTTTCTACCTTTGTAAATTTGTACCCTGAGTTCAATCCGGCGCCCGTGCGCGGCAGCCCGCTGTTTTTCGATCCTGGATTTAATCTGCCGGACTATAGCCGCAATGGCAAAATATTGCTGGAAGCAGGAACGCAGTGGAAAAAGTCTTTCGAGGGTAGCGACATCGCCGTAATGGCAGCCTACCTCTATGAAAACCAGCTGCGTTACGATCCTCCCCTACCCGGCAGCGCCGACGCTCGCCCAGACATCAACGATTTTTTGTTGCTGGGATTCAGTGCCAACCGGGCAATCGGCAAACTGCTGCTAAATTTTGACCTGGCGTTCAGCCATAACATCCTGGCCGACAGCTTTGCCTTTCCCGGCACCAGTTCACTGTCGACACCGGTCAATCTGCGTAAAGATCAGATCGGCACCTCTTTCGGTTTCGAATATGCTATCGACAACGAACAGAACGTGAGCCTGGGCATTCAGGCTCAGACCCTGCTGGATGCAGAAGAAGGCTTACAGCCTGGTCAGGCTCTGACCAACGACGGCGTCTTCGGCAGCTGGCTGGTGCGCTACAGCAACGCCATGCGCAACGGGGATCTGACTCTATCTGCCACCCTGCAGGGTGATCTTGCCGCTGAGTCTCTGCTGGTGTTCCTCGGCGTGGACTACACTCTCGATGACAACTGGTCCCTGAGCTCCCAGATCATAAGTATCACGGCGAAATCGGGGTCATTCCTGACTGTTTTCGATGAAGATATCCGCCTTGGAATGACACTCACTTACTCTTTCTGAGCAGCATCGCAGGAGACGAGCGCTGGGTTCTGGATGTTTACTGGACAGGTGATTGCACTGGCAAAGGATTACAATGGCCGTCAATATGGGAGAGTGAGCCTGCTGTCAATTAGACTCTGGGAGGTTGCGCTGCATTGTCGGCGATTGCGGTTACACATCCCAGAATCCGAACACTCATTGACTTGATAAACCAGATGCAGAAGACCACGGCATGAATTCCACCAAGATCCTATCCATATCTGCAACCCTGCTGCTCTCGGCCTCAGCATTCGCGGGCTTTCAACTCTATTCACACGCGAGCCTGCAGGCCGAGCAGATCGCCAGTTATGAATCCTTTGTCAGTGTCCTACAGACAGAATTAGATAGCGCAGCGCAGAAACGTGTCGACTACGAATCCCGACTCGCAGAGATGGGGCGCGAGCTGGTTTCCGCTCAAGAAGCCATACGGGGTCTTAACGATGAACTGGAGCTGGCCCGAGAGCAGATCAACCCCGACGTTTATCTCATGGAGCAGAAGATCAGGGAACGTGTGATCAGAGAGGTCGTGAAGGAAGCAGAGCAGACCCCTTCCCGGTACGAGATATCTGAGCAGCTGAGCAGGCTCGACCCTGAGGAAATGCGAAAGGTTATGTCGATGCAGGATCTTTATGGCGAGTTTTTGTCTGCGCTGGATGTCAGCGAAGGGCGCAAGGAGGTTATCGTAGATGCCCTGATTAATATGATGACCGACCAGGACCAGCAGCGCAGGGAATTAATTGCTCAAAACGCAGGCAATCAGCAAGGTCGCCGGGAACTGCGAAGGGAGATTTTTGCTATCAGCTCGCCAGACGCACAGGTCGAGGCTTTGTCCTTTATGTTGGATGACAATGAAATGGCAACGTTTGAATCGTTTCAGACAGAGCAGCAATTGCAGCGAGAACAGCGGCGCACTACCAGCACATCATTTATTAGCGGCTCAGCCCGGGGCCCCGTGCGTGTAAATGAATCTACAACCACTGACGCCAATGGCCAAATAGAGATCAGCATCCTCGAAATGGTGAAACCAGATAGCCGACTTAACTGAAGCGTGGAAAGAGACCGACGCTTCAATCAGTATTTCAGCGGCCTGTCGAAAATTTCACGGTCAAACTCGCCTTCCCAATTAGCCACTGCCGCAGAAACACTGAGATCGCCCGCAATATTGACCACTGTTCGAAGCATATCCAACGGTCTGTCGATGATAAAAATGAATCCCACCGTGACCGCAATCTGATCTGGCGTCATACCAATGGTCGCCATGACCGCTGCCATCAGAAACAAGGACGCGCTGGGCACCGCCGCCGTGCCCACCGAAACAAGCGTTGTCGTACCCGCCATGATCAGGTAGTCCATAGGGGTCAGGTCTATTCCAAAAGATTGTGCCGCAAACACAGAGACGATACCCACGTAGAGTGCCGTTCCGTCCATATTAATAGTAGCCCCCAGTGGCAACACAGTAGAGGCAACCAGCGGTTTCACGCCAAGGTTCTCTTCTGCCACCGACATGGAAACCGGCAGCGTCGCCGCACTGGATGAAGTCGAAAACGCCACCAGCATCGCATCCCTTGCGCCGCGAAAAAACATGACCGGAGAAAGCTTCAGCATAAAGTGCATGATAATCACACCATGCATGATGATCAGGTGAGCCGCGCAAGCCAGCAACACGGTAAGGGCGAGCACCAAAGCACTTAGCAGTGACTCAA
>MDTC01134685.1_pt1 | contig 16415 bp, 12 predicted proteins | sample 811181 | NCBI WGS metagenome assembly MDTC01 (sample SAMN05326644, study PRJNA326480) | marine metagenome | isolation source: seawater | place: Pacific Ocean: North | collected 2011
CAATAGGAGTAAAAATTTCTGCCCATTCCTCTTCATTGTTAGACTTTACAGAAGCATTTTATGATTTAGAAATATCTTCTGGAAGTTCTCATCCTGTAGTAACTAGAATATTAGAGGGTAAAGTACAATTAAGTAAAAACGTAACTTCAGGCTCATTCTAATATGGCTAGTTCTATAAACGTTAATCAAAATAATAATACTGTATCTTTACAGGATCAAAATCGTAAAATTACGATCACGGATAATGTACAAGAAAAAACAGTTAATGTAACCCAACCAGTTACTAATGTAGTAAATGTTGTTACTTTAGGACCTACGGGACCACAAGGTACTTCTGGAGCGTCACCTGGTTTATCTACAGATATTGAAGTTAGAAATATAACTGCTTCAGGTAATATAAGTGCAAGTAATTTTGATGGTGTAATTATTAAATCAACTGAAGAGGGAGGTTTTATTAAACTAGATGATGATACAGAAAATTTATCAGTTTCAATAGGTCATTATAACACAAATGTACAACGAAATGTTAGTATTGGTGAAATAGAATCCCAACAACTTAATGCTGTACAAATAGGTGGTAGAAGGGTAGGAGGTGGACTTGGGTCTGTTTCAATAGGAGACAGTGCCCAGCATAACCATACTACTGCATATTCTATAGGTATAGGATTTAATGCTAATAGATTTTCAAATGGTGATATAGGGATTGGAAAAGCTGCTTTATACAATGATGGAAGCGATTTTACTAGCACAGGAACTACTGCTATAGGACATTCTGCGGGATACGCACAAGACGGAATTAATAATATTATTTTAGGTAATAGCGCTGCTTACACCTCAGAAGGTAAAAACAGTGTATATCTGGGTCATAGTGCGGGGTATGCTGCTTCAGGTTCAGGTCTTGTTCTTTTAGGTTACCAAGCAGGTTACAACCACACAGGCTCAAACCAGCTTATAATCGCTAACACAGGTTCTAAACACCTTATAAGAGGTGATTTTGAAGCCGAAACAGTTGAGATTACGGGTAGTTTAACAGTATCAACAAATATAACAGCTTCAGCTAATATAAGTGCAAGTGGAACTATTGAAGGATCTATTTTAACGGGAATCTTAAGTACCCCTACCCAAACAGGAATTACTCAAGTAGGTAATCTTACAACACTAACAGTTGATAACCTAAATTTAAATAGTAATACCTTATCATCTACTAGTGATAGTGATGTATTTATCTCTTTAGGTAGTAGTGGTATAGGTTTTAATGCTACTGATAATGATTCTTTTGTCTTTAATAGTGCTCAAAGTAATGTTGATTTTGATTTTGTTGGTTCAAGCGATTTACACCTATTTTATATAGATACTAGTGAAGATAAAATAGGCATTGGTACAAATACTCCTAGTGAAAAATTAGAGGTAGCAGGTAATATAAGTGCAAGTGGAACTGGTTCATTTGAGTATTTAAAATTAAATTATGATATCATGCCTACTTCAGACCCTAATATAAAGGGTGTAGTTTATAGGAGTAGTAGCAACGGTATGGACAACTTATTATTTATATCGCCAGGATAATAATCCTGTTTATATTTATAACCAAATACTGTATTTATGGCAACTATCTCTATCTGGCCCGGATCCTCTTCATTCTCTGATACTACTAATCCTACACCGTTTGGTTTTTATGATACTGATCAAGAATTCCAAACTAGTGCAGATCAAGTATCAACTTGGTGCGCCCAAAGATTAGGATATCCTATAGTAGATATTGAATTACAGCCAGTAAATTTCTTTACTGCATTTGAAGAAGCAGTTACTACTTATGCTCAATATGTTTATCAGTATGAAATTATTGAAAACATGGGTACTTTAGATGGTACTGTAGCAGATGAAAATTTAAACAATAAATATATTCAACCAAACTTAGGAAATTCTATAGCTATAGCAGAACAATATGGTTCTGAAGCAGGATCAGGAGGTAATATAGATTATAAGTCTGGAAGTATAGCGGTATCAGCTTCTCAACAAGTTTATTCTTTAGACGATTTATGGACAAATGTAAGTGAATCAGGTAATAATATTGAAGTAAAAAGAATATACCACTATGCTCCTGCAGCTATTGTTAGATACTTTGATCCATATGCTGGTACGGGTACAGGTATTCAATCATTAATGGAAACATTTGGGTTTGGTAATTTTTCTCCTGGTGTAAACTTTATGTTAATGCCCACTTATTATGATGCTTTAAAAGTACAAGCTATTGAATTAAATGATCAAATCAGAAAATCAGCTTATAGTTTTGAAATTACTAATAACAATAAATTAAAGTTATTTCCTATTCCTAGAAGGAATGAAACATTATATTTTGATTATGTAGTTAAAAATGATAGAAATAATCCTGTAAGAAACACTGCTACTAATTTAGTTACTGATGTTTCTAATGTTCCTTATGTTAATATAACATACGAAACTATAAATGCACCAGGTAGAAATTGGATCTTTAGATATACATTAGCTCTTGCTAAAGAAATGTTAGCTAGTGTAAGAGGAAAATATTCAACAGTACCAATTCCAGGTTCTGAAGTAACTACAAATGCTAATGATTTAAGAAGTGAAGCTGCTTCAGAAAAAACAGCATTAATAGATGAATTAAAGTCAATGCTTGAAGAATCATCTAGAGTTAAATTTACTGAAAGAGATGCACAGATTGCCCAAAATACACAAGATATTATGTATAAAGTTCCATACCCAATTTATATAGCATGATTAAATTAAGAGACATACTATTTGAAGACATAAATGTTTACTCTGTTACTGTAGTAATAGTATCAGATAAAGATGCCAACTTTACAGATATATTAGATGGAATGAGGGCTACTAGAAAAGTTACAATTATTAACGCTAATACTTCAGATGAATTAGAATTAAAAAACCGTCAAAGAACTGACGGTAAAGAAGTTCATACAGCTACTTTAAAATTTGCATCTGGAAAAGACCCAAAACAAGATTTAGAATTTCTTAAAACTACTATGCTTAAAAGTGATAAAGGTGATCCTGAAATGAGAATATCGGGATTACGTCACTTAATATTTAAACCAGAAACCCTAACCCGTGTATAATGCCATTATTTGGAGGCTCCAGAGATATATCACTATTCAGGACAATGAATAGAGAACTGATTAATGACATTATTCAGACAGAAATAGCTTACTATAAAATTATACTTGACCAAACTGTAACTAATGTTTATGGTGAGTCTAATAAAAAATATTATTATGAACCTTTAAGGTTATCTTGTTTAATAGAAAAAAGTGAACAAGATTGGAGTAGTGATGATTTTGGTCCGGATATAAAACAAACATTCCAGTATAAATTTTTAAAGGCGGATTTAAACGATATAAATCTAGTTCCCGAAGTAGGAGATTTATTATTGTTTAACAATGATTTTTGGGAAGTAGATACTTTTGTGGAAAATCAATTTTTTGTAGGTAAAAAACCTGAGTATGCTATATCTGAAGATACTCAAGATTTTGGAGTTTCTTTATCTATTATTTTAGGTACTCACTTATCTAGAATAGAAAAATTAAACCTAATCCCTTTAAGAGGTGATAGTTATCCTACTACTGAAGTTGCTTCAGGTTCAAATGCAAATCCTAGGTAAAAATGGCAGATAAAAGAATTAAACCTGATATATTAAGTAATAATACTTTATTAAGAAGAAACATTATTGCTGAAGAACCACCTAATTTTAAAGAATTACCTTTAGATGATGAAAGAGACGTTGAAGGCAAAAATAGACATTTAGAAATTAGAAGAGATGAAGATACTTTTAAAACTACTTCTATTACATTACAAGATATTGATGAAGCAGTTGAATATTACTTAGGTAAAGAATTAAATTTATCTGTAAATAATAACGGTGAAACCATTAAAGTGCCCGTTATATACGGTTCCGGTGAAAAATGGAAGACAGTGCAAGCAGATGGCTATTATCGCGATAAAAATGGACGTATACAAACGCCATTAATAATGTTTAAGCGTACTTCTATTGAAAAAAGAAGAGAATTAGGCAATAAATTAGATGGTAATAAACCTAATTTATATGTTGCAGAACAAAATAGATACAGTAAAAGAAACGCTTACGATACTTTTAATGTTTTAAATGATGATAGAATAGCTCAACGTGAAATATATCAAGTACCTGTTCCTGATTATATTTTTGCAAATTATGAAGCTATAATATGGACTGATTTTATGTCCCAAAATAATAAATTAGTAGAAGCTATAGAATACGTTTCTGATGCTTATTGGGGTGATAAAGAAAAATATCTATTCCAAACAAACGTAGATACAATCACTAATATAAATGAACTACAAGTAGGAGATGATAGATTAGTAAGAGCATCTTTTAATTTTAAACTAGCAGGATACTTATTACCTGATACGTTTAAAAAAGAAACACAATCTTTCAGTAAACAATTTACTCCTTCTGAAGTAGTAATAACTGCTGAAACTGTTAAAACTTTAGATGATCTCTTTCGTTAATCTATATGGCAACTAAATTAATATATGGTGCTGGGAGGATTCCTAAATCATCCGAATTTGCTTTAGGGGACATTATAGTTAATGTTGATGATTCTAAAGTTTATTCTAAAAGTAAATCTAACGAAGTATTTGAAATAGGAGCTAGTACTACTAGTTTAATAGAAACACAAGCATTTACTACTGCATCCTTACATACGGGATCATTTGACGCTATATTAACGGCTTCTAATAGTAGTAATTTAACAATTTCAGGAGGTGTAGGAATCGAGATAACTACAGGTTCACAAGTTAATAGTATAATTTTAAATGCTACAGGTGAATCTATAGCTTCAGTACTAGTAGCTGATACTGCTTCTTATATTCAGGCAAGTAATATTGATGGTACTATTAATATATCTACACAAACTAATTTTAATACCCTTGATACTACAGGCCAAACAGCAATTGATCTTACATTCCCGGCTAATACAAATACTTTAACTGCTACTGTTCCTAATTTAGATACTACTTCAAATGTACAATTTGGTAGTATAACATCTTCAACTGATATAAGTGCAAGTGGTGATATAATAGCATCCAGGTTTATTGCATCTGGCTCAAATACAACATCAGGATTTGTATTCCCGAATCCTGAGAATTTAACTGATCTTACTTCAAACCGCATAACTTTAACTTCTGCTCAAAATATGCAATTTAGAGCAGGTAATGTATTCCAGTTTGCAAACGGTTTAGTAGAAATATTAGATGGTAATAGCTTATTATTAAAAAATGATGGTAATAAGGGTAGAATACAATTAGATAATGCAGGTACTGATTTTGAGTCAAGATTCCGTATTAGAACAGGTTCTGTAGAATTAGTAACAGTTTCAGGTTCTGGTAATGTTGGTATAGGAACTACTACACCCGGAAAAAAACTAGAAGTTTCAGGTTCTATAAGTGCAAGTAATGATTTAATTTCAAATAGATTATTAGTAAACGATGGTGCAGCTAGTACACCTTCTATTGTATTTGCGAATGAACCAGATACAGGAATTTATAGACCGGCACCAAATAATCTATCTATACAAGTAGATGGGGGGTCATCACCTACTGTTGAATTTAATTTTAATCCTACTGGAGCAACATTATCTACACCAATAAATATTCAAAGCCATGTAACGGCCTCGGGTAATATAAGTGCAAGTGGTGCGTTATTTGCTTCTATGTCTACTACTGATAATAGTGATTTTAAAACAGTAGTATATGATGAAGATACTGGAAAATTCTCAATTACGGGATCTTACAGTGCTGGGGGGCAAACTATAACAGGTACAGATAAACGTGTTATATTTTTTGATGGGGATAATAACCCAGTAGGAGATGAGGGATTTACCTATGACAAAAACTTAAATAGTGTTACTTTAACAGGTGATATTACATCTTCTAATGCATTATTCCCAGGTAATGGAGCTGGAATTCAATTAGGTAATAGTGCGGGCAGTAATAATATTAAATTTGTTCCTGATTTAAATCCAAATAGTGCATTTACAGGTGAAATTTCTGTATTAGCCGGTTCTAGTGATTTTAAACAAAGCTTAAATTTTGTAAATATTTCAAGTTTCGGAAGATATATAACATTAGCTATAGGAGAATCTGAATATTTTAGAGCAAATTTTAATAATGGGGCAAAGGCTGATAAAGCTTTTATCATTAATAAAGATGATGACAGTGTAGATTTTATAGTTTCAGGTAGTAATTTTCCTGACTTACTAGTTGCTGGTGTTGATAGCGATAATGTAGGTATAGGGTTTGGAAGTTCTTCATTAAGTGATACTTATAGTAGCCATAAATTAGCTGTAAGTGGATCAGCCCATTTTATAGGTAATATTACATCTTCTGCTCGTATAAAGGCTACTAGTGCTGTATCTACCCCTAAAGTTGAAAATTTTGGGGGGACCACACGTATGTCATTTGTAGAAGGAGGTACTGATACTGTAAGGTTTATAACAAATGGAGCACCAGTATTAGACTTAGTAAATAGTAGGGTACATATAAATCCTAACAATGCAGCAGGTATAGATTTTAGGGTTGACGGAGATAATGATGATTATTTGATTTTTGCTGATGCGGGGACTGAGAAAGTTGGCATAGGAATGGTTAACCCAGGTGAAAAACTAACAGTAGATGGTAATATAAGTGCAAGTGGTTATTTAAAATTAAGAGATAATGAAAACACAACAGGAGTAGCAGGGGCTTTACTTTATTCTGCTTCTAATGAATTTTATTTAGGATTCTCTTAACTTCCGATATTTATATATAGGAAAAAATATATAGTCATGAAATTTGCAAATTTAAGAAAAAAAGCTAAAGAAGAAACACCTAATACTTTAGGGTTAACTAAAGAAGAATGCACAGTTTTACTAAGCTTAGTTGGTGAAAGCAATATTAAAATCAAAGATATTCAATATTTTTACGACTTAGTTTATAAAATACAAGAATTTATCCAGGAAGATAATGGCTGAATGGAAAAAAGTCATAGTATCAGGCTCTAATGCCCATTTAAATCATGTAACTGCTAGTGGTGATTTAATTACTAATAGAATGTTTGCATTATTACCTGAAAATGATACTTTAACTAAACTAGTAGCATTTGATGAAAACACTGGAAAATTCTTTTTTAAAGAACAAACACAATTCCCCGGATTAGGTGGTGGATAAAAATTAAATTAAATGGCAGATTGGAAAAAAGTCATAGTATCAGGTTCTAATACCCATATTAATCACCTTACTTCTAGCGGTAATTTTAGCGCTAGTGGTAATTTATTTGGTAATTTAACTGAAAATACTAACTTAACTCGTGTAGTAGTATATAATCCTCTTACTGGGCAATTAGAACAAAAAGAACTTAATTTAGTCCAAACAATAAGGGCTCCGAGATTATTCTTAGCTGATTTAGATGCCTCTAGTAATAGTTCAGACACAAGATTTAAACTAAGTTTTGATTCAAGTAGTAATACAAGTGAACCTATTACAGCACCTTACTTAATAAGTGCAAGTTATACACCACATGGATTATTACGTACTAATGCAAACACTGAATTTTTAATTAATGGGGCTTGGGATGACGTAGATGCTGTTGATCAAGTATATTTTGAACAATCAGGACCCACTAACCTTACAGGATCAGTAAATGATGTTAGAAATGGCCTTATAACAGGAGCTAGTAAGGAAGATATAGTACTACACCTCAACACAGTAAAAGAATTTACAATTGCATCTGTAACTTCTGGTAAAAATAATGATCCAGTTCCTGCACATGATCCAACAGCTGCTACTAAAAACTACTTAGTAAATGCTTTTGATTGCCCTATTCCTACAGATACAGGTAGTTTAGAGGTATATGTTAATGATACTGCTGCACCTAAAGCAGTTTTTAGTCTTACTGGCTCTAATGGTAATAATAATATTACTACTGCTGTAAATAATATAACTCCTACTATATTTGCTTCACAATCTAATCTTAATAATTTTGGAGAATTAGATTCAACTAAAAGTAACAGATCAGGTTCAATTACAATAGGCCAAACCCACCAAGTTGATGGGTATAACTACGCATATGTTCTTCATACAGGTTCAAGAAGTGGTACTGAATTTGCCCACATTACTAATTTTGTTGAATGGTTTTACGACAATAATGGCGCTGGTCAAGCTATGTCGGCAACCGAAGGAAATGCAAATTCTCTAGTTACAGAAGGTACTACTACTACTTCAATTTCAGGTATTAAATATTTTACAAGCGAATTTAAACTATCAAAAATAAGAAGATTTGATTGTACTAACCAATATAAAAACATTTATAGTCGCACTGGTGGAATAAGATTAACAACTACTACTACTAACACAGCTGATAAATTTAGTGTTACCCAAAGTGGTGTGTTTATTACAAGTGAGAAAAAAACAGCAATCGCTAGTCCCGATGGCAGCGATGATGTTGATTTGCAAAGCTTACAAAGCACTGCAAACGCCCATACAGAACAAACCCGTGTAACTTGCAGTTTTGAATTCCATCCGGGTTCAGTTACTACCGTTCATTTCCCTTCAGATTTTAAAGATAATGATACTTCTAATGGTGTTCCTAACTATCCAGGTGGTTCTACTGCAGCGGATTGTCAAGGATCAACTTTATTTACTCACGTTAATAAAACTAATACAACTGGACTTAGTGCTACTTTTAACGATTTCTTAATGATAACCCAAAACTCAGGTTCTACTAGCGAAACAGAAATAGAACAATTTAGGGGTGAAAAATTTAGAGTACAAGATCGTAGTTATTCAACAGGTGATAACCCTACTTCTTATTTATGGGATGGTACTCAAAATATAGGGAATAATGGAGCTTCAGAATACCGAGATGGCTTATTAATATTCTCTAGCCATTTAGTATACCCCACTAATGCAGGTGAAAGCAGCGATGGTGGTGATTTCACTACAGGCACAGGACCTACCCAAGATAATGATTATAGCTCTGGTGCTACTCAAGAAGCAACTGGAGTAAGAAATTATATAAGATACTTTAAAGTCCCAGCAGGTGGTAATAGATCAGCACAGCTAGAATTTAAAGGAAGGGGTAAAGTTGTTAGAGACGCTAACACATTAAATGGTCAAGAATTTAAAGTATTTTTACAACGTTTAGGCACGTCAGATGCTAATAGTTTCTTTAATAGTGGATTTAAAAATTTACTTGATAGTGATTGTAGAGATGGTGCTCTTATTACTACGGATGCCCAACATATACCTCTTACTAATACTTTAAGCAGTATCGATTATGGTACTTCTCTAGTAGAAGGTATTAACGTAGCTACTAGTGTAGTAGCTTTTTCTGAAGCTGCTGGAGCACCTGCTTTTACTACTAATGAGCATATATTAGTAAAAATAGAATGTCCTGATGGTTGGGAGGGATTTATAGATGCTATGGCTTTAAGATTTGGGTCACAAGATGGAAGTACCGCTTCAGTATTAAATGCTTTAGGCAGCAGTCAGCAGTAACACTTAATAAATGAAATTAGTATTAAATTATAATTATTAACGAATGGCACAAAATAACCAAACATTAACAGATATAGCAATTAAGAGGCTTTCGGGTAAAGCTAATACTAATGCTAAAAGCAGTGTAGCCCAGGAAGCTATAGGTTCTACAGTACAAACTGTAGGAAGTACCGTTTTTGGCGAAGCTATACCTAATACTCCTACAGCGGATACTGCATCTCATATGTTTAGGGTCCAATCCGCCTCTTTAGGTGGTCCTGGTACTGTTATGTTGGTTGATTTTGAAATTGTAGCTATAGGTGATGAGTATGCTAATGACTTAACTAATAGTGTTGACCAACTAGATGAGGGTGATAACGATCCATCGGGTAACCCAGAAACATTTCACTCATATGGTTTAATACTTTCAGGTAACTTTGAAACTTCGGGTGCTTTAGCAGATTTTAACGCTAATGCTAGTACCCCCACACAATTAGGATCTGCACCTTTTAAAAATAACCATTTTGTAACTGGTTCTAGAGGTAAACTGCAAATAGTTCCTGAATATGTTTCTAGTGATTTAGCAGGTGTAGGTGGTGCTAACAAATATACCCCTATAGTATTTAATAATACCGCAGATGGTTTAGCGGGGTTTGACAGTGCGATAATAGGAGCTACTGATCCTATAGACTATTATTTAGATCCATTTTCTGGAATTTTATTTGTACAAGATCCAGGGGATTATGGAGATGAACCCAGCCATAATACTGGGGCAAATTTACCTGGTAAAGTTAGATGTTTTATTTATGTAGGTAAATATCAAGATGAAGTTTTAGGTAACGTTGATATTCATATTAGTGCTTCTGGTGGTACTGGTTTTTCACTTGCAAATGAAGCTACAGCATCATTTGAATCTGGCTCAGCAGGAATTACAGTAACCGCAGATTCTAGTCAAACAATTACAATTGGTGATTCAAGCGATAATGTTTCTTTTAACGACATTACATCGTCTGCTTATATTATGGCCACTCACTCAAACAGTCCCCATATAGGTGGATTTATATTAGATAGAGCTGGTTCTGACCAATATCGTTTAGAACACTTAGATGGTGGTTTAACTATTAGAAACCAAACCGACGATGTAAAAGAAATGACATTTAACGGTACTGGTAATGTTGGTATAGGAAACTCTGCACCTCCTAAAAAATTAACTGTAGATGGTGCTATTAGCGCAAGTGGTGATATTATTACAACAGGTGATTTAGTTGCACAAAGATTTATTATATCTTCTTCTATTTCCCATATAACGCAATCGTTTTCTGACGGATCAACTATATTTGGTGACACAAATAATGATACTCACCTATTTACAGGTTCTATTGAAATATTACATACAGGTAGTGGTAATACAGGTTTATTATTATCAGGAAGTACTATATCAGTAGACGCTGGCTCAAGTGGTTCTTTACTTTTAGGAACTCATAATGTAGGAATTGATTTTGTCTCTATATTCCCCATTACAGGTTCTGGTTTAATAGTTTCACAAAGTAATCTTCCAAGCAATCACTTTAATATGCTTAAAGTGGGTGATGTTGAATTTGTAGATTATATTGGTCCTGGAGCATTTCCTTCACTTTTAATTGATGTAAAACAAGATAGAACTTTTGTTATATCTTCTTCTAATACAGATAAACCTGTTTTAGAATTTGCTAACCCTGCAGATGGGGGTACAAAACATAAACTATATAGTGGTAGTGCTGTTATATTTGAAGCTGGAAAAGGAGGAGTAAAATTAGGTGGTGGAGATGGTAGCCCAAACGCTGCTAATAATACAGCAATATTAGGTAATAACATACAGCTCCAACCAAATCGATCAGATGCTGGAAATTTACAAGTTTCTGTAAAAGGTACATATGCGGATGGTGGGGGTAGTGCTCGTTATTTATTAGCTGCTGCAGGTAGCCCAGATGATAATACCCCACAAACTCTATCATCCTTCGATTTACAAGCAAACGCTTTTGCACGAATAAGAGGTAATGTTACAGCATCTGCGGTTTCTTCTTCTGGATTATTATTTGCGAGTGCTTCAGAAGAAGCAAACGGAGGTGCAAACATAAGAACAGTTGTTTATGATACAGCTTCTGGTCAATTCTTCTTTACTGGAAGTTATGGTAGCGGTGGTGATCCCGGAGATACAGTAGATATTCATTTTAGTTCTTCTGCTGGTGGATTTTCATTTGCAAACACAGCAACAGCATCCTTCCAGGGAGGTGATTCAGGTGTAACTATTGTAACTGGTAGTAATGCTAATGAATTATTATTTGGAAGTGCAAGTGATAATGTTACATTTAATGAAATAACGGCATCTGGTGGTTTTAGTGGCCAATTTACAGGTAGTGTAGATGGTATTGCTAGTAGTGCTTCTATATCTAATAAAGTTCAAGTTACTAATAATGAAGATACTAGTGGTAATTTTGCAATTACATTTGTAGATTTTGCAGGCGACCCTTCCGCTGCTCCTGATAATACCGCTTCATTACAAGTAGATGCTAGTACTCTTACTTATAACCCCAATGCTGGTAGTTTAAAAGTTGGTGATACTACTAATAGTGTTACAATTAAAAGTGGCGAAATTACCCAAGGAAATACGGGGGGAGCGGATACTTTTGCCTTATTAAATACTAATACTGAAACAATCAATTTTGGTGGGGCGGCAACCCAAATAAACATAGGTGCTTCTACAAGTACCGCTAGTTTTGCAGGTAACTTAGTAGTACAAGGTACTATGACATCGCTTGATGTTGAAAACTTATTAGTAGATGACCAATTTATACTGTTAAATAGTGGTTCAAATACAGGAGATGGAGGTATTATAGTTCAAACAGATAATAGCTTTAATGGTACTGCATTATATTATGATGATTCAGAATCAAGATGGGCAATAACTTCACAAAGCGCAGTAAATCATGCTGATACATCAGCAACTCCCCGCCAATTTATAGTTACAGTATCCCAATCAAATGCTGCCCCTACAGGTGACCCAAGCGATTTTGGTAATGATGCTACTTCTTGGAGAGGAATGATGTATGTAGATACTAACGATAGTGATGGCGACGGAAATATAATTTATATTTATGCTTAATACTTTTTATTATATGTATATATGATAAAAAATTAAGTTATGTTAAGAGTCCAATTAGAACCCCAAGAAATTCAATTTTTAATAGCTGCCGCTAACAATACCCAAATTATGGGTAAAGATGCTCATTTAGTATCTAGTACTTTAAGAAAACTTGAATCTAAATTAGAAAACTTTATACCCGTTAAAGAATAATTGGTATGGCAGTAACAGGATTTAGAAGATTTACTACAGTAGGTGCTTCTAGTATTACTAGTGGAGACACTAGTGACTTAATAACTACAGGTACGGGAGCAGTTAATTTTAGTACTGAAGGTCAATTTGTCGAATTATCTTCACCTAAATCTGCGGACTCACAGGGGGCAATTTCACCTCTTTCTGCCGATATTCCTCTTGGTGCTAAACTTACAGGAATAGAATGGTTCTATGCTGTTCGAATTTTTGCTACTACCATGCCTAGTACTACTATAAGGGCTCGATTAAAATTAGGTGATTCTAACGTAAGTGACAATCATGACACCACAACATCTACAACAATTACCACCAACTTAACAGGTGGGGGGGATGGTAGTTTTCATGGATTATCGGGTATAGATATTTATAATCCTCAAGCATTAAACACAGTAAAATTTGAATATTCTTTACATGATGTAACAGGGTTTGCTAGTGGTGATTTTAGTGTTAGTTTACTAGGTATTAATTTTGGTGATACTTTATTAAGCCTTAAACCCCCAACCCCCGCAGTAAGAGTATACTATAAAACAGCTAGAGTAGTAGTAACTAATCCAACTAGAGTAGTCCTTAATAATAATAAAAGAGTACATATTGGTTATACATCTGGTTCATCATTTAATTCTGGATGATATTTATCAGTAACCTATTATTGGCCCGAAAGGGAAGTAGGCAGCAATAGTGCTGTATCTAACCGTGATAGAAACATAAAATATGCCTAACTGGAAAAAAGTCATTGTATCGGGCTCTAATGCCCATTTAAACAATATTACCGCTAGTGGTCACTTTAGTGCCCTAGATAACGGATTTACCGTTAATAACCACAGTTCTACCGAACTATTTGTAGATGGAGATATAATCGCTACAGGCGATGTTATAGGCCAACAATATATAGTTTCATCATCGGTTACTCATATGACCCAATCATTTAGTAGTGGTTCTACTATTTTTGGTGATACTTTAAATGATACCCATTTATTTACAGGTTCACTTTTTATTACAGGAATAACATTTGATGATACTCCAGTAAGTGATGCAGTAGTAGTTATAGATACAGCAAGTGGAAGATTATATTACACAGGAAGTTATGGCGGTTCTGGAGGATCTGGAACTGGATTTCCCTATGCCGGATCTGACAGTCTTACTGCAGATCCACCTATAGCTGTAATTACAGGTTCTTTATTACTAAGTGGATCTGGCCATATTAGTGCATCAAATGGTGATATAAGAGCTAAAAAGTTTTTTACTGAAGGAGGATTACAATTACTTGGAACTGAAATTGCAAAAACTTCTAATACTAGTATCGCTATAAATCTTCTTGATACAGGGTTAACTTTTTTAGCTGATAGTGGTGATAAATTTCAATTTAATCCAGATTTAAATAATGCTGATTTTGAAATATTTGGTGAGGATGCTACTCCCACATTTTATGTAGATGCAAGTAATAATAATATAGGTATAGGTACTACTAACCCTTTCCAATATAATAAGTTAGATGTTAATGGAGGGGTAAGACTACATAATATAACATCATCTGGCGATATTAGTGGTTCTGGGGCATTATTTGCTTCATTATCATTTAATGAATTTGATGGAGCTGAAGCAAATTTACGTACTGTTGTATATGCACCGTCTAACCATGGACAAGCTGGAAAACTTTTCTTTACATCTGCATTCTCTGAAGGTGGCGGTGGAGGAGGAGGGGATATGAGCAATTTTAAAGTTACTAGTGATGATGGTGGTGGAACTATTACTGTAACAAATAATAATACTATAGATTTTGAAGGAGGTAGTAACATAACTACATCTCATAATACAAGTACTAAAACAGTAACTATTGATCTCGATGATAGAATAACTGTTACTGATGTAACAGCCTCTAATATATCTTTAGCTGATTCTATTGTCCACACAGGTGATACTAACACCAAAATGGCATTTGGTACTGACACTATTACTTTTACTGCAGGTGGTAGCACAAACACTACACTTGCTTCTACGCTAACTACATTTGACCAAGATGTAATAGGTGAAGGACAAGGTCAGTTTATAAATGATGGAACATGGAACTGGGGCAATAATACTGGTGTAAGTGGTAGATCAGGATTCAGAACAATTGGTGGTGTTATTAATAAACCATATAGCCATTTAACCCCACAAAGATGGAATAGTAGATGGGCAATAGTTGGAATGCCTGTAAATTCCACAGGTACTAAATTCCTAACATATCCTAATAATTTTCTAGTATATGGTAATAGAAGTGGTTTAACATTTTACGTAAACCCAGGTAATGATGCTGATCCAGAAGATGATGATCCAGGAGGAGTAAAACCAGACATCGGTGGTGGTGGTAACCCCGGTGTTATTACTGGTATTTTTAACGAAGTAGATGCTACTGGAAAAAAGATAGGTGTTCCTACAATACAATTAAGAGGTGGTGACTTAGAACTAGTCCCCTCAGGTGCTATAGATGGAGGAAATACTGCAGGTATTAGAATAGCATCAGGTGATGTTTCCGGTAGTTTTGATCCGGGTATATTCTTTTATAACAGAGATAATAAAACAAATGTTTCTGGTTCATTCTTTTATCAAAGTGCATCTGCTGAAATAAGATTTGATAGTGCTAGTAACTCTATAAAATTCTTATCAGGTGATACTAATACAAATCTACAAGAAGTATTACATGTTTCTAGATCTGGTAATAATCCACGAGTTGGTATTGGTATTAGTAATCCTATTAAAGCTTTTGACTTTAAAGAAGTTAGAGATGATGATAGAGGAGGCGAAATATTAATTAGAGGTTCTAGATCAACTAAAGGTGCTGAAAATAATGATGAAGTAGGTAGAATTAATTTTGCTATTGATAGTTCTAGTTTTGGAAAAATTGACACTTCTGGATCAGCAGCAGAAATCGTTGCTATTGTAGATGATATTGACACCACAGGAGTAGAAGGTAGTTTATCATTTAGAGTAGCTGGAACTAAAACCCAAGATTCTACCCAAAGAATAAAATTAATAGGTGCCGGAGCCAATAATATCGAATTTACGGGCTCTGCAGCCTTTGATACTGATGTTACTATAGGAGATGACTTAACAGTAAGTGATTTTGCTTTATTAAACTCCGCAAGAATAGGTTCTACTGCTATTGACCCTGGAGATGGGGTATTACATGTTGAAGATTATGGAGTATTTGCAGGTGGATTAAGGGTTGGTAGTTCAACTGATCCAGGTACTAATAATTTAAGTGTTGCCGGAACATCCACACTAGGTAACCTTACAACAATTGGTAACGTACAGTTAAGTGGATCATCCCTTACCCTTCCCACCCTTACTACACAAGCTACAGTAGAAACCGCTAATACTGTATTAATACTTGACGATGGTACAGTAAAACAGGCTGCACAAACTAGTATGCCTTATACTAGAATAGCAGATGGTGTTATTCCAACTAATAGTACACTCCTTATGTTTACTGGAAGTAATGGTACTAAAGAAGTTGCTATGGCTA
>MDTC01246949.1_pt1 | contig 16414 bp, 10 predicted proteins | sample 811181 | NCBI WGS metagenome assembly MDTC01 (sample SAMN05326644, study PRJNA326480) | marine metagenome | isolation source: seawater | place: Pacific Ocean: North | collected 2011
AACGATTAGAGGAAGTATTATGAGCGAAATATGGGATAAACTTATAGCATGTGAACAAAAGATAATTGAAAAGTGTGCTAGTTTAGGAGAAGAACAATTCGATGATCCTGAGTTTGATTGGCTAAACAGAGTATTCAAAGGTGAACATTTTAGACGAGCTCATATAGACAGTGTTGATGCTAGAGCTACAAAGGGCTTGTACATGACTCATATTTGCGTGTTTCCTAACTTTGATAACGATGCACCTATATACGGATTTGATATTATTGCAGGTAAAAAGAAAGTTACTGGTGCTTTCCATGACTATTCACCCACCGTAGATTGGAATCATCCTATGTGTAACTTGTTTAGAGATTGTGTGCAACATTTAGAATGGCGTAAAGAACGTGAATTACCAGACTGGGCTAAAGCAATATTTTCAGGTAATATGGTAGCTGTAGGTAATATAAACACTGCTGAAGAAATGGATCAAGTTGTTCAGGTTGCATTAGATAATCTAGATATGTATTTTGAAGAATTACCAAAATATACTAATACTAATTACAATACTTCCTTAATAAAGGATCAACAGAATAGATACTGTCATTATCAAAAACAAAACCCCCATACACCAAGAGTAATGGAAACACTTGGACTAGATCCAAATGATATAAAACATTTTATACAGGATTGTTTATTTCCAGAAGTTTAATCTTTGTTTTGAAACTCTGGTTTTTTTGGTCCTTTTGGATGACCATCTATAGTTGTAGGATCAAAATCTTCTGATTCTTCAGGCGGAGGCGGTGTTTTATCTTCATCTATTTTCATATCATACAGTTGATCCAATGTTAAAGTTAACCATTCCTGTTTATCTATATTCCATAATACAACTTTGTTATCTCGCTTATATCTTAGATTGTATGGTTCCCAATGTACCTTATCCCATTCGGGTTCATGTGGTATTTTATCAGGCATTAGTGTAACTAATACATTTCTTACTAGATTAGGATCATCGAACTCATCTGGTCTACTATCAATTTTAGGATCAATTTTATATGTGACTTTAGCTGTAAATCTTGTCAACTTATCCATAATCCAAAGTTGATCCGGATACCAGTATCTTAAATGCATGTTCCACATGTGATGAATTCTCCTTATGTTAAAATGTCTCCATTCTTGTCTATCATTGTCGAAAGCAAACATCCATGGATCACTATCATATATATTATTTTTAGGATTATTATCTCCATGAGGTATCAAATCATGTCGCAAAGTAATTACTTGACTTTTGACAGTTTGCGGAGGTTGATTTATTCTTAGGTCACTACCTGGTAGATCAATATGTTCATTTTCTTTACTGTCAGGTTCTATTCCGCCTATATCAGTGTAAACTATATCCTGTTCTAACAAATAAATCATATGATTTTTCATCTTATTAATGTCTTCTTCAAAAACATATTCTTCTGCATGTTCAGGATATTTCTTAGCCCATTCACAATCTGATATTGTGTGTTGGTCAATATACATCTGTCTATAATAATTGTTTATGAATCCGTCAAATAATATATCTACAGGACTAAACCAATCTTTATCCCAAGGAGGTCCTTCCTCACGTTCATCCCATTTTAACTCAGTCCAATGATACTTTTTAAATTTAGGATCCGGATTGTCTGGGTGTATATGTTTTGGATTTTCATATTCTTTGGCAAAAACTTCATAGGGCGTGGGATCAGTCCACACCGGTCCGTTTATTTCTCTAGGATCTTTGCTCATTTGTTGTCCACTTTAATAAGTTTTCCGTATTCAGGCAAATACAAATACTCAATATCACTATTTGCTAGTGTTCTTACTGCATCATCTAATGTTTCTACCAATGGCTCTCCACCTAAGTTAAAACTTGTGTTAAAAATAATTGGACAATCTGTCTGCTTGTACCATTCTTTAATCAAGTTATAATAGTTGGCATTTTCTTCTTCAGTAACAGTTTGTATCCTACATGTTCCGTCCACATGTATAATACTTGGTATTTTATCTTCAATTCCAGGCTGACAATTTACCGCATACATCATGTGTGGGGTATCTTCCATACCTTTTAAATCGAACCATTCGTGTACATGTTCTTTGAGTATAGTACCTGCAAAAGGTCTGAAATATTCTCTCTTTTTAATTTTATTAACATGATCTTTACCGTTAGGATCTGTTGGATCGTATAGTATACTTCTGTTTCCTAATGCTCTTGGTCCGTTTTCACAACCACCTTGAAATATAGTAACAATGTTTCTATCCTTGATTAATTTAACAATATCCTCTTTTGAAGCATCTTTAATTTTTGCTTCGTATAGATTACACACCTTATCCATATCATCTGTTGTATAATTGTAGGTTTGACCCAAGTAAATATTTTTATCTAAATCTATAAATTTTTCTGTATGTTCTAAATGGGCAAACAATGCCGCTCCAATGGCTGTACCAGCATCATTGCTAATAGGTTCTACATAAAGTTTTATTCCTAACTCATTTAATTTGTCTAAGTAAAAGTAATTTGCTACACAATTTAAACCATATCCACCTGATATTACTACGTTTTTACTATCACACATTTCAGATGCTTTTATTATCATTTCCAACATCTGTTCCTGTGTTTCAGTTTGTACTGCATATGCTAAATCTTTTGCTAACTGATGATCATAATGATACTTTCCTTCTGCTACATTAACATCAGCATAATCTTTGATAAGATTTTGATTTATAAATGCACCATTGGGATAATTAGGCACAACAATATTTCTATTAGACGTGGGCCAATACTTGCTTTGTTTATCCATGTACAAAGGATCTATTTTATCATTTGGTTTTCCATATGGAGATAGTCCCATTGTTTTTCCTGCTTCAATGGCTTGCCAACCACAAAATTCAGTTACAGCCTCATATATTTTAACAGTACCTGCATGATCGTTGAGATATGCTTTATGATCGTTAAGACCTTCTCTTCTCATAAATCCAGTAGCCTCAGATTCAAATGTAGATGATATAATCGGATCTCTCGATCCAAGACATTTAAACTTTGTTATTATAGGATTTTTTGCTTCCTTATTACCTTTGAATATTGTTTCTACTTCCCATCCTATTGTGTTCTTTCCACCATTTGGACCTATTCCATCTTTAATAGGTAAAAAGCTACCAGCACCATCAACAATTAAAATTGCGGCTTCATCAAAATCACTTTTACTAAAAGCGGTAAAGGCATGTAATTTATGATGCTCCATACCATAATCTGTAATTTGCGGATGTTCGTCAGCAATATCAACATCATATGTCGTATTTTCAATAAGTCCTAGTTTTCTTAAAAGACCAGCATAAACATTTTCTCCAGTAAATTCTGTTCTCGAATCTTCTCCTGAACCTACACGAGCAGGCTGTGTATGTGCAAATCCAACTGCATCTAATTTGTCAGTGTATTTTAAAACTTCTATTATACTTCTATAAGGTGCTCCGTCATATTTTTTCCTTGTATAACGTTCTTCTTCTGTGCAAAATACAATTTTGCCATTTTTAAGCAAACAGACACCTGCGTTGTGTCCTCTGGTAAGTCCTAATATCCATGTATCTTTTTGTTCGTTCATTTCTTTGCTTTTACTCCGGTCATTGTTTTGACAGATTTAACAATTCTATCAATGCACTTGTACTTGTCTTTAAAAGTTAAACATCTATCATTATTACGTTCTACATGATCATCATAGGTTAGTCTAATTGGACTATACATTCTTTTATCTTCATCATAATCAATTATATCAACTTTACTGTTATCAGGATAACTTGTATTAATTGGGTAAGTACTTCCTATAATAACTGTGCTGGTTGTTTTGGTTGCTACTGCCATATGTTGTCCGACGCTGTCTATACCAACAAAATGATCTGCCGCATCAATTACACTTGCCCACTGTCTTAGTTCTAATTTAGGTGTTCCAACTGGATCAGGACAACCTCTGGATTTCCAATCCATTGCAAACTCGGACATAAGAATCACTGCATAATCATTTTTTTGCAATTTTTTTACAAGTTCCACAGTATCCATTATATCTAAACTTCTTCCACCACTATCATGCACATAACCTTTTTGTTCAACTGCACCTCTACCAAAAGGTTGTAGTACTAATGCTTTGTCTTTTTTAGTTTTTTCTTTCACATCAGCTACAAGATGATATGCATTTACTTCTTCATTGCTACTCAAATACATGCTGGGCAAAGGAACTTCTCGTATACCTTTGTTGTTGATTTCTATGTCGTATGCTTGAGCTAGACTACACTGCTGATTGTAATATTCCCATATTCTGTATGGTTCAGTGCTAACACATTTTCTGTGTTTGATTTTTTCTTCAAATAAATTAGGAACGTCCATTGTAAATGAACGCTTGTGCAATAACGGATGGCCTCTTACTAGATCAAACCATGACTCTAATATTACAATAAAATCATCTTCTGGATTTTCTTTATGATAAAGTTCGAGTGCTGGTATGGCACACAGTACTCTTCCAGCGCCGCCATTTAAGAAAAAGGCTGTATGTTTTTTCATGTGACCTCATTTATATAGTTTTTCAGTATTATGATATACTATATATGCTTGGTTGTCAACTACTAATCTGCGTAGGTTTTTCCTCTAGCCAAACTAACTAAATCAGGAAATTCAATTTCATTCAGTCTAGGATGTGTTATTGCTAAATCAGTATCAATAATTTCGTAAATTTCTAATAGATTTTTATACTTTTGTTTTGCAGTATCACTTACTGCATTATCATACAACTTTCTATATTGTTCCATGTAAATTTCAGCAGAAGTTTGGATACTTTCTGTAGTTGCCCATTGCTCAGTTCTTACAAAATTAATTTTACCATCTGAATCAATAGTTGTGTTTTCATATGCAAAAGTATGTCTTGTATTGTCATTTACAGGATTTCTATACTGCATTGTATATGTGCTACCGTCTGACAATGTAATTTCTTTTATTGTAGTTGTTTGCCATTCGTTAGTATGTCCTCGACAGTCCATCATCATATCCATAAGAATAATATCATCTGCATTATCTTTATCTAGGATATGCCATGTACCGCCTTCTGGTGCAGTTTGATCAATATCATCTACACTGCTAATATCTAAATCTTCATCATCTGCAGGTACTCTACTGATATCGTAGGTTCCGTCAGGTAAAATATTAATCAAAATTTGATTTGGACCTACATAACTACCCGTAACATCTTTCAGATCATCTGCTTCAACACTAGGATTCAAGTATTGTTTTCTGCTTTTATATGTAAAACTTGTTGCCATTTCTATTCTCTCCTAGGTATCGTAACTTATTAAAATAACGCCTTGTGAACCGCATCCGCCAAAACAACATCCGCCACCACAAGCACCGCCGGTTGTTGCACCACCTCCTGGGGTAAATCCGTTACATCCACAATATGCCCATTGTCCATTTGCCGCACAACATTCGTTTTGGAAACCACCAGCATAACTGGCTCCTCCGCCACCTCTAGTGCAACTTATATTACATGTTCCACCTAATCTACTAAATCCCAATGCTCCTCGTCTACTAATAAACGTTTCATTGGCATTACTTGTTCCTGATGCCGCACAACCTGAACTACAGCAAGTATTATTTGGAGCGAAAAAAGTATCTACTGCACTTCCACTGTTACCGTTAGATCCTCCGCCTGCGAAATTTTGAAATGGATTACCAAATTGATCTTGTCCACCTTGTTGCATGGTTGTATTTGTATTCTGCCAACCCGTAGCACTTGTACCTGAACCAGCAGTTCCGGCACCGCCGCCACCTGCATTAAAATCATATTCTTCGTTTATACTTTGCATATAACTTGGTGTACCACCATAGTTACAACATGAACATCCTCCTTGTCCACCGCCTATGCAAGTACATCTAGGACCTGAACAATCATCAATTCTACTAAATTGTCCTGGTGAACCATCACTACTGTAAGAACTACAATAACATGCACATGCACAGAAACAAGTTGTTATACTACTACCACAACTCCATGGGCTCCATTGCATTACACCGTAGTTGGCTCCGCCGCCTCCTCGGCAACCCCATTCACAACAACAGCTATTAGCACCGCCGCCGCCCATGCCCCATAACTCATTTGTCCAAGTTGTAGCACTGTTTGGAATACAGTAGCAACATGCACCGCAACAAGACCATGTATATAGCTGACCAGCAGTTCCGTGAGTAACTCTGTCCATTGTTATGCCAGTACCAGCTCCGAAAAAATCTTTAATACTTGCCATTTTCTTTCCTTAATCCTTTGTTATACTTATTTATACAATTCTAAATATTATACCAAATTGGTAATACGCCAACCATTTGTAGCATCCATATACACAAGCTCTAGTGCAGTTTCACTGTAATCAATCTCTAAATCTTCTTCTTTACCGTGTATTATATTACCGTTTCTAGCTACTGTAATCTTATTGGTATCCGCTGAACCAGTAGCGTCAATTATCATCAAGAAGTCTCCTACACTCGGACTTGCTGGTAAGGTTGCTTGAACGGAACTGCTAGTATCTACTAGATATGCTTTTCCTTTAACCGCGTTAAAGTTTGCAGTCTTAACTTCATATTGGTATCCACCCGAAGCATCTGCCCATTCTGGTATTCCACTACCGCTGACTGTTAATGATTGTTCAGCTGAACCAATACCTAGTCTTGTTAGTTTTCCACTTGCGTTTCTATAGTATACATCTCCTGTTGCATCACTACCCAAATTTGTTGTTACTGTACTGATTGCCGCACCATCTCCTAGTGTACCGCTTGTTACTGTACCAATAGTTGTTATGTTGGCACCAGTTACACCATCAACATAAGTTTTAACAGCTTGTTCTGTCGGAACAGCGGTGTTACTGTTACCACTTAATGTTCCATCACTACTAAATTCATTGATACTTTCACCTAATTGAGCACCAATACTACCCAATCTCAAACTTGTAAGACCTGCTAGATCAAATGCACTTGCATCCAATGTAGCTCTACCTGTAGCTTGGTCAACTCTAAAATAACTACCAACTCTAAAATTACCATCTTGGTCTGTGCTTACATAATAAACACGACCTGGATATGTCTCTGTCACTTCGTTACCTTGTGAAGCCGCTTGAGTTGGTTCACCTGGATAGTTGGTTGTTGTTCTACCACCAGTACCAATACTCAAGAAGTCATGTCCTGTTAATCGTACTTGGCTATAACCGTATCTAATTTTAAATTTTTGTCCATAATAAGTTGCACTTGTATTTTGTTTTTCTGTAGCTAGTGTAACAGTACAGGTACCTTTAAGTACTGGGTCTTGTGTTTGGTTAAAACCAGTAACTGCGGTAATGATATACGTTAATGAATCAGCACCATATCTAGGAGCTTCTGTAATATCTGAATTATCAGTAGGATTATATGTATGACCAGTTATAAACTCGATACTAGCACCTGCTCTAGGTTCTTCTGGAAGTCCAGCTAGAACTAATGCAAATCCAAATTGACCTTGGTTTGCATTTCCTGTATTAACAAGGTCGGCACTCTGACCATCTTGTGCAGTGATGGTTGAGTTATTAGCATATGGATATCTGGTTACACCTGTAAATCTTTCTCTGAATGCATCTGCTGTACTGTGTTGTGTTGTAGTTGTATAATCAATTACAATATTCTGATGTGTTGAGCTAATATTATTAGCGGTTGAACTAATATAAGTGTGTGCATATTGCTGTCCAACAGGCGAAGCTCCAACATTTACTGTAATTGTTGTTGCCGCAACATCAATAATTTTAACATACCAACTTGTATTTGCAGGATCACTGCTTCTCGGATATGTATGATTTGTTGCATTACTATCTTGTGTACAAGTAAAAGTAATACTGTCAGTATCAATGTGTACAAAATCACCTGCTACTAAATTGTGTGATCCAATTGTTAAAACTAAAACACCTGTAGCTGGATCATATACTCCATTACTTGATGTATATGGAGTTGTGCCACCCATTCCAGGATGATTTACACAAACTGCATACAAGTCAGCTGTAGCACCTACTACCCGAACTTCTCTTTGTGTCGCGGCATTGAATCCTGTATTGTATGCGGCTAAGTTTGCCTGCAAGACCCCATCTAAATAATATTCTACAGCATTACCTGATAGCCCTGTTGCGGCATCTTTTGTTGGATTATATTCTGTTCCACCGTTGTGTGTTCCATCTGGCGTAGTACTAAAATACAATGGATGATTATTGTTACTTAAATCATTTTGCTCAAAGATATACATTCTATGCTTTGTATCCATCTTTAATGTTGGCAATTCTTGCCCATCAAACCAAAATTTGTTGCCAGAGCCGTCATTTTGTACGTGAACTTTAATTGATTGTCCTGTATATCCTCTTTGAATGTCATTGAGTACCAGTCTATGTTTGGTTGCTGGATTTAAATTTGTTTGAATATTTGCAACTGTTGATGTTGTTTTAAATTTAAGTATGTTACCACCACCAAATGCTGTGCCTGTTAGCACTCTTTCAGCAGTACCACCACTTACATAGGCACTAAATCCTGTACCGTCTAGTGTCGTTGTTAATCCTGCATCTGTATAAAGTTCAACTGTATTAGCTGTAACATTGTTTGCATAATAGCTGTTTCCGTTCAACTGTGTCATACCAACAACACCACTTATATTTTGTACTAAATCTCCGTTTGAATATCCATGCCCTGTCATTGTTACAACAACTGGATTGGCTCTTGTAGCATCAGATATTGTTTCTGTTACTACACCCCAGCCTGCAACATTCCTTGTATCAAAATAATTTGTTAAATCTGCATTGGTACATATTCTAAATGTAGTTGAATCAACTACATCTGCATACCAAGTTCTGTTGTACATGCTTGCTGTACCATGACTTCCTAGTAGTTCTTGCCATGCTACAGGAGTAACACCACTGAATGCAATCATATCACCTTCTGCAAGTCCATGAGCACCACTTGTTACAACTGTACATTGTTGTTCATTTGATACACTTGAAACTGCTACGCTTGTGTCAGTGCCAATTGTAATTACGTCTCCTACTGTAAATCCATCTGGTGTGTTAAGTGTACTTGCTTGATACTCAACTGTATCACCGTACATGTAACCACTCAGTGGTACTTCATTTGCATCAAAGCCAATACTGATAGCACCATATGTACCATAACTGTTATTACCATTCAATGCACGAATCTTACCACCGCCTGTACATACATAGCCCATGTCACAATAGTATGTAAAGCAAGAAACAATCTCACTTAATCCATAATCTTTTACCCAAAAACCTATACCACCGTCATGTACTTGGGTGTATGTGTGAAAAACCATACTGCCGGCTGTGCCTGAAGCAACAACTGATCCATCAATGATAGCACCTACACCACCTGTTGAGAAAGCACTAGATTCTTTAATGTATGGTGATTTCAAAATTGTTGCACCTGGTTTAAGTCTCAAATATACACCACCAATAGTTGCATCATTTGGATCTGTTGGTGTGGTTGTACCAAGACTAAATCCAGTTAAACCTTTCATCAAAATACCTTCGATCATTACACCACTGTCAAGGTAAAACATTGTTTCATTCTCGTTTGGTATTCCGTTATCACCGTTACCAGCCGCTGGTTGAATAATACAGTTACGTTGTCCATCTCCAACAATAGTAACATTAGCTGGTACTGTAATTGGAAGAACTTCATTATATGTTCCGTCTTTGATAAAGATTGTAGCTGGTGTTCTGTTTACCGTATCTGCCGCAATATATTCACAAGCATATTTTACACTTGCAAAAGCATAGTCAATTGCTTGTCCATGATTTACATCATCAGCACTACTAGTGGAATCTTCTGCTACATAATAAATTTTATCATTTGCACCTGCAAACTGCCAACTGTATGTTGACCCATCTGGTGTTTGTAGATACTTACCTGCATTACCAGCCGTGTTTGGAAGCACATAACTAGCACCTGCAACAAATTCTTCCCAATAATTGTTTGTGTTTAAATCTACAAAAAAGTCTGCGCCTGCTGTGTGATCTACTAGACAAATATATGTACTAACACTTTGTTTTACGATATCATCTTTTAGATATGCTGTAGCTGTGGTCCAGTTACCCATGTAACGTATGCCACTATTAAATTTTTGCCATTTGCCTGCGGCTAAATCTGTTGCAAAAGTTCCTGAAGTATGTCCTTCTAATACAATATATGAGTTACCGCCATAGATAACAACATCATTTATAGCGTAGTCAGTTGCAGTTGACCAATCACCTCTAGAATTTACACCTGTGCTAAATGCTTGCCATTGAGCTACTTGAGTATCAGGTTGTTGACCTGTATTATCTTGCAATGCTTTATAAACATTACCACCGTAACGAACAGTCTGTCCAATCAAATAAGCTGTACCGCTATTCCATACTCCTTGGAAATCATTACCACTTAAAAAATTCTCAAAATATACAGTATTAGTAGGAAGATTACCTGTACTATTTGCTATACAACGATAGATATTGGCTCCATATGCTACCAAATCTCCTGGCTGATAAGCAGTTCCAGAATTGTAAACACCTTCTGCACTTATGCCTTCAACAAACTTATCCCAATAAGTTGTCAGTGTAGGAAGATTTGCTGTAGTATCTTGTTTTGCAATATAGACCTGTGAACCGTACTTGACAAGATCATTCTTTTGATATCCTTTTGCACCATCAAAATCACCTTCCCATTGTATACCATCTGCAAACTGACTCCAGTATGTTGCATTCGGAGGGGTTTGTCCTTGTGCATCTAGTATACAAATATATACTTTACCACCATGGGTAACACCATCGCCTACACGATATTGCGTTGCATTATCATAAACTTGTCTAAACTTAAAGCCTTCGACCATTAAGGTCCAATATACTGTGTTAGTTGGTATATTTCCTGTTGTTTTTGTTACATTTGAATAAACATAGACATTACCGCCGTATTTGACGATGTCGTTCATTTCATATTCAGTTGCGGCGTCATATTCACCTGCAAAATGAAATCTTAGTTTTCCAAGGTCTAAAATTGTTGCCATTTATTGCGTCCTGTCATTTTATATCTACTAATATTTATGCCAACAGTCATGATAGAAACTTCATTCTTAAATGACCATCAGTGTGTATCTCAAACTCGATAGCGTCTATACTCCAAAAATATTGCTTGTAATCATTAGGCCCAACTACCTCTGAATAAATTGTATCTGGAAGTACTATTGGATCAGTATCATTTGCATCTATAATTTCTACTGTGCAATCTCCAGTTAAAGGGTCTAATTTAAATCCGTAAAATGTTTTATCACCATATTGAGTACCTGTATATATACCACCTGTACTGTCAGTTCTTGAAGCATTTGTGCTCATTATGTGTTCGCCTCGTCTAGTAGACTTACTGTTACAGTAAATGAACTAGCTCTATCTGCCTTTACTTTTAAGGCATCACCAGTTAATAGGTATATCTTGTTTTGATGAACTAAATCTACTGTTTCATTTGGAAAAATTTTCAACTTGTGAGCTACATGAGTCACAGTTGTATCAGCATGTACTATTTCTAATGTAATAGGCAATGCACTGCCTTCTACATTTGTTACATATGCACTGTGTAAAAAGTGTTGTCCAGCACCACAAGTCACTAAAGTCGTTCCAGTACTTGTGTTAATACTTGCTGTTTTATATGTGGTAAATGTAGGCATATTCTTCCTTGTCTGTTATACTTATTTATTAAAAATCTAACAAGGAATACAATCCGCCTGAACCTCCTCCGCCACTTACAGTTCCTGGTTCAAATATATTAGTAGATGAATTATATACTAAAACTTGACCATTTGTAACACCAGTAGTGTCAACATCATTTAAATCACCAATGTTTGCGGCGGCTGTACCAGGCTCAAATTTTGCTGTAGTACTATTCCAAACAATAGTTTGTCCGTTTGTAGGTGGTGTTGTATTTGTATCAACATCTGTGAGATCATTTATACTCATACCTTCAATAGTTGCAAACAAGGATTTGTTCATTGACCAACGGTCGTTGGCGGAATCGTATGTAAATGTTGCTGTTCCATCAACACCTAAATCTGCTGTTAGTCCTGCTCCGTTTGCCGACGCCGCATTTGCAGATCCTTTGGCTACAGTTATGTTAAGGTCATCTACATCAAGTGTTGTACTGTTGATAGTAGTTGTAGTTCCATCTACTTGAAGGTTACCTTTAATTTGTATTAAACCTGTGTTATCACCTACACCAGCAGGGTCAAGGACAAATGTACTTGGTCCTCTTAATTCACCTGTTAGCGTAATATTGTTTGCAATCTCTGTGTCACGAGTACTTGGATCGTGGTCAATATTTCCTGCAAAACTACCTAGTTCAAAATTCTTACTTGTTGGCATTATGCACTCTCCAATGCTTGGACTCTTTCTTTGAGAGCCGTATTTTCTTTAATTAGTTCTTGCACTGCTTCCATTGTTTTCCATAGCAGTTGTGTTTGGTCTATGTTTTTAATCTCAGTCAATTCTTCACCAATTTCGTCCCATACGCTCTGCAAGCCTCTTGGATCTATTACTGGCGTTGAACCTACTGCTTCTGGAAAAATTGCTTCTACTTCTTGTGCTACTAATCCTACTTCTCTTAGTTCTTCTACATCTTCATATTTGTTTTTTATATAATCGTAACTGTCTATCCTAATGTAGCTTTTGATATCTAAATTTGAGTATTTTGTAAGTATATCAGGCGTAGTTACATCTTGAAAAGATTTCTTAAGTCGTTGATCAGATATTCCACTAAATGAACTTTGGTTACTATTAACATTTCCTCTGACATTCATATTCCAACTAGATTGTAACATTTCCATAATTACAACGTCACTGTCTTTGTCAATTATTCTAAATGTTGTACCTGAATCAGAGGAACCATAACACTGAAAACTATCTTCGTCTAAACAAATACCTCCTGCTTCACCCCTTCCGGCTTCTATATAAAAGCCAAGTTGTGTAGATCTACCGCTACCTGTATAGCCAGTATTTCTATGCATTACTTCACCACTTCTGGCACAATTTGCCCAACCAATATTAGCCCAGCCATCATTGCCTTGAACTGTAGGTTCATCGATAGGAATTGTAATTGCGTGTTTAGGCAAGGCATTACCTGAGGCATATTGATTATTTTCGACATAGCTGTTGGTAATTCTAATACCACCGCCGGTGCTTGTTGGTCCAGTGGCGGCTCTTGCACCACCATCTACATTGAGTGTATTTTGTGGACTGCCCATATCATAACCAGTTGGATCTGTACTAATAGCATGTCTACCCATTGGATCAATCATTAATCTTGGTTCACAACCAGCATCATGATCGGTTTCATTAGAGTATGTGTTATTGGTTCCAAACACCAGCCATGTTCTTTCATGTCCTGGAGTGTCATAGTATTTCAAACCTATCCAAGCATGAATATTATTGCCATGAGCAGTACTGTGTCCTCCTAGTCCATTGAATACAATACCACTACCAAATTTACCAACACCTCTTGTACCTGAATTTGTTTCCAATCTAAGTACAGCCGCTGATGTGTTGATTTCATTTTGCCATACGCCAGTTGCGTCTAGTACATGTAATTTGTTATTGGTTAAGCTGTTATTGGTTAACTCTGTTCCAATTCCAACTCTTTGATTATTTTCAATAACCATTACTTTGGTTGAACTCATACCATCGTTACTACCATTGTAAATTTCTGTTCTTCCGCCGGATCCTCTTATTTCTAAATCATTACCTGCTAACGAAATATATGCTTGATATTGATCACCGTCATTGATTCTAATTGTTGGACTATTTTCTTCCTTTAAGTCAAGAATGTAATCAGGATCAGCTTCGCCTATACCAACATAGCCATCGTCAGTTATTCTCATTACTAGATTTGGAGAGTAGTTTGGGCTACCTGCATTTGATCCACCAGTGAAAAAATCTATATTAGCATAAAGATTACTTGCGTTTTGATCATTTCTAAAGTTTTTAATTTCTAAGTTTGCACTGCCTTGACCCCACATGATGCTTGCATTTTTTGTACCACTTTGATAAAACTCAACACCTTGTTGATTGTTGTCTGTACTTTCAAGTCTTATTGTAGGTCCTGAACCATTTATGTGCAATAATTGTTGTGGACCATTTGTACCAATACCAGTATTGCCAGTAAACCAATTAGCATCATGTGAAATTCTAGCATATTCTGTGGTTCCTGAATGACCATTTGAAGCGTTATAGTATCTTACCCAATTTGAGTTTAGATAGAGATCATCATATGATCCAATAACTGTATCACTATTATTGTAACTATAAATATAACCTAAAGACGCCGCATCACCCCATTTAATAGGCGAACCAGACTTTAAAATTACTCTACTAGCACTATCTATGGTCATGCTTGGATCTGTAGTATTACCCACAGTACTTGCACCAGTAATAAATTCTAACTTACCAGATGTTCCTGAAGCATCATCAGTTCTACATCTGATCATACCATAAGCATTTCCATCTAAACTATTTGAAAACCAAATACCACCCATACCCCAATCATCATTTGCACCTGCATTGTTAACAAAATAAAGACCAGCATCATTGTTTTGACCACTATCTGTTCTTGTAAGCCTAATAGAAGCTTTTGTAAAGTTATCTCCATTTATATCAAGTGCATAACTAGGGCTAGTTTGACCAATGCCTACATAACCATCTGTATCTACTCTGAATTTTTCGTCCCAAGTCAATGAAGCTCCTGGAAGCCCTGTGCCTGCTGTGTAAATAGCCACTCCGTCGTTATTGCCATTTAACATGTGTGCAACATTATTACCAATGTACTTCCATCCACTATCAAAACTAGCATTCCAAACTATATTACCAGAATGAGTTGTATATCCTAGTGAGCTTCCTCCAGGAATATAAACATTGCCGTCATCACTACTAGCTGGTGAAGTTCCACTGCCTGTAATAATATTAGATTTAAGTTGTGTATGTCCAGATCCGTTTGGATCAATTACAACATTACCATTGCTTGCTGTCGTAATTTGATTGCCTATTACAAGATCATTTCCAACAGTTACATTGCCACTACCATCAACATTAATATTTGCACTATCGAACATATTGTATGCAACTACATCTACAATATCACCATTGTACAGGCTGTCAGTAAATACAACGCTATTACCTGTTGTTGCTTGATAGTCTCTGCCTGAACCTTCTTGTTGTTTTACACCGTTGACAAAAACTTCTACAACATTATTGCCAGCATTATAACTTAGTGTGTCACCTTTTACATCTGAACCACTTACACTACTTTGTGTGGTTGTTATCTCGTATGTGAATTTTGCATAAGCACTTGTGGCTCCACCTCCAGTACCTGCAATACTAATAGTTTTCACTGAACCTGTTCCTGTTGCTGTAACACCAGCACCAACAAAGTTGAGCGTGGTAGCCGCGGTTGACAAGGCACTGCCTTCATCTTGAACAGTAATCTCGCCACCGGCGGCTACCCAACTATAATCACTGCCGTTCCAACTTAGCACATAACCGCTGGTTGGGTTTGATTGGTTCAAGTGTGTGTCAACATCACTATCTGTATATCCAGCTGGAACAGTTGCCCAATCATAATCTGCACCATCCCATTTTAGATACTCTCCGGTGTTAGCTGTGCTTTGATTTAAATGTGCATCTACGTCTGCATTGGCATATCCAGCTCCTAAATCAGTGTAAGTTATTCCATCATTTGTAAATTGCCATTTGTCTGTGGTTTCATTCCAACGCAAACTGACATTTGCACTAGTACCACGTTCTACTTCTATGCCAGCATTTTGACTGGGTGTTCCTGCTTCATTATTGTTGAGAACTATAATATTATCATCAACTGTTAGTGTTTCTGTGTTTAATGTTGTAGTTGTTCCATTGACTGTAAGGTTGCCTGTTACAACAACATCACCGCCAAATGTAGGACTACCACTATCAATTTGATCTGCACCAATAGCCAGTTGTGCTTGGTGTTGTGTTACCATAGCTTGTGTTATATGGTTATTGTGCATTGTGAATGTTTTTGTACTGAAATCTAATGTTGTATGCAGTTTTGCATCAGTAATTTCTGCATCAGGTATATCTGCTACAGTAACAGAACCTGCCGCTAACAAGTCTGCTGTAATGGCATCTGTTTCGATAGAAGTTGTTTTTAATTTATTAATAGGCATTTATAGTGTCCATCCGCTATACATATTTAGTGCTTTATACAGTAACAGTAAACCTATAAAAATATTGACTGTTTGTAAGTCCTTCTGTGCCAACGTCCCAATACCAGTTATCATAGCTTCCGCTTACTACTTTGCTAATACCACCA
>MDTC01220321.1_pt1 | contig 16411 bp, 22 predicted proteins | sample 811181 | NCBI WGS metagenome assembly MDTC01 (sample SAMN05326644, study PRJNA326480) | marine metagenome | isolation source: seawater | place: Pacific Ocean: North | collected 2011
GTTGCTATTAAAAAAAGTGGAGTTTCAAATTTAAAAGTTATATCAAATAATGCTGGAACTGAAGGGCACGGGTTGGGTTTATTATTAGAAACTGGACAAATTAAAAAAGCTATATCTTCCTATGTAGGAGAAAATAAGCTCTTTGAGAAACAATATTTATCTGGTGAAATTGAATTAGAGTTTAATCCACAAGGTACTTTAGCAGAGAGAATAAGGGCTGGTGGTGCTGGAATACCAGCATTTTTCACAGCTACAGGAGTAGGAACTTTAGTTTCTAAAAACAAAGAAGTAAAAACTTTTAATAATAAAGATTACATAATGGAAACAGGCTTAACAGCAGATTTATCAATAATTAAAGCTTGGAAGTGTGATGAAGCAGGCAATCTAATATACAGAAAAACTGCTAGAAATTTCAATCCGGTAATGGCAACTGCAGGAAAAGTTACAGTTGCAGAGGTAGAAGAAATATTAAAAGCTGGAGAATTAGATCCAGACCAAATTCATACGCCAGGAATATATATTAATAGAATTGTAAAAGGGAAAGACTATAGCAGGGCAATTGAAAATCTAACAGTGAGAGAAAAGTGAGTTGGAATAGAGAACAAATGTGTTTGAGAGCATCCCAAGAGTTAAAAGATGGAGACTATGTAAATTTGGGAATAGGAATGCCTACTTTGGTAGCAAATTACATAGAAGAAAGTTTGAATATTACATTACAAAGTGAGAATGGAATGCTTGGGATGGGGCCATTCCCATTAGAAGGCGAAGAGGACTCAGATTTAATTAACGCTGGTAAGCAGACAATTACATCACTTCCTGATACAAGTTATTTCTCCTCAGCTGACTCATTTGCTATGATAAGAGGTGGTCATATTGACTTATCTATTTTAGGAGCTTTAGAAGTTTCTAAAAGTGGTGATTTGGCAAATTGGATGATACCGGGAAAAATGGTGAAAGGTATGGGTGGTGCAATGGATTTAGTAGCAGGAGTAAAAAAAGTTATTGTTTTAATGGATCATAACGCAAAAGATGGAGCCCCAAAAATAGTTGAAAGTTGTAGTTTACCCCTTACTGGAAAAGGAGTAGTAAATACTATTATAACTAATTTAGGAGTTTTTGAAGTTAATAAGGAAATAAAAATTTTAGAGTTAGCCGCCAATGTTACTAAAGAAGAGGTTATTGAAAAAACTGGGACTGAAGTAAAGTTTCCAAACTAACATTTTAAAACTATCTTACCAATATTTTTTCTATCTGCTAATAAGTTTAAGGCTTTATTTGCATCTTTAAGTTCAAACACTCTATTTACAGAGGGATTTAACTTTTTATTGTTGTATAATTGTTCTAAAACTGAGAGGTCATTTCCAATTTCTTCAGGTTCTCTATAGGCTAACTCGCCCCAATAAAGACCTTCAGCTCTCGCATTTTTAAGTAATAGCCTGTTAACAGGAATTTCTGGTATTGTTCCAGATGTAAATCCAACTATAATAATTCTACCATTCCAATTTAATGATTTAACTAGGTCTAAATTAGCTTGACCGCCTACCATATCAATTACAACATCTACTGCATTTATACCAAAGCTTTTTAATTCTTTTCTAATTATTTTATCACTATAGTTAATAGTGTAATCTGCTCCTTTTTCAACACATATATTAAGTTTTTTATCATTGCCTCCACATGCTACAACTAAGGCACCATAAGCTTTTGCTATTTCAATAGCTGCCATTCCAACACCTCCCGTAGCACCTAAAATTACACATATTTCATTTTTTTTTAATTTTGCTTTAGTGACAATAGCACTGAAAGCGGTTCCATATATAACTGGAAATCCTCCAGCTTCTAAAGTATCCATTTTGCTTGGCTTTAAATATGTGTTTTCTTTAGGAACAACTACTTCGGTCCTATATCCTCCATACTTCATAATTGATATTACTCTATCACCTACCTTGAGATTTGAAACATTTGAACCTATTTCTAAAATTACACCAGAAATTTCTAAACCAGGAGAGAAAGGAGGCCTTGGTCTTTCCTGATATCTACCTTTTATGATTAATAAGTCAGCAAAGTTTACTCCTGCAGACTCTACTTTTATTCTAACTGAGTTTTTATCAAGAACTAGACTTTCACTTTCCTCATAAATTAAATTATCAGGATTACCATATTTTTTTACTACAATATTAAACATTTTACTTTAGATACAAATAATAATATATGTATTATTCTTACTTAAATATGCGTGGTAGTAAATATGCTTTTTTCTTTATCAAAGTTTTTTTTTATATTTTTTATTTTTTTTAGTAATGCAAATGCTATTGAAAAAAAATGGTATAAGAAGGGTGAGTATAATGATTGGGAAGTTTACGCTAAATCAGATAAAGTAATATGTTATACAATTACACGCCCTCAAAAAATGGAAGGAGAATATAATCTTAGGGGAAGAGTTGACGCTATGGTTGCTATTAATAATAACAAAAGTAGTAAAAATAAATATTATGTGGGATTTGACTTTGGTTACACCTTTGCCAATAATGATAAAGTTAAATTAATTATAGACGATAGTAAGGTTTTTGAAATGGATACCTTTGCCCAAACTGCTTGGATAAACCCAACAAAAAATCCTAAGCTGCATTTAAAAATTATAGAAGCTATGAAAAAAGGAAATATTTTAATTGCTGAGGGCACTTCAAATAGAGGAACAGAAACAAAAGATACTTACTCTCTACTTGGTTTTACTAAAGCATTTAAAAAAGTAATAGATGTCTGTAACTAAAAAAAATATATATAATCTAACAAAAAAGGATCTAGAAGATTTTATAAAAAATAAAAACTTTAAGTTATTTAGAGCTCGTCAAATATGGAATTGGTTGTATGTAAAAGGAACTAAAAGTTTTCTTGAAATGAATAATTTACCTAACGCCCTAATAAAACTTTTAGATATTAGTTTTTCAATTTCCTTATTAAAGGTAAAAGAAAGCTACATATCTGAAGATGGTACCAAAAAATGGTTGTTTAAATTAAAGGACGGTAAGGAAATTGAAACAGTCTTTATACCTGAAGGAAAAAGAGGAACAATTTGCGTTTCTTCTCAGGTAGGATGTGCGCTATCATGCTCTTTTTGTCATACGGGTACAATGAAACTAGAAAGAAATCTTGAATTAGAAGAGATTTTAGGTCAAATAATAACAGTAAAGTTTTTTTTAGAAGATTGGAGAAAAAAAACTGAGGAAAAAATAGTCACTAATATTGTATTTATGGGAATGGGAGAACCACTTTTAAATTACAACAATGTTATAAATTCGATTAATATTCTATGTGATACAGAAGGGTTAGCTATTTCAAAAAGAAAAATTACTTTATCAACTTCGGGAATAGTTAACAAAATAAAAGACTTTCAAAGAGATACTGACGTGAATTTAGCAGTATCTTTACATGCAGCTTTTGATAATATTAGAGATGAATTAGTTCCAGTCAATAAAAAATGGCCAATCTCTAGATTATTCAAAGAATTAGAAGTTTATAATAGTACAGAAAGAAAAAAAAGAATAACATTTGAATATATTATGTTAGAGGGAGTTAATGATTCTATTAAAGATGCTAAACAATTAATAAAACTAATAAGTCCATTAAAATCAAAAGTAAATTTAATTCCTTTTAACCCATGGCCAGATTCTTCTTACAATGTAAGCTCGCCAGACAAAATAGATAAATTTAAAAAATTTATTTTGGAAAATGGAAAAATTATAGCTACAATTAGAATGCCAAGGGGCGACGATATACTTGCAGCTTGCGGACAATTAAAATCTTTAAATAAAAAATTATAGATTAGGAAAAGTTTATGAAAAAAAAAGTAGTGTTAGCTTATTCTGGAGGACTAGATACCTCAGTGATACTTAAGTGGCTACAATTAGAAAAAAATTTAGATGTCATTGCTTTTATAGCCGATGTTGGTCAAAAAGATGAATTAGAAGCAGCAAAAAAAAATGCAAAGAAAATGGGAGCTTACAAAGTAATAGTTAAAGACTTAAAAAGTATTTTTGTTAAAGAATATATTTATCCTATGTTTAGATGCAATACGTTGTATGAAGGCACCTATTTGTTAGGAACAGCTATAGCAAGGCCACTAATTGCAAAAACTCAAATGGAAGTTGCTAAAAGCTTTAAAGCAGAGTATGTATCTCACGGAGCAACAGGAAAAGGAAATGATCAAATAAGATTTGAGTTAGGTTACTATGCCCATGATAAAAATATTAAAGTTATAGCTCCCTGGAGAGAGTGGAAATTAAATTCTAGAATTAAATTAATAAATTATGCTAATAAACATAATATACCTCTTATGGGTAAAACTTCAAAGGAACCTCCTTATTCTATGGATGCAAATTTACTGCATGTTTCATACGAAGGTAAAATATTAGAAAATCCTTGGAAACAACCAGAACAAAAGATGTTTAGAATTACAAAAAATCCTGAAAAATGTTCATCTAAAGGAGAGTATATTGAGATAGGATTTTTAAAGGGTGATCCAATAACAATCAACAAAAAAAAGCTTCCGCCAGAAAAAATAATTGATAGTTTAAATGTTATAGGAGGAAAGCATGGTATAGGAAGAAAAGATATAGTAGAAAACAGAACAGTAGGAATGAAATCTAGAGGAGTATATGAAACTCCAGGAGGGGAAATTTTATTAATAGCACATCGTGCAATAGAGAGTCTAACATTAGATGGTCCGTCAATTATGTTAAAAGACGAAATAATGCCCAAATATGCAAAACTTATTTATGATGGATTATGGTTTAGCCCAGAAAGAAAAATGCTACAAGCTCTAATAAATGAAAGTCAAAAAAATGTCTCAGGAGAAGTAAGGCTTTTTTTAAGGCAAGGAAATATTAGTTTAATAGGAAGAAAGTCTAAAAAAACATTATATAATCATAAATTAGCAACTTTTGAAGAAGATAACTTATACGATCAAAAAGATGCTGAAGGATTTATAAAATTAAAGGCTTTAAGGTTTAGAAACTAGCTCAAATTTATAGATAATGCGTAATTATATAAAAGATCTCTAAAAAATATTAGTATAATTATTAAGATTACTGGAGAGACATCAATCCCTCCAAAATCTGGTAAAAGCTTCCTTATTGGTTTAAGGGCAGGTTCAGTAATTTTATACAAAAAATCACCAATTAAATAAATTAATTTATTTTGAGTATTCACTATACTAAAAGCAACTAACCAACTTAGGATAGCTTGAGCAATGAGAAGCCAAATATAAAAACTAATAATTGTATATAAAAGCATTAGTATTTGGCTAAGTAAAATTAACATATTATTATTCTATTGATAATTTCAGTTAATTTAAAGATAATTTTAAAGTAGTAAGAGAAGGTATTGATCTCTTACTACTTCATTAGTACAGGGTTATTTTTTCGAGACGTATTCTGGATAACCTGAAGTACCTGTTTCTGTGAGATCTAAGCCGTATTCTTCATCTTCTTCAGAAGCTCTAATCCCTACGCTTGCTTTAAGGATGCCCCAAACAATCGAAGAACAGACAACGGTAAATATTCCAAATGCCAAAATTCCTACAATTTGGGTTCCATAAGAAGTATCTGCATTAGTAAATGGAACTATTAATGTGCCCCAAATTCCTGCAATTAAGTGTGCTGGAATTGCGCCAACTACATCATCAATCTTAAGTTTATCTAATAGCTTCATGCCATACATGCATAAAATACCACCTATTCCACCAATAATTATAGCTTGACCAATAGATGGAGTTAATGGTTCTGCAGTTATACTAACCAACCCTGCGATAGCTCCGTTTAGCGTGGCACCAATATTAGTTTTACCCTCAACTATTCTGCTTAACACCATTGGAGCTATAACTCCTCCTGCAGCAGCCATAGTAGTATTTGCAAAGATTGATGCTACTGCATTAGCATCTGCATATGAACCTAAAGCTAACTGAGATGCTCCATTGAAACCAAACCATCCTAGCCAAAGTATCCAAACTCCTAACGTTGCAGTTGGTATAGATTGTCCAGGCATTATAACGGCATTTCCTTTACTATCAAATTTTCCTTTTCTAGCGCCCAGTAAAATTGCACCAGTAAGGGCAGCCCAGCCACCAACTGAATGAACGATGGTGGATCCTGCAAAATCGGAAAATCCCATTTCGCTCAGCCATCCACCACCCCATTGCCATGAACCTGATATTGGATAAAGAATCGCTGTAAGTATGACAACAAAAGCAAAAAAAGGCCATATTAGAACTCTTTCAGCGAGTGCACCAGAAACGATAGATGCCGTGGTAGCTACAAATACCATTTGAAAAAACCAATCAGAAGCCGGGGAATAATCTTGTCCGACTAAATCACTATCACTTCCAATGCCACTAGACCATATACTGAATGAACCTATGTATCCTCCGTCAACGCCTGCGTACATTAGATTATAGCCTATTAAGTAATAAGCTACTCCAGCTATTGAAAATAAACCTACATTTTTAATACAAATAACAACAGTATTTTTACTTCTAACTAAACCAGCTTCTAACATAGTAAAACCAGCGGCCATCCACATCACCAAAAATCCACCAATACAAAATAATAAGGTATTAAAAACAAAACTTATTTCTGCCGGATCGGCTATTGCTGTTTCATGACCATCTGCTAAAGCCAAATTTGCAGAAACAAATGAGGCAAATAGAAAAAAAACAAATTTTAGCATTTATGCTCCTTTATTAATTAAAAAATAAAGGTAACAAATCAAAAGTGATTATCAATTAAAAATAATAAATTTTATGGTTATAATTTAATCATCAGTATAATTTATAATCAAATTAAGATAATTTTATGTCTTTAACTTCTTCTCCATCTCTAGTTATTACTTTTAACTTTACTGAGCCTGTTTCTTTATTTGTTACTTTAAGAAGTTTTCTTTCAGGATCGTTTGCTTTTATTTTGATTAAAGCATCTTGTACATCGTTTCTAGTTGCCAATTCTAGCAATCTATCTTGTAAAAATTCTATCCTATTTTCTAATTTATCTAATTCTTTTGCACGATTCCCTTCTATGGCAAATAATGCTACTATACATATGGCAACTATTACTAAAAATATTACTTCCGCCATTTATTTGGTAACCTTTACTTTGGATGTAAATCTATCTAATATTAGGAGTTTACCATCTTCAGTTTGTATAGTTTTATATCTTATTTCACTAATATTTTTTAAAATAACAAACATTAGTGGTATTAAAATAATTATGTTTACTAAAAAAAACCGCTTTTTAGCAGAAAACCTTTTATATTTTTCAAGATTGGCCAATATACTCATAATTTTCTCTTTAAAAGAGAAGATTATGATTTAATTAGTAATTGATTTTTTTCTTAATCTTCCCAGTAAATCTATCATATACAAATTCAGTGCCATATGGGTCTGTTAGAATAGTATATCTAACTTTATGAAAGTTTTCAGTTAATACAAATACTAATGATATAACTATAGAGAAGGTTGCTATTCCCTGTCTATACTGGTACAAATAGATTTTATTATAATCAAGGAAAGATATAATTTTTCCAAAAAAGCCTTCTCTATTAGCTTTCTCTAAAGCAATTTTTTCTTTTTCTAAATCTTTAAGCTCTTTGTACTTAGACAGTATCTCTTCTTTATTAATAGGCTTAGTTTTTTTTCGCCAATGTATCCTATCTATATCTTCATATTCAAAAACTGCATCCGGATTAATCGCTAATATCGCATCAGCTAGGGTGACCATAGTTCCTCCAAGAATTTTATATATGTTATATTAACGGAAAAAAAATAATAGATGTTAATTATTTATTCTGCGGCCATTTTTTTACTAAGTCTAAAAAAAGTGGATCAATTGAACTTTTATTTTTTATCATATCTTTTGCAACATCCCCTGGCGTATCATTAAATCCAAATTTAGATAAATCTATCATTCTCATAGGATATAAAATTCCATCCAGATGATCACACTCATGCTGTATAAGTGCAGCCCATGTTGAGTGAGCTTTATGTTTTATAAGTTTTTTATCCAAATTATAATATTTTACTAATATGCTACTATATCGAGGAACTTTTCCATGTAATCCTGGAATAGAAAGGCATCTTTCCCAATATTCTTTTTTTGTTTTTAATAGTGGTTTAATAGTAGGATTGATCATAACAGTCCAGGGTATTTTTTTAAATTTACCATTTTTTGGAATTCTATTACTATTAACTCTGTAAACTACGATTCTTTTATTAACTAAAACTTGAGGTGCAGCTAATCCGCTAGCCCCTATATGCTCAAGGGTTTTTTTCATATTTTCTACTAGTCCTTTAATACTATCAAAATCTTTAAAAGATACTTTAAGAGCTTTTTTTCGTAGGATGGGGTGTCCCATTTTTACTATATTTAAGACTTTCATCTATCTATTTTTCATAATGGATTTATAAAATTTGTTGATAATATTAAAAGTTTTCTTTGGTCTTTCTTGTTGAACCCAATGACCAGCATTTTGTATGATAAACGCTTGAAAGCTATTAGTAAAAAAATTTTTCATTTTTTCAAATTCTCCTGGTTTTTGATAAATACCCCAGTCTGATTTTCCTGCAATAAAAATTGCTGGAAAATTTAACGTGAGCGGTAGTTTCAAATTGATAATTTTTTCACTCTCTTTTGGATCTAACATCATTTTATACCAATTTAAAGGACCTCTAAAAGTATTTTTTTTAAAACTTTCAGCATAAACCTTTAAGTCTTTATTAGTAAGCCAAAAACAATTCTTAATTTGTAATTTATCTGGCATATATTTTTTTACTGTTTGTGACATTCCTAAGTTTTTTTTCATAATGTAATATTCGGGCATTATAGCTAAGTGTTTTGAGGATATATTTTTTAATTTAAAAGGAAAATTACCTTTAAAGTCAAAACTTTTAAAATGGTAATATGCTCTTAGAAAGTTAAATATTCCTTGTTTACTATACGTCATATTATGATTAGCTGATTTACCAGAAAAGTAGACTTGATAATGTTTTCTTGCAGGATTTAAAGTTCCTAGATTTTTATTTATTTTTTTTATATCAAAATGATTTTTCTTATTTTTAGGGCCACTAAAAGGCATGCTCATAATAACAACTGATTTAATGAAATTAGGATAGATTAATGAAAAATAACATGTTACATAAGAACCAAAATCATGTCCAACTAGATTTACTTTATATATTTTTAATGCATTTAAAAAGCAATAAATATCTTTAGTTAAATTAAATATGCTATATTTATTAGACTTGTCTTTGCAAGGTTTAATTAATTTAGTATTTCCATAACCACGTTGATCAGGTGCGATACAGAAATACCCTTCTTTTGAGAAGTATTTCATTAAATATCTATAGCTATATGATAATTCAGGAAATCCATGAAGAAACAAAATAACATTTGATTTTTTTTTATTAAGAATTCCTGATTGTAAATAAAAATAGTTTAGACCATTTATATTTTTGACAATTTTACGCTTAACTTGCATGCTTTAATACGGAATTACTTTTCCCTGATAGTCTATAAATTTACCTGAGTCTTCTTTTGTTAATTTAAATATTGTTTTTAAAATTTTTTTTGCTGACTCATTAGTAGAAAAGCATTTAGATTCTTTTATAAAAGGCTTAGATAGTTTTGTATAAACTGTGCCTGGGTGAACAGAGGCTAAAATAAGATTAGGCTTTTTTCTCTTTAATTCAATAGAAGCCGATCTTACTATTTGATTTAAAGCAGCTTTTGAAGCACGATAACCATACCATCCTCCCAAGTAATTATCAGAAATACTTCCTACTCTTGCTGATAAACATATTAAAAACGATTTTTCTTTTTCACTGAACAAAGAATTAAAATATTTAATTATTAGTGCATGCCCTATAGAATTTAATTTAAAAGAATTAATCAAATAATCATTACTTATTTCAGATATTTTTTTTTCTGGAAAAAAATTCTTGTCATGTAGATATCCTACTGCGTTTATTAACAAATTAATTTTAATATTTTTTCTTTTCAATTCATTTGTGACCTTCATAATAGCATTTTCGTCAGTAATATCTAACTGAATGTCATTAGTTTTACTAAAACATATTATTTTTCTATAGTAATTTTCCTTAAACAATTCTTGTTTTAATGCTTTTCCTATTCCTCCTCCAGAACCTATAATAATTGCAGTACTATCATCCGCTATATTCATTTTTTATTTAAAACAACTTTTCTCAATGTCTGCAATTTAGGGTTTTCATCTTTATTTTTTAGCTTCCCCTCTACAATATTTTTTTCTTTTTTATAATTAATTTCTGTACTTATTAGCTGTGAAATTGCAGTTTGTATAGAAGATGCACTTTCAGATATTGATTTAATTGCTAATTTACTAATATTGTCATTTGTTTTAGATGCTACTGCGCATAATTCCCACTCTAAATTAACTAATCTATTTAATACTTTGGTAAGCTTTTTAACAGTCTTTTCTCTTGAGCTCTTTAATTCTTTCATTCTAAATATTTGATTTTCCATATTTCCTCCTAGAATTAAATATTTTTATTTTTAGTCGTTTATTTTAATATGTACTTAAATATTGTAAATAACTTATCTTTTGGAAATAATAGAAATAAAAATATTTTTATTAGAAAAAAAGAAGAAAATGACGAATATGAGGATAAAAGTATGGAGTCATCGATTTCAGATTATGAGTTATGCTACAATTCTATTTTTTACGGACAGTTAACACAAAACTGGATAAAAGTTACTAGCTAAAGTTTTTTTAAAAAACATTTTTATTTATTGAAATTTAATATATATTAATCAGATGGATAAAAGAAGCCCTGATGATATTAGAAAATCTATTAAGTCCTTAGTGGAAGAGGCAGAAAGTGTTTCTGTTGAAGATAATACGAAAGATAGTGATACTAGTAAAAATGAAAATTTAAAATCTAAATTGGAGTCTCCGCCTACTAAACTTGAAGATAAATATAAGCCGGATAATAAAACAAAACCCCATAGTGAAGAAAAGGACCTGGATTTGACTGGACTAATAAGTGATGACGTTGCATTGGCTGTTAGAGCAGAGTTAATGAGATATTCTGACGTTTTTGATACTGATGATACAAAAGATATCATATACAGATCTGTTACTAATGCTACTAGAGAAATGGTAAGAGAATGGTTAGACCAAAACTTAGCTACTATTGCTAAAGAGGTAATTAATGAGGCCTTGGATAGGCTTTCTAAAAATGCAAGAAACTAGTCAGCATTGAGTTTAAAAAACTTTTTAATTTTTTGATTATTATCTTTTCTTCTGTAAGCTATTAAACAATGCTCTCCACAATATGGTTTTCCAGGTATTACTTCTTTACCACAAAAATAAAAATCCGGGTCACCGGGATGTCCGATTGGCCATTTGCAACCCTTCATATTAGAAATAAGTGAATTAAGATTATCATGGTTAGTTTCTTCAATATTCTCTTTTTCTTTTACTTTTTTTGAAAGACCAAGTCTATTTGCCTTTCCAATTACAGCATTTCTACTAACATTTCCCAATTTATGGGCAATTTCCCTTGCAGGTATTCCTTTTGCCCACATGCTAGATAACTTATCAACTTTACTTTTTGTCCAGTAGTTTTTCATGATAATTTGTTATAAAATAATAAGTAAATAAATATAGCATAATGTTCTTAAGAAAAAAAAAAAATAATTTAAATACTTTACTACTTTATTTTAATTTAATTATTAAATGGGGTAAATCACAAAAGAAAAACTTTATAAAAGCTAATTTACTTATGCTAGTTGTTGCCGCAGTAACCTCTTTGTACCCAATTGCAATTGATTTTTCATTTAATGCTTTAAATGAAAAAAATATAACTCATTTAATGTATATCCCATTAGCTATTATAGCTTTGACTATACTTAAAGGTATTTCTTATTTTTATCAGACTGTAATAGTAGGCAAAATATCCAATAGTATTATAAAAGTTATACAGTTGAGGCTATATGAAAAGATAGTTAATTTTGATGTATTACTAATGAGTGAATTTCAACAAGGATCTTTGCAATCAAGGTTTATAAATGACCTTAATGTTCTTCGTGAAGCAATTACTAGAGTATTAAATAATTTAATAAGAGATTTTTTTACCTTGCTAGGATTATTAATAAGTATGTTTTATTTAGACTGGGTTCTTTCGTTATGTGTTATTTTAATATATCCTCTGTGCATTAAACCTATAGTTTTTATTGGTAAGTCTACTAGAAAACATTCTTTAAAGCTTCAAGAAAAAATTTCAGTAGCAGGAGCATTTTTAAATGAAAGTTTTTCGTCAATTGCTGTTATAAAAACTTTTAATTTAGAAAGTCTGCAAAAAATAAAAGCAGAAAAAAAGTTTTCTGATATTTACAAAAAAAATATAGAAATAATTAAAGTAAGATCTAAAGTTGAACCTACTTTAGAAATTATAGGAGGCCTTGCTATTTCAGCAGTGATAGTAATAGCTGGACTTAGAATAAACTCAGGCCAAACAGATATTGGAGCTTTTTCAGGATTTATTAGCGCATTATTAATAGCTGTTCAACCAGCTAGAGCATTAGGAACTTTAAATACAGTTTTACAGGAAGGTGGAGCTTCTTTATTAAGGCTTGACGATATTTTAAAGAAAGAAAATAAAATTTTTTCTATAAAGAATCCTAGAAAAATTGATGATATAAAGAGTAATATTATTTTTAAACAAGTAAGTTTCTCTTATGATAATAAAAATAAATCATTAAATGGTATCAATCTTAAAATAAAGGCTAAAGAAAACTTGGTTTTAGTAGGTAATAATGGATCAGGAAAATCTACCTTTTTAAATTTAATTCCTAGATTAATTGATCCTACAAAGGGAATTATTACTATTGACGGAACAGACATAAAGTTTTTTGAAATAACTAAATTAAGATCAATTATTTCTTTAGTTTCTCAAGATGTAATGCTTTTTGATTTAAGTATTTTAGAAAACCTTAGAATAGCAAACGAAAAAGCAAGTTTTCAGGATATAGAAAAAGCATGTAAGATTTCAGATGCTCATAATTTTATAATTAAATTTAAAAAATCCTATGATACTCTAGTGGGAGATAGAGGATTAAAATTATCTGGAGGACAAAGACAAAAAATTTCAATAGCTAGGGCATTATTAAAAAATCCTAAGATTTTACTTCTTGATGAGGCAACAAGTGCTTTAGATAATTATTCTGAAAAAAAAATAATTAACAATCTCAATAAATTTACAAGAAATATTACAACAATCACTATAGCGCATAGAACTGCAACTATTCTAAATGCTAAAAGAATTTTATTTTTTCAAAATGGAAAAATTGTTTCAGATGGCACACATTCTAAAATAATGAAAAAGAATTTGGATTACAAAAAACACTTTCTTACAAATATTAAATAATTATTCTCGTCTAAGAATTTTATCTACTATAAAACTATAAAGCTGGAATGGTTTGAATGCTTCTTTTAATTTCTTTTTATCGTAATCATTATAAATCCAATGGATAAAATCAGAAGATGAGATTTTTCCTTTTTTTATAGCTGTTTCAAATAAATAATCTAAAACTCCTGTTTTAGCATATTTAATATGTAAATGCTTAAAAGATAATTGCTTTGATGCATCTAATACATTGCATTTTTGCTTGTATATTAGGTATAAGCTAGAAGCTATTCCGGCTCTATCAGCACCAGACTTGCAATGCATCATAGCAGGATATTTGATTGTATCTAATAGTAAAAAAAATTTTTTTATTGTATCTTTTGTGGGTAAGTCTCTTGAAGAAATAGGAAAGTTGCGAAGCTTTATATTGTTATTATCACAATACTCTTTTTCTAAATAAAAAGATGAACAATTTCTCTCTCCTCTCAAATTTATGATAGTTTTTATATTATACTTGTTTTTATATCTTTCTATTTGATATGGATAAGGCTGATTGCATCTATACATATTATTTGGCAGCTTAGAAAATGAAGTCCAAAATATTCTTAAAAAACCATGATCTGATAAAGATAAATCTAAATAAGAACAAAATTTATTAAAACTTCCTTTTGTAAACCCTCTTTTCCACATAATATACTTTCCCATAGGTAAAAAATAAAATAATATAAGATAATTAATTTCATAATATATTAAAAATTACAAATAAATACTTATGACAAAAAAAAAAGAAATGAGAAATAAAGCCTTAGAAGAAGAAATGAAAAAAAATTTGTTTAGAAGAAATTCAAAAAAAAAAAAAATTTTGAGCCTTAAAAAGGTAAAGGGAGTAAAAAATGACAATAATGTCTGATAATTGGATATCTAAAAAAGTGAGGGAAGAAAAAATCATTGATCCTTTTGAAAGTTCTCAGGTTAGAGAAGGAAAAATATCATATGGGCTTTCTAGTTATGGATATGATGCTAGAGTAGCCGATGAGTTTAAAATTTTTACAAATGTTAATAATGCAATGGTAGATCCAAAAAATTTTAGCAATGATGGTTTTGTAGAGAGAAAAGCAAATACTTGTATAATTCCTCCTAATAGCTTTGTATTAGCTAGAACGGTTGAGTATTTTAGAATACCTAGAAATGTTTTAGTTATATGCTTAGGTAAATCTACTTATGCAAGGTGTGGAATAATAGTAAATGTAACTCCTCTTGAGCCTGAGTGGGAAGGATATGTAACATTAGAGTTTTCTAACACTAGTCCTCTTCCAGCAAAAATTTATGCTAATGAAGGCGCATGCCAATTTTTATTTTTTGAAGGTAGAGAGCCACCTAATCAGTCCTATGCAGATAAGAAAGGAAAATATATGAAACAAAAAGGTGTCACTTTGCCAAGGTTATGAAATGGAAAGTATTATTATAAATGGTGGCAAGCATCTTAAAGGAACAATAAATATTTCTGGATCCAAAAATGCTTCGTTGCCTATACTGGCCTCATCAATTTTAGTAAATAAATTACAACTTACTAATATCCCCTACTTAGCTGATATTAATTCAATGTTAAATTTGCTACATAGTCTAGGAGTTAATTATAAATTTACCGATAAAAGCACCAAAAATACAATTCTACTTGAATCAAAAGCTAAAATTTCCTCTGTTGCTGATTATGATTTAGTAAGAAAAATGAGAGCATCTTTCTTAGTATTGGGGCCCTTATTGACACGGACAGGTTTTGCAAAAGTTTCTCTCCCAGGAGGATGTGCAATTGGTTTAAGACCTGTAGACCTTCATGTGCATGCTATGAAAAAATTAGGTGCAGACATTGAATTTAATGATGGTTATGTAATTGCAAAGTCAAAAAAAGGTAGGCTAAAAGGTAACAAAATAAAATTCCCTGATATTTCAGTTGGTGCTACAGAAAATGCAATAATGGCAGCAGTTTTAGCTCAGGGAGAGACTATAATACAAAATGCAGCTAAGGAGCCTGAGGTAGAAGATCTATGTAATTGTTTAGTATCTATGGGTGCGAAGATTGATGGTATAGGAACATCTGAAATTGTTATAGATGGTGTAACAGACTTAAACCAAGTGAATTATGATATCATTCCTGATAGAATAGAAGTTTGTACTTTTGTAATTGCTGCTGCTATTACTCAAAGTCATTTGAGTATTAAAAAAATTAATTCTAATCATATTATTTCTTTTTTAAATGTTATGGAAGAAATGGGTTTAAAATTTAAAGTAGAAAAAAACAAAATTGAAGTTTTCAAAAGTGGAATATTAAAACCTATTTCCTTAAAAACATCGGCATACCCAGGGTTTCCCACTGATATACAAGCTCAAATAGTAACACTTGCGTGTTTATCAAAAGGAAACTCAGAAGTTCAAGAGAATATATTTGAAAATAGATTTATGCACATTCCAGAATTAAATAGGCTAGGTGCAAATATTTCTATAGAAGGAAATAAAGCCTTCATTAGAGGAGGTTGTGGTTTTGTGGGAGCCGAAGTTATGGCAACTGACTTAAGGGCCTCAGTATCACTAATATTAGCAGGGTTATCTGCTAAAGGGATTACTAAAGTAAACAGAGTTTATCATCTCGATAGAGGTTATGAAAAAATTGACGAAAAACTTTTAGCTTGTGGTGCTGAAATTTACAGGAAAAAAAATGAAAGACCTTGACAAATCATATGTGCCGCTCAAACTCAGAGCAATCGATGACAATGATTTGTCTGTTTTCTCAGACTGTATATATCAATCAATTTTTTTAACCTCAGAAGTAAAGTTTGATAAAAAAAATAAACTTTTTTTATTGGCTTTAGAGAGGTTTACATGGGAAATTGCCGAAGGAGAGGATCACAAACTTAAACAGGTTCCTTCGGTTTTAACCATAACAGGAGTAGAAAAAATTGAAGACAATAGTATTTTTCTTAA
>MDTC01275579.1_pt1 | contig 16410 bp, 15 predicted proteins | sample 811181 | NCBI WGS metagenome assembly MDTC01 (sample SAMN05326644, study PRJNA326480) | marine metagenome | isolation source: seawater | place: Pacific Ocean: North | collected 2011
CGTCCGTGCTGTCGTCGTCCGCGCTGTCGTCGTCCGTGCTGTCGTCGTCCGCGCTGTCGTCGTCCGTGCTGTCGTCGTCCGTGCTGTCGTCGTCCGTGCTGTCGTCGTCCGTGCTGTTGCTTTCATCTTCATTGGCGTCCTCTTCAGGCGTCCATTCGATGGAGCAAGTATTCGAATCAGAGCGCCAAGCATTGAGCTCGGCTACGTTGCCCGAATCCATGAAAAACGAATTCACCCAATCGCCACGCAAGGCCACAGTGCCGTCACAATTGACCGCTAACATTCCAAAGGGCCTCTGAAAGAAGTTGTTGTATACTGCGTTGTCTTGGTTGTCTGCATACATCGTAAATGGAAAGTCATGCTCAGGGGATTGCTCCCAGCTGTTCACTGCCCAACGTCTGTTCAGATAATAAGGAGGCTGCACCACGGTGGTATCGTTGCTAACCGTCGGGGGGCAATTGCTCGGGCAGTTTCCATCCGTAGGATGTGCTTCAACACCGTAAATGAAAATCCAATTGACATCATCGGCATGGCTTTCGAGGTAATTTCGAGCAGCGACATACTGCTGTCCATTGTTGTCTGGTTCGAATGTTCCGCGGAAGCGCAAGCAGGAGACGGAACCATTGATGAGCACCACAGGCTTCTGCCCACTGAGCTCATCGTATAGGTTGAGGGGGGTTCCGTCAAAATCGTAGACCGTAAAATCGAACACTGTATCACCGACTTGATAACCATTGCTCATGTCCAGCATTTCGCCGTAGTAGATGATGTCATCGACAGGAACCGAATCCGCGGGGCAGGTGTCTTGACCAAAACTGCCGTATTGAGCATTGGCAGAAAATGAAGTGGTCAAACCGATGCCTACGAAGAGAAGTGAGAATAATCTTAACATGGAATTGTCTTGCGCTGTAAAAGACAATTCCCCTCGAAAAAGGTTCTAAATCAATAATTAACTCCTGTTAAAACCGCTTTAACTGCAAAGACAGAATCACTGAATGCAAGGCAAAACCAAGATTTGCTGCATCCGATTCACTGACATGGAGGCAATGGCCTCCCCGGCTTTTTCATCGTTCTCGTAACGCTCCATGACAATGTCCAATGAGCATTGGCAATACTCTGCTGCAACGTCTTTGTCCATATTCATACTCGCTTGCTTTTTGCAACTGGACATCCAACCCGTTTTGAATTTCTCGGAGAAATTCTTTCCATCGTCACATGATCCGAATAGGAAAAGGGCAGAGAGGAAGAGAGGATAAAAGAAATGATGCTTCATCAGTGGGTGGATTTGACAAATAGGCTAATCTGCCGATTGCCCTCCGGGCAAGTTGCTTGAATGGTATAAATTCCACCGGCGAGTTGGTCCGCATTGAAGAACGCTGTGTGACCAGATGCAGGAATGCTTTGAATCAACTGCCCACCTAGATTGTGGATGGTCAATGTTTCAATGATTGAAGACGATTGCACACGCACGGTCCCACCCACAGTAGGATTGGGGAAGATGTGCATTTCGATGCCATCAGAAGTCCACTCATTGATGCCATCCGGCGTGTTGTTGTACGTACCATTTGGGAACGGCTCATTGGAGAACTCATTGGTGAGCGGCCCATCAGTTACGCCCAGTGTACTTGCGTTCCAATTGGTTTGCACGAATGCATTTCCATCTGGTCCCGTGCCATCGACTCGGTATGCCCAGGCATCGGTGTATTCCCAACTTGCGCCCAAACCATCGGTATCGATTTCGCCATAGGTGTCTACAGGAATTCCTGCTTCAAAAAGTTCAACAGCGTCATTCCCGTTGAAATTGCAAACGGCTCCCGCCTCACCAAAGGTTGGGGCGAAACCGAAATATGCAGTGAAGGCTTCCGCATCGTTGGTCACGTAGATGAATGAACCCGCCTCGGCTCCTTCGTCGGGGAATGTCCATTCCACTCCATCTGTGCCGCCTCCGTTTTGAGCGGTGCCCAGGCCGTATTGACCGAGCGTTTCGAGATCATCCATCACATAAAGCTCCAGTGCTTTGGGGGCTGATCCGGCGTGAATAATACCCGTCAGTATCAATTGGTTGGATGGCTCAAAAACCGTCCCTTCGCAGTCACAAGTTTCAGTGAGTGTATCAAAGACTGTCAAGGCATCGCCATCATCGCAAGCATCTCCCGGATACACACACGTCAAATCATCAACGGTTGCTTCCGCATCATAGTTGCATGCAGTTTCAGCTGTGCAGCCTGGAATTCCTTCAGATTCGTTACAAAGCGGATAAGGGCATGCGGATTCTTCAGTATTCGCAGCAGTTGAGCAACCCAATCCCCCGACTGTCCAATCCCCTTCTTCGGATTTGAATGCCCAACTGTCAGAATATTCCCAGCCCTCTCCTGAGCCATCCACATCAGGGTCACCATAGGTCTCGATGATCTCGTCATTCAGAAACAATTCAATCGCGTCATCGCCATTTTGATTCACTGCAGTGGAAGCTTCCATGACCACATCAAATTCAGCGATGCAAGCTCCGAAATAGGCGCTCATTGCTGCAGTGGACCGTGCCAAGAGTAGATGTTGTCCCTCGTCGAGAGGTTCTGCCGGAAACGTGTATTCTTGTCCGTCTGTCCCTCCGCCGTTATTGGCTGTTCCGATTCCATAAACACTGAGGTCATCCACATCTTCAGTGGCTAGAAAGTGCAGTGCTTTTCCATCTGACCCACCGGAGGGTACGTCAAGATCCAATATGCCCTGAAAAATCAGCGAGTCCAGTTCTGCAGAAGCCGATGCTTGGTGTGTGAAACAAACCGCCAATAGAAAAAAAGAGAGTGTCGCAAGAGATTGCTGAAAAGCCATGATCGTAGATTCGGTGAATGTGCCAGCAATTTACATTGGCCTATCCAAATATCCGAACCGTAACCACCTCATTCTTCCGCATTCTGCTCACTCGCAGGACAAACCGAATACAGATAAGAAAGTGAGCAAATCTGGCGTGGCGATGAGTCCGTCATCGTCGAGGTCTCCTAAGCAAGCCGCTCCTGTCTCCACCTCGCAAGATCCGTCATCGTGGGTGGCCAGCGAATTGTAATTGATCGCAACTTCATAAGTGCAGCCAAAGACAACGAAACCAGCACATGAGCCGTCATCAGCAGAAGCCATTGAATCATAGTTGAGGAAGAATGGATCGGTACATCCTCCGCAAAGAGGATAAACACAAGACGCATCTGCAATGGTTTCTGTGCCATCTGTGCAATTCACACCACCATAAGTCCAGGCTCCGTCCATCTTGTATGCCCACGAGTCCATGTATTCCCACTCTTCACCAGATCCATCAACGTCAATGTCGCCAAACGTTTCGATCACAATTCCCATCTCGAAAAGCTCAATCGCATCATCTCCATTTTGGCTGATCGCTGAACTTGCAGTTAGAATGTGTTCAAATGAACCGTAACAAGAAGTCGCTAGGTAGCTCTCCATCACTTCAGGGGTGCGAGCAAGCAAAACATCGTCGCCAGCACTCACTGCCATTTCTGGGAAACTGTATTCTTCTCCATCTGTTCCACCGCCGTTGTTGGCAACTCCGACTCCGAAAATGCTCAAATCTGCAATGTCATTTGCAGCAACAAAATGCAGTGCCTTACCGTCAGAACCTCCACTGGGGACCGTAAAGTCAATGATGCCTTGCAGCATCAGAGCATTTGAAAGTTCACTTGCGTCGAAAATGCAGGAGGCGTCATCGCTGTTGGCCTCGTCATCATAATTCAATGCAGTCTCATCGGTACAGCCCAAGAATTCGCAGCATTCCTCGCATGCGGTGTTGGCATCCCCATTGTAATTGTCAGCATCAAAATCCAAACAACCGGTGAGCACAGCTTCACAGGATCCATCGTCTACAGTGGCATTCGAGTTGTAGTTGAAGGCATTCTCATCCATGCATCCGGGGATATCTTCAGGAATATCGCACATGGGGTATGGACAATCGGACTCGAATGTGTTGGCGGTTCCGTCAGTGCAATTGGTGCCTCCATAGGTCCAAACACCTTCCATTTTGTAAGCCCATGAATCCAAATAGTCCCATTCTTCGCCTGTTCCGTCGGTATCGATGTCTCCGAATGTTTCGATGACCGCGTCGTTGAAGAAGAGTTCAATGGCGTCATCCCCGTTTTGGCTGACGCTCGAATTCGCATCAAGCGCATGTTCGAAGGACGCGAAGCAATCGGCGAGAAAATAGTTCGACATGGCATCTAGGCTTCGTGCGACAAAAATATCATCACCTGCTGTGACAGCCATTTCAGGGAAAGTATATTCTTGTCCATCGGTACCGCCTCCATTGTTGGCGACGCCAATGCCATATGCACTCAAGTCAGCGATGTCATTGTTTGCAACCAAGTGAATGGCCTTTCCGTCCGAACCGCCGCTTGGGACAGTAAAATCGATGATGCCTTGAAGCATCAGGTCGTTTTGCCCTGAGGCTGTGAGGGTAAGGATTGCAGAGGCAAAAGTGAGCGCAAGGCATCTCAACGCATTGCTTGTGTGGTTCAAAGAGTTCATAATTCTCTGGCTTTGGTTAAGACGAATATAAGTTATTTTTCTATGAAGTGGGTCTTTTTTGATTTTCGGGCCAAGATTTTCTTTGTCTAATATTCAGAAAGTCGTGGCTATTTCTTTTGAAATTTTAAATGTAATTTGGACCATGAATGAACGCCTGCGACGTGCAATTTACTGGGTGTTTTTTGGAGCATTCGTCTTGATTTTGGATGGCTGCAGGGTGATCGAAAATGAGGTGGAGAATCCTGTTGGTTTCTCGCTGCAGCGCGGGGGGGGGACTTTTGAGTTTTCGACACCCGCTGGTGCGACTTCCGAAGATATTACCGTTCATTACCGGATTCCCGTGTTGGGTGAAATCAGCGATATGCCCGTGCTATTTGTGCTGCATGGTGCTGAAAGGAATGCGGCGTCTTATGCCAACGACTGGGAGGATTTGGCCGCAATGCACCAAATGATGGTTTTCGTGCCTGAGTTCACCGATGAAGAATATCCTGGTAGCGTCGGATACCAGCAGGGAAACTTGCTGGTGGGTGATCAACTTCGACCGGCAGAAGAGTGGTTGTTTAGCTTGATGGAGCCCATGTTTGATGAGATACAAGAGCGATTGGGGGAAGAAAAAGGGAACTATGATGCATGGGGGCATTCGGGGGGCGCACAATTTTTGCATCGGTTCGTTTTGTTCGGCAGTAATCTTCGCTTGAAACGAGCGGTCGCCGCCAATGCAGGTTGGTATACGTTGCCTGAAGACGCATCAGATTTCCCATATGGATTGGCGGGCTCACCTCGCAGTGAATCAGATTTGGGAGTCCCAATGAGCCGCAATCTTTTGATTCACTTGGGGAGTGAAGACACCAACTTCATGGAAACGGGCTGGACGGGTGCCTACGTGCAAGGCGACAATCGGTTTGATCGAGGTCAATATTTCCATGCCCGTGCTCTGCAGATTTCCGAGGACAATGGTATCTTGCTCAATTGGAACCTCGCTGTGGCCGAGGGCATTGGACACAATCCAGCGGCCATGGCAACAGAAGGTGCCCAGATACTTTACCCATGACAATGACTACAATGCATCCATCTTTCGGTTTTCTGTCAACAGCTGCAGCCTGCGTGTTTCTCTTTGTGAGTTGCGCCAAAACGGATGACGTGGACCTTCCCATTCCGGTCGACCCCAATGAAGGGTATACTTTTCAAGTCCCAGATCGTGCGTTTGGGGAATACATGGTGTATCGTGGCATTCCGGGCGTGCAACAACGCATGGATACCTTGGAAACAGGTGCGTTGCAGACCAATTTTTACCTGAATCCAGATTTGGTGGTAGGCGTCAACGCTTTAAGCCTGAGCAAGACGAGTAGCAACGTTTCTGCCCTAGAGGCTGCCGGTGTTGCGACAGCGGCGCAGAAAATTCAAGACCTCAGTGGTGTCGAGTTTTTCACTGGACTGGATACACTGATTGTCACCTCCAATGATTTGGTGAGTTTGGACTTGAGCGCCAACATTGATTTGGTCGAGTTGAGCATGAATTTTTGCAAAGTTGAGGCATTGGATGTGACCGGTTGTCCCAATCTCAAAAAGTTGAGGTTTCGCGCAAGTTCCCAGGCCAATGCGCTTTTGAGCGATATCGACCTTTCCAACAACCTTCAGTTGCGTCATTTGCACTTGCGATCTCACGCCTTCACTTCGATTGACCTTTCAGCAAACACGGCGTTGATTGAGGAAGTGGATTTGTCGGAGAATCCAGGGCCTGACGGAAATTCAGGCACATCCGACATCGTCATACCCGCAGCCATTTACGACCAAGTGCAAGCCGGAGGAGGTGTACTATTGGGTGTTATTCCTGAATGATGTTGGCAGCGGGTTTAATTTTTGCGGGGGCAGTGACCGTGTTTGTGGGATGGAAATTGATCCAAGGCCGACATCCACAATTGATCCTGTTGGCGGCGGGTTTGATTTTTTTAATGGCTTCATGGGCGCTAGGTAATCCGCTCGAAGTTTCTGATTCGACGGGATGGCGAGGGTTTGATTTGTTTGAGCTCATTGTTCGGTCCATGCGATCTAAGTTGAGTGGGATTGGCACGATGATAATGGTCATCGCAGGGTTCGTGGCATACATGGACCACATGGGCGCTACCAAGGCCATGGTCAGAGCAGCCATTCGCCCCATTGATTTTCTCCGTGGCTTTCCTCACCTCGCCGCTGTGATGGTTCTGCCGCTTGGACAATTGCTTTCTTTGTGTGTGCCCAGTGCAGCGGGTCTTGGGCTTTTGATGATTGCTTCGGTGCATCCAATTTTGTTGCGCATCGGCATTTCTCCGTTGGCTTCAGTTTCGATTATCACGCTGTGTACTTGCTTTGACATGGGACCAGCAAGCGCCAATACTGCCCGAGCAGCTGATTTGCTTGGAATGGGCAATGTCACTTATTTCTTGGGCCATCAGGCACCACTTGCAGGTGGCATCACATTGGTGATCATGGCGGTGGTGTTTTTTCAATTGCGACGAATGGAACCGACACAATCGCATGTCGCTCCGGAATCTGAGACATCTGAGAAGCGACCGTTTTACTTTGCTTTCTTGCCCGTGCTTCCGCTCATCTTGTTGATGACGTTCAGTTCATTTTTTCAGACGGGCCCGGATGCGGTAGTTTTGGATACTTCCACAGCGATGCTCATTTCGCTTGCTTTTTCGATGGTGTTGCATTGGGCCTCAGGCGCCAAGGGTCAGGAAATTGAAAATGGACTTAAAGCATGTTGGGCTGGAATGGGCAGAGCCTTCAGCCAAGTGGTTACCCTCATCATCGCAGCCGATTTGTTTGCGAAAGGTTTGATTGAATTGGGCCTCATTGAAGGATTGCTACTCATGGCTGATGGCCTCGGTTGGGGTGCATTGGGCATTCTGGTCATTTTTGTGATCTTGATCTTTTTTGCCTCCATTTTAATGGGTAGCGGCAATGCCAGTTTCTTCGCCTTTGGTCCATTGGTTTCCAAAGTCGCCGAATCCATGAGCATACCCGGCATCCGATTGCTGTTGCCGATGCAACTCGCTTCGAGCATGGGACGAGCGGCATCGCCCATTTCGGGCGTGGTCATCGCCACTTCTGGAATTGCCGGTGTGAATCCGTTGGACGTGGCGCGCAGAAATGCGCTACCCATGGCCGTCGCTCTTGTTTTGATGCTTTTAACTGAATCTTATTCCTTGCTATGAAATTATTCAAAAATGTCAATGTGCATGCACCCGCCGATCTCGGTCGGGGAGATGTACTGATGGTCAATGGTCGCATTGCTGCAATTGCACTCGCCGAAGCTGCACCCATTGAGCTTCAGGGCCTTCCGAATTTGGAAGTCATCGATTGCACGGGACTGTCCATGGCTCCGGGATTCATTGACCAGCACATTCACATCACCGGTGCCGGAGGCAAGTACGGCTATGGTTCTATGACGCCAGAGGTGCACGTGACCGATCTCATTCGCTGTGGCACAACCACGGTGGTTGGATTATTGGGAACCGATGGAACAGCGCGCAGTTTGAATTCACTTTACGCAAAATGCGCGGCTTTGGAAGCGGAAGGGCTTTCGGCTTGGATGCTGAGCAGTTATTTCGGATTTCCTCCAAAAACCATCACGAGCAGTGTGCACGACGATTTGTTGTTCATCGATCGTGTGGTCGGTTGCAAAATCGCACTCGCCGATGTGCGTTCTTCCTATCCAACAGCCAATCAGTTGTTGGCGTTGTTGCGGGAAATTCAGGTGGGAGGAATGATCTCAAGCAAAGGAGGGGTTTTGCACATTCACCTCGGTGCACTTCCCGAAGGGATGGATATGCTGTTTGAATTGGTTGAAAAATACCATGTGGACATTCATCGTCTGTCGCCCACACATGTTGGCCGAACAGCTCATTTGTTTGAGCAAGCACAGGACTTTGTGAAATTGGGAGGCATGGTGGATCTCTCCACAGGAGGGACCCAGTTCCGTCCGCCATGGGAGGCCCTCGCGCAAGCGCATTCTGACGGGGCCGATTTGCGTCAGTTTACATTGAGCAGCGATGGCAATGCGGGCATTGGAATTTTGGATGCAGACGGACAATTGACCGGATTCAAGAAGGCGCCCATTGATCTGAACCTCTGGAATGTCCAACAAATGCTGCGTGAAACAGATGTTCCAGCGGAACTCGCATTGGGTCTTGTGACCTCAGGACCAGCGCGTACCATGGGTCTGAAGCGCAAAGGACATATTGCGCAGGGGATGGATGCAGACGCCTGTTTATTCGACGATCAGTGGAATTTGAAAGGGGTCGTCTCCCGCGGTGAGGTGCTGATGTGGAATGGCGATTTGCGCACCCAAGGCAACTTTCCTCGCGCTTGATCCAGGTTTAAACCTCTTGATTCAGAACAAAAACTGCGTCTGGAATGCTGCGGTCCAACCGTTGGCATCGGGGCGGTTTTGATAATTCAGATATTCTCCAGACAATTGCAATTTCAAAGCATGCTCTGCCACGTGCCACGTGAGGCAACCGCCAATGGCGTCAATCACCTCCAATAGTGAGCTGCTTTGATCAAATTCAGGAAAGGTTTGACCAAAACGCCCGTCAAGTTGAAGGCCGTTTTTGAAGAGGTAGCCCCCTTGGATGTTGTAGGCATTTCCCAGCACAAGGTATTGACTGATTTGTGTTGGCATCAAGAGGGTTCCCAATGATGCGCTGGTAAAAGCACCATCGAGCTGGTAGGCTGCAGCATTCGTGAATTCTGCGAGTAAAGAAGCTCCTTTCCATTTGGCCAAAACGTCCATGTGGTTCTTCAAATAATGCGGCAATTGTTCAACCCCATTTTCATCAAAAATCAACCATTCACCATGGCTTTCACCGACAGGACCACTGGCGCCCATGTTGTAATTGGTGGCCCAGCCAATGACTGCCTTGGGGGCTTCATTGCGTTCAAAATCAGAGGCACTGTTGGCGTCAAAATCACCAAAAGGATAAACATCCAAACGACCACCGATTTTCAATCCACCCTTGTCCGTGTCATTTGAAAGGGTTCCAAAGCTGTTGATCCCGTCACCGGAAGTGATGGCGAGCGCGGGTTTGATCATCATGGACTCGGAGTTTCCAAACGTTCCAGAAAGGGACAAGCCAAACTCCCGACCTGTTTCCACAAATGTGCGGCTCATCAGGGATCGCTCCGGCATGGCCAAATGACCCTCGTAAAATTGCATCTCTCGGTTGTTGGCTGGGTTTTGAAATTGTCCAGTGCGGATGGAGAGCCAATCATTGATCGCGTAATTGATGTAAGCGTCTAGAAGGGGAGTGGAGGCAATATAATTGGCGCGGACCAGCACATCGATGCCGCGTTCAAGGTCACTTGCTTTGAACGTGAGGTAGGCTCGGCGCGTGTAGGTGCCAAGAGCAAACGATGTATCAGCTTCGGTTTGGCTGAGGTTCATGCCTGGCTGTGCCAATCCGGAGAAACCAAACACATAGCCCGAACTCGGAAATCCTACTTCCAAACCTTGTCCGTTGCGGAAGGTGGCTGAAAAGTCAGCTTCGCCGCTTGTGAAATCTTCTTCTTGGGCGGCCACTGGACCAGCGCCAAGGCATTGGAATAGGATCAGCAAACAAACAGCAAAGGGAAAATGAATGCGGTTCATGGTGAGATGATGTCTTTGGGTAAAATGCGGTAAACGGGAAATGCTTCGTCGGCTTTGGGATCGATCACGCGATAGCGCACAAATCCATTGCTGCCCTCGGGTTCCAGTAATTCTTTGGTCAGGTGAAACCGAGGTTGATTGGCAGCAATCCAATAAGAACCAGCGGGTATCGTGATCAATGTGTCTTCCGTTTCGGCTTCAACGATGCGTTCAAAAAACCCTTCAAACGGTTTGGGAGCGAGCCGGTCAGACACCAAGTTATACCGCTGCACATTTGCAGACAAAGGCGACAAGAGTTCGTTCAATTCCAGCCCCAGCGTGCGGAGCACTTCCACAGCTCGGGCCTCAGAAGCGAGCAGCACATAGCCTCCGGGAAATGCGCGGGTTGCTGTCGCCGTCTGGTTATTGCTGTCTGCAACCTCTTCTTCAAAGGTGCGCAATGCTTTGCGGTTCAGATCGAGCAAGGTGATCTCAGCTAGGGTCTTTTTTCGTTGGGATTGGATCACCACAGGCGAGGTGTCGCGTTGACCGGATTCGCGCGCCGAGCGAATTTCTGCCGGAAATTTGTCGCAAGATTCCAAGAAGCTTTTGGCGAGGAGCAGCGCAGTCTGGACGCGACGTTCGAAACCTTTTCGTCCCAGTCCAACACCGCGAATTTCCATCAATGCGGCGAGGCTGGAGGACAGCCCAAATGATGTTACCGAGGACCTAGGACTCGCGGCGCCTGTTCTGAATTCACGTTTTCCACGGATCACACTGGGACGAAAATAATTGGCGTAACGGCGACCATTTCGATCCATGACCACACGAGCGGGATCAATCAACAGGGATTCGCTGGCGTTCCGAATGGCTTCCGGCACGTTGAGGTTTCCCGTATACATGAACATTACGTCAAATGGCGAGGTCACTCCAAAATCCCCCATGTCCACATAATCGGCACGGTAGGGCCGGTACTGATGGAAATCCACCACGACATCGGCATCAAATGAAGTGAAGTCACTTTTCAAGGCAATCATCTCTGCATTTTCGAGCTTGGATTGATCGCGGTTGAGATCACGTCCATTGGCTGCGTAGCGGTTGAGCCGATTGGCTCCATCGGGGTTGACCATGGGGACGATTCGGAGCCTTGCGTTTTTCAGCAAGAAGTTCCAATCACCGTCTTTTCCGAGGTGCTGGCTCAGCGCCAATAGTCCTTCGATGCCTGCCGGTTCGTCTCCATGAATGCCTCCGATGAACATGACGCGAATGGGGTTGTCTGACGCTTCGCCGCCTCGTTCAATGGCGATGATCGGGGTTCCTTTTGCACTGAATCCGATGGTGTCTCGATGCCAACCCTGGGCCTCTGAAGCCTCGCGATCCAAAAAATCAAAGAGTCGCTCGCTGTTGGTGAAGTCCCGCTTTGTAGCAAATGCTGGAGTCGTAAAAGCGGTGTCCGGCGCCGGAAAAAACACTTCGCGAATGGCTTTAGGATCTTGCGCTTCAGCAAATGAAGTGGAGCCCAAAAACCCACAGAGTACGATGGAAGGAAGAATGCGTCGAACCTGCATGAATCCTTCAAATGGAAAATTGGCTCAAGACACGAAACGTCCATTCACTGCCTCCAAATGCATTGCCTGCAGTCGTAATCGCTGCGGGATCGGCTTGGGTGCGCATGACACCCAACTGCAGTTTGGCTCCATAATCACGCCCAAAGTACTTGGAGATCCCCAGGTCTTGGTAGGCGCTTCGAGCATAAAACGTTGGATTGTTGAGGAAAGAGTTTTCTGAAGCATTGAGGCGGGGGTAACGCACGTCGATCGACCAGAGGTTGGTGAAGCAATAGCCCGCCTGAAGATTAAATGCTGTGCCCAGCATCATGCGTCCCCGCACGTAGGCATCAACACCGCCTTCAAAGGTTTCGGACAACGTGCCGTTGTTGCGAACCCGTTGCTTGATCTCGTTGTAAGGGACATTTGCATCGGTCATGATGTATTCACCCAAAAAGGTGAACCCCTTGAACTTGAAGAGCAGGTCTGCACCCACTTTCCAGTAGTCGGGCAAGGCCTCTTCAAGATTGGCATCGAGGTACAGAATATCACCGCTGGTGCGTCCCCGTCGGCTGCTCATTCCTTGATTTAAACTCCCGTACGCTCCAAGCATGATCTTCGGTTGCACCTCACGCACCAAGTCGACTTGTCTGAACTCGCCAAAAGAGCGAAAAAGCCCCAATGGCAGCCACAGTAAGCGCCCTTCGTACTTGAGCCCACCGTGGTTGCGGATGTTTTCTGCAGCACCGTCCCCGGTTACCACAGATCCTGCTAGTTTGAGCCATCCCGTTGAACCCGCTCTCACACGACCTTCTGCAAATGCTCCAAATTCACGGATGGTTCCAAAAGCAGACGTCAAACGGCTACGCTCAACAAATTGCAGGCTGTTGGATCCCATGCGCAATTCGAGGTTGTCGCTGATGGCTGAGCGTTGTCCGAACGTGATTCGAAATCGGTTGTTGGGTTGGTATGCACACCACGCATCCATGAGCATGCCTGATACATCGTCGCCATCGCCATCTGGATTTGATAATTCGTATTGCACCCGGTAACGAAACTTTTGAGAGCTTGACGCACCAGCCCACCGCATGCGAATGCGTCGTGCTCGAAAGCGAGTGGTCCACTCGTCGGTCTCCGAGAAATGTCGGGTTTCGGAAGTGAATTGCGCCAGCCCACGAAATTGCAGTGAATAACCCGTGGCACGGTTGTGAAATACTACGCCTTCTCCGCGTTCATAGGCATCTACAAGTCCATTGGCATCGATAGGCAGCTGGGCTGAACTGGACTGAATACTTGCCAGAGCAGCGAATGCGATGGCTGTGACTTGGAAGAAACAAAAGACATTCGATTTCATGGGCTTGACGTGGGTTCGGATGAGCACACTGCAGACGGTGAGTTAAAACTATGAAAACTCAATGTCATTTCCACTTGACGTTGCATCCAACTGAAGGCACCTGTCCGTCTGCGGGCACTTTGTTGCCGGAAAGCAGCAAGTCCAAAACGCGACGTAAATCTGCGCCGGTGATCGGAGTGCCGTCGCCCGGTCGAGAACCATCGAATTGCCCCCGGTAGACGCACTGATTTTGGGTGTCAAAAAGACTAAAATCAGGAGTGCACGCTGCATCATAGGCACGGGCGACTTCTTGGGATTCGTCATACAGGTATGGGAAAGGCATGCTGTATTTCTGAGCCAATTGACCCATCTCAGGGAATCCGTCCTGAGGATGCGTTGCGACATTGTTGCTTGAAATCGCGATAAAATTGGCTCCTTTTGCCTGATACTCGTTGGCGACGTCCACCAATGCTTCCAGCAGATGAATCACAAAAGGGCAATGGTTGCACATGAAGACAACCACGGTAGGTCCCCCTTGAAACAGTGCCTCTGAATCCATCATTTCGCCGGAAATCGCATCGGGCAAATGGAATTCTGGGGCAAGGAATCCCAAGGGGATAGAAGTGGTTGGGGTCAGTGCCATTTTTCATTCAAATATAATGATGACAACCGGGAAGAATCACAGTGCCCAAAAGACCTTATTTTTGCTCGCACACTGTGCCGTTGCATTGCTCTCAACCTCTACCTGAAATTGTTCCCCATGCCTTTGCACCAACACGCCGTATTGTATGTTTTTGAAGTGTTGCCGGATCAGGCAGCTGAATTTGAATCCGCATGGGAGGCCGTGACTGTGGCCATCAAGCAGCAATGTGGCAGCGGCGGCTCGCGCCTTTACAAAAGTGAAAGTGGCACTTATTGGGCACATGCCTTATGGCCGACCCGAGAAGCGATGCAATCGGCTTCATTGGAAGGTGCAGAAGAATTGCTTGCCAATCGACAGCGAATGGTGGAGGCTTGCAGCAACATCGAAGCCATAGGCGAAGGGGACATCGTAGCCGATTTTTGGACGTTGGAGGCTTGAGCTTCCGTGGTGAATCTTCCGCTCAAGCGAATGGGTTTAACCAAAGAGTCCTAACCAGACAAGGATGTCTTGAACTGTCACATTGCCATCTCCAGTGAGGTCTTGGTCTGGGCACGCTTCGCATCCGAAAAAGCTGAGCAATTCGAGGAGGTCGGATACGGTGATGACACCGTCTTCGTCATAATCACCTGCATAGATGCACGTGCCGAACATGTAAGTTGCAAGGGAGTTGAAGTTGCTTGCCTCGGGATCGGTACAACCCAGTACGTCGAGGTCGTCACTCGAGAAGGTCATCCCCACCGCAGTTTCAACCCCTTCGCCCTCTTCCATTGCAGTTTGGGCCAATAGATTGAGCGTGCCCTCTAGAGTTGATCCATCAACAATGGTGAATTGGCCTAAAAAGACCAAGCCGTCTGATTGTTGAGGAATTTGAATGCCTGCATTGAACCATGCACCACCTGTGGTGTCAGCAAAAACGATGTCTCCTTCCGTATTCAGTTCATTCAGTGGTGCTTGCCAATTGGATACATGGCCAGTGAATGTATTTGCTGAATAAACCTCGGGGATGTCTCCACAACTGAGCATGGTGGAGTAAGCATATGCCGGGAATGTCGGAACAAATGCAGGATTGAAGTTGTCGACCACAACCGTTCCAAAATCACCTCCAAATCCATAAAAGGTTCCGTCTGAAGAAATGTTCAAAGGGTCGTCATTGTCACCAAATACCGCCAAAACTTGATCGTCTTCATGCGATAACGCTGCGTAAAGTCGATACGTAATGGAGCCAGCCGGAAGGTTTTCAAAGCCCACTAGCTCAGTTTCGTGCACCTCCCATTCGGTGAGGACCAATTCTTCGATGTGGCCATTCGTGGTTTCGTACCAATCAAGAGGTTCCCAACAACCGAGCCCAAAAAAAGGCATGTACGCGAGCAAATCACGTACATCGACCCAACCAGAGCTGTCCACATCCATCTCACCGTCGGTATCGTACTGACCCAAAACATAGACCCAAGTGTTGGCGCCTATGAGGCCATCTCCATCGTGGTCGAACCACTCACAGGGAGCTTGGCTGTAGAGTCGAGGCTGGGTAAGTCCCAGAACCATCAAAAAAGACATCGCTCCAAATTTCATACTGGAAAATAAGCAAAAGCATTTACAATCATTGCGTGCCTTGGGGTGAAGTTCACAAATCCGCCCTAAATTCCGGTAGAAATAAATGGTTCAATGAACTCATTATTAGCCTTTTTTGAATCGATGGCATCTTGGCAAAAATTGCTCTGGATCATTGGTTGCATGTCATTGAATTTGGTGCTCGAAGGCATGCGACCCTTTTTCAAAGGGGGCTTCAGGACGTGGCCGCACACACGGACCAATCTGGTTTTTCTGGCCACTACGATGGCCATCAATTCCGCTTTTGGAGTGATTGCGGTAGGAGTCTTTCATTGGGGAGCCAATGCGCAAATGGGAATGCTGCATTGGTTGGATTGGTCCACAGGTTTGGAACTGTTACTGGCCATTGTCGTATTCGACTTCATCGCTCAATTTTCTGTACACTGGTGCTTGCACAATGTTCCGATGCTCTGGCGTTTGCACAAGGTGCATCACAGCGACACGCATGTGGATGTGACCACAGGTACACGCCACCATCCGGTGGATTTTGTCGTGCGGGAATCATTTGCGTTGGTGGCGGTAGCCATCACCGGCGCGCCGTTGCCGTTTTACGTGTTTTATCGCGTTCTCACCATTTTCTTCACGTATTGGACCCACGCCAACGTCGCCTTGCCAAAGCGGCTCGATGTCGCATTGGGCTGGGTGTTTGTGACCCCGCAGATGCATAAATTTCACCATCACTTTGAAGCCCCTTGGACCGACCGCAATTACGGCAACATGCTGAGCATTTGGGATCGGTTGTTTGGCACCATGGTCGAAGGCGATCCGCGTGAAATCATCTATGGACTTGACGTTACGGATGACACCAAAAGCGATGATTTGGCCTACCAAATGACATTGCCTTTCCAAAAACACAGCGCATGAAATGATCTGGATTTCTCAAAACGCTGGGCTTGCTGTCAGCAGCACCGTTGGCACAAGTGGCTTTGGCAACGAAAAAGGCTCCGAGCGTTATGTCTTCACGTTCCAATTGCGTTTTGGTGCCCGCTGAGACGCCGGGTCCGTTTCCATTGGACTTGACAGATAATGCCTTTTTCTTTCGCCAAGACATTCGCGAGGACCGCATGGGTGTTCAGTTGCGCCAACGCGTGCGCATTGTCGGCACCGAGAATTGTGAGCCCATGCCCAATGTGAGGGTACA
>MDTC01103555.1_pt1 | contig 16409 bp, 11 predicted proteins | sample 811181 | NCBI WGS metagenome assembly MDTC01 (sample SAMN05326644, study PRJNA326480) | marine metagenome | isolation source: seawater | place: Pacific Ocean: North | collected 2011
TATCAAACTGAGAACAGCGTCAACCTTTTCCACTCTGGTTTCGCAATGTGTCATGGCAAAGCGGTCTGCGCGTCGTTCAATCGCTCGAACAAGACAAGCGCGAAGCATGACGCTACCACAGACAGTTGCCCATTTAAAACCCATGCTCCATGCTGCAACTGGTAAATATAGTGCTACTATGTAAGGCATCCATAATGGTATCATATTGAATACTATCATAGATACTTGATCAGCATGAACCAGGTGCCCCAGCTCATGCAATAAAGGGAACTGGGTATGCATCATCGGGCCTGCATTGATGTACCTCTGAGCGGGAGGAATGCTGAAGGCCCCATTTTCGATTATTTTAATTGGAAAACTGGCCAACTGTCTAAATTTTTTTGTAAATCTCGTCTTTAGCTCATCATCCTCTCGTTGTTTCTGTATGCTCTGTGGAAAGCTTGGCGCATGATAGCGTGTCCATATTCGATAGATCACGGGCAAGACCGCCGCCAAGATAGCGAATCTTACAACGGGCAATGATAAAATGATTATCATCGTAGGATCATAGCGATAACTTAGGCATGCGATGCCAAAGCCTAGTATTATGCTACCTAGCCGGATCATCATGATCGCTTGCTTTGGTAGTGGGGTCCCTTCTGCGTTAAAATGACAGAACAAATACGGCGCATAGGCAGAATACCATTCTCGCATAGTCATACGCATCACATCAGGGAAGATGATACTTTCTACAAATACAGAAGCATCTAAGGTATATTGTTGTAGTGATTGTATCCAGTCGTTGATAGATGCTTTAACGCTTTTTCTGGGCATCCATTGGTTATACGGCAGTGCGATGGATTTATTTTCGCTGTTGGGCATGGACTGCGCGGTTGGGTTTGATGAGGGTATTGCTTGCATGAGGGTAAATTCTTATTGATCATTTTATTGTTATAATATTACTAACCGGCATCAATGTCAAGTCAATGTTATTTTTGTGTATCTATTCATTACCCTGATGGGAGGCCATGTTGTTTTTTATGCTTAGCGATGCGGACATTGCACCACTGCATCGCCCCGGGCGAATACAATACATGTTCAAATGGTCGCGACTGACGCTGCAGCAAAGTACATTAGCCCCAAGCTAAGGACACTGACTAGTGGATTCAATTATGTCATCGCAGCATATTTTTTCATTCAGGTCGTATCTATCACTGGCGCATGCGATTTACTGGCTTTTTATTTGTCTGGCTATTAACACTCGGTGTCCGCGTGATAATCGTCAGATATTACAATGGCTGTACCGCTGTCACATTTGCACTTGTCCTTATTAACTACTGTAGAACCGCAGCAAATCTCTTTTTTTGGGTCATATACAGTAATATGACAGCATGCTTCCGTTGGATCATCTTTATCAATTACATTACCACCGCAGCATATTTGGGTTTTTGGGTCGTATTTATCCAGACCACAAGTATCTTCAGCAAAGGCACTGAGTTGCATCACACATAGTAAAAATAAGATTCTGCTTACTTGCATAGCGTATCCTTCATAAAACTTTCATCATACTAATCTTGCAAGCATGGTTCGCTTTGTCTACACCCTGGGTATAGGTAAACCGATACGATACCGGCATCATTATTTTAGGTTCAATCGTCTGTATTCAATTCACAATCGGCTATTTCTCTGGAAACTTTTATCTATTTTTTGATAATTAATCATGATAATCACCGCTATTTGGTCTATACGATTGTTAATTAATTATTTTGAGCATAGCATGCAACCACCTCGTGAAAATCCCCCAATTGATGTGTTAAAAGATCCACTTGTGCACTTACCCGATCCAAATGCCATTGTTGTACTCAATGATGATAACGACAGTTTTACCATCAAGGATCCAGAGCCAGATTCGCCATCCACTTCCGAAAATGAGTCTTATAAAGATTACTTAGAAAATAAATGTGATGCAATTATTGCGTCTAAGGATAGTTCGGACGACCAAGATTTAAACACCGACGGTATCACTGATATGCAAAACAATGAAAAGATTAGAATGGCGCTTGGATGGATCGAACGCTCAATTGCTATCGTTAAGATGAACAGAATTGATGACCAAAAGAAGCAATTTGCAAACAGAATCGCCGCTCGTAAAACACAAGGTGCGTATTTGTCTGCAGCTCATGCATACAATCTTAAAATCCTTGCCGAACAAATAGCTGCGTTGGCACTGCCTATGTATCCCGCAGAAGATAAATCATATGCTAACAACTTTGTTTTTGCTTTATATGTGGGCTTATTGTTTCCTGAGGAAAAATTATTACCCCAAGACTTAGAAGTACCCATTGTCAAACAGCTTGAGGATCTAATGGATAAGGCTATAAAAAACATCAGATTAGATGCATTGAAAGCTATTGACCCCATTATATTTGGACAATTAGATGAAAAACTCTGGGCCTATCACTGTGATGCATCACGTGATTTTTTGCAAGCTGTACAAAGGGAAACTGCGTATAATCCTAATTGCACTTCTGCTAATAGTATCAGCAAGCTTACGACCTCACTAACTGGGTGGTACCAAGAAAACATAAAGCAGAGATATGATGCTGTTCTCAAAGAGGCAATAAAACAGGGTTCAACTGATCCGCATGGGCAATCTCTCGAGCACATTCGATTACTGTCTGACCATGGTTTAAACCTCCAATGCGATGAGGTAGCTACGAATCTTGATAACGGTAACCCTGTGCAGTCAGTTATGGATCAATTTTATGCATCGGCTAAAGCACTATACTGTGGTTTTTCAAATGTTGTTAACAACTTAGATCAAGTTGACATAAGTAAAAAGCGAGCTTGTCTGGATGAGTCAGCGTTAAAGCAGCATGTTCTCGTTAAGAGTCAAGAAGACTTTAATAAAATTGAGGACAAAACAGATAAAAAAAATGTAAAGCGCCATGTAGAAAAACTTGAGATCATGCAACACCTTATCAGCCATCCTAAATCACGAGAACAATGCTTAAAAGATCTGGGCACGCTTAGTCCAGGTCCACCACCTGAGCAAGATCAAAATGAGTGGCTTGAAAAGTCATATGATTATTACAATAAATTATCTGACACAATTATGAACAATCTCAATCTAAAAACATCGATATTGACTCGTATTACCGATTCAATGAAAAAAATGCTGAATTTTCCAACAAATGATCCGTCTCCACAAGAACAGGCGAGCAAGAAAAAACTAAACCCACAATCAGAAGAAGTTAGCGCAAGAAAGATACACAGCTGGTGGCGCAGGCTCATGTCCAAGAACAATGAGTCTCGTAGCGATCCTTCACATGACAATCAAGCAAAACCTGATAGTCGTCAATCTGGTGGATCTTCATAACCCCGGTTATTATCAATTGATACACAATCGAGAAAACTAGCAAAGCCCCCAGAACTTGTCCCACTGTTTTGGATCAGTAAAGCTTGTGTGAATATTTTGCATACTGCGTAGCCAGGTCAGTTGCCGCTTGCAATAGCGGCGTGTGGCCACTATGCCATCATGACGCATCTTGGTATAGTCACACTTCCCTTGAACATAGGCGCTTACTTGGCGATAGCCAATAGCGCGCATGCTGGGATGATCCACAGTGAGCTTTGGGTATTTATCCCAGCACTGTTTGACCTCATCAATCAAGCCATGATCAAGCATATGATCGAATCGCATGGCTAAATTTTCTTTTAATACTGCTCTGTCTTTTGGCCATACGGCAAGCGTTATTCCTTGATAATTATGTCCGCGTCGTCGAGGCTTGGCTTGCCACATACTGATCGGCTGGTTGGTTGAATAATAGACCAGCAATGCCCGCTCAATACGACACCAGTCTTGCGGCGCAAGACGTTTTGCAGTCATTGGATCTACCTGGTTCAGTGTATGCCAGGCCATGGCTACACCCCGAGTGTGTATTTCTGCTACTTTGGCGCGCGCCTGATCGGTGACTGGATCTACCGGCGATAATCCTTCGGTGAAGGCTTGCAGGTATAAGAATGTCCCGCCGACTAATAATGCTGTTTTGCCGCGTTGACGAATATCTCCTACTGCCTTTATGGCATCTGTCGCGAACTGCGCTGCTGTGTAACGCGCGTCTGCATCACAGATATCGATTAGATGGTGTTTGATGTCTTTTCGGGTGGCTGAATCAACCTTAGCGCTGCCGATATCTAAACCCCGATAGACTTGTACAGAATCGACTGAGACAATTTCAAAGCGATTTGGGTATTGTTGTGCCAGCTGTATGGCATAGCCTGATTTTCCCACCCCAGTTGGCCCAACGATGGCAATATAATCGAGATCCTGTATTTGATCAATGCTAAATGGCTGGTGGATCATTTATGACACTTAATATCTTTTATGGCATTATATCATAATGATAATTATATTTCTATGGTGACGATCGGTCTAGCTTAAGCGCGTCTGGTCTATACATCGCTGCTAAGACTTTGCTCTTTTCCTAGATGCATATGCCTAAAACAAAACGGGGCACAAGGCCCCGTCTTCTCTTGGAACAAGTCGTCTTACTCGTCTTCGTCGTCCCAATCCAGTGCCCCACCTGTTTGGTATTCTGTGACACGGGTTTCAAAAAAGTTCTTCTCTTTCTTGAGATCAATCATTTCACTCATCCATGGGAACGGTGTGGTTGCCCCTGGATACTCTTCGTCCATACCAATCTGACGCATACGTCGGTTAGCAATATATTCTAAGTACTCACGGAACATATCAGAGTTGAGTCCTAGCACGCCGTCTTGCATTGTATCAACTGCATACTCATGCTCAAGATCTACACCCTCTTTGATGATGTTGCGAATTTCTTTTTCAAACTCTGGTGTCCAGAGATGAGGATTTTCAAGTTTGATCTGATTAATCATATCAATACCAAAGTTGCAGTGCATGGATTCATCTCTCAATATGTATTGGAACTGCTCTGCTGTTCCCACCATTTTGTTGCGTCGACCCATCGATAATACTTGGACAAATCCGACATAAAAGAAAATCCCTTCAAACACCACATAGTAGGCAATTAAGTCACGTAGTAATCGTTGATCATTTTCTGGTGTACCTGTTTTGAATGTTTGGTCTGCTAGGCTTTGTGTAAATGGTAATGCGTAATTGGCTTTTTTGGCGACCACTGGCACTTCACGATACATGTTGAATATACGTGCTTGATCCAATGCCAAACTTTCTACCACGTGTTGATAAGCATGAGTGTGTACCGCCTCTTCAAACGCTTGTCGCAGTAGATATTGACGACATTCTGGGTTGGTGATATGGCGGTAAATACCTAGTACGATGTTGTTTGCAACCAGTGAATCAGCGGTTGAGAAGAAACCAAGGTTACGCTCGATGATGATTCGCTCTTGCTCGGTAAGCCCGTTGGGGTCACGCCATAGATTGATATCTGCAGCCATGTTGATTTCATTCGGCATCCAGTGGTTGGCACAGCCCGCTTGGTATTTATCCCATGCCCACATGTACTTAATTGGGTGTAACTGGTTGAGGTCCGCTCGGCAGTTGATCATTTGTTTTTGACCCACTGTTACTCGCTCTTCTCCTAGTTTTACGTTTTTTACCTCGTCAGGGATGTAAGCTTCGGTCACTGCTTCCATTGTTTGAATTTTAGTTGCCATTATTGGTCTCCTATTGGTTTGATATTTGCTTATTGGCACGCTTCGCAATCTGGATCATCGATTGAGCACATCTGTGGTGATGTATCAACCTTTACCGCATTGAGCGTACTTTCGTTAACGGATGATTTCTCAGAGTCAGTGGCACCTAATGATCTGAGATAGTATGTTGTCTTGAGCCCTTTGTGCCAGGCAAACTTGTATAACTTATCGAGCTTTTTACCAGAAGCCTGCGCCATGTATAAGTTGAGTGACTGACTTTGATCAATCCACTTAGCTCGTCTGGACGCAGCCTCAACTAGATAGGCAGTGTCAATTTCGAATGCTGTTTTAAACATATCACGAATATTTTTTGGTATTCGATCAATGCCTTGAACACTACCGTTGCTTATTTTCAACGCTTGTACCATCGGCTCATCCCACAAGTTGAGCGACTCGAGCTTGCGGACAAGATCGGGGTTCACCAGCGTGAATTCTCCTGATAGGTTTGACTTCACGAAAAGATTTTTGTAGGTGGGTTCGATGGATTGTGTTACGCCGCAGATATTAGCAATCGTTGCTGTTGGTGCGATGGCCAGGACATTCGAGTTACGCATGCCGTATTTGGCTACCTTTGCTTTGAGCGAAGCCCAATCTAGCGTTGAGGATTCATCTTGATCAATGTATTTTTCACCTCGTTGTTTCTTCAAAAGCCCGATGGAATCTAATGGGAAAATCTTTTGATCCCACAATGATCCAGCATAGGTATCGTAGGCACCGCGCTCTTTGGCAAGTGCGCACGATGCTGAAATTGCATAATAGCTGATGGCTTCCATAGAACGATCTGCAAAATCAATTGCAGCTTGACTTTCGTAAGAAATTTCTTGTGCGTAGAGCGCATCCTGGAATCCCATAATGCCCAAACCAACCGGACGGTGACGCATGTTGGAACGCCGTGCTTGCTCGACAGGGTAGTAGTTCAAATCAATCACATTGTCTAGCATGCGCATGAGGGTTTTTGTAGTCTTCTCAAGCTTGTCCATGTCAAGTTGTCCGTCTTTCATATGCTTGGTCAGATTGATACTCGCGAGGTTACAGACAGCTATCTCGTCTTTATTTGTGTTCAATGTGATTTCAGTACAAAGATTGGAGCTTTTGACGGTTAGGCGCCCTGCTGGGTCATCTAACTTGGACAAGTGGCTCTGTGGTGATCGAATATTACATGGATCTTTAAAAGTAACCCATGGATGTCCCGTTTCAAAGAGCATGGATAACATTTTACGCCAAAGAACGATCGCATCGATTTTTTTTGATAGTAGCTTACCTTCTTCCGCCTGTTTCTCATATGCGATGTACTTCTCACGAAACTCGTCGCCGAAGCAGTCGTGAAGATCTTCAACTTGATCTGGTGAGAATAAAGTCCATGATTGCTTTTCTATCACGCGCTCCATGAATAAGTCTGGCACCCAGTTTGCGGTGTTCATGTCATGCGTTCGTCGTCTGTCATCTCCAGTATTTTTACGAAGCTCAAGAAAGTCCATAATGTCCAAATGCCATGATTCTAGGTAGCCACATACAGCGCCTTTACGTTTACCACCTTGGTTGACAGCAATGGCTGTGGCGTCGGCCACGTTCAGAAAAGGAATCACACCAGATGATAATCCATTCGTCCCTTTGATTTTTGCACCCATTGCACGAACCGGGGTCCAGTCATTACCAAGGCCACCAGCAAACTTTGACAATAGCGCGTTGTCTTGAATTCCGGAGTAAATACCTTGTAGACTATCGGGTATTGTAGATAAGTAACAGCTTGACAACTGAGAATGAATCGTACCTGCGTTGAACAATGTTGGGGTTGATGACATGGCATCGAATGTTGAGAGCACATTGTAGTAGCTGATCGCAGCTTCCTCGCGATTTTTATCTTTGAGTGCTAAGCCCATCGCAACCCGCATGAAAAATATCTGTGGTAACTCATAGCGAACTAGGTTTTCATGAATAAAATATCGGTCGTAAAGCGTCTGTAGCCCCAGGTAAGTGAATTGGTAGTCCCGACTACAATCCATGGCTTCAACAAGCTTTTTGGTGTCAAACGCTTCCATCTCAGGATTTAAAATTTTGTTATCAATACCTGCTTGAATAAATTGTGGTAATAACGCTGCGTAGTTTTCAGTATTGTCTGTGAGCTTGCGGTTTTTATTATCATAGTATCCGAGTCCCTCATCGAGAATTTTCTTACGTAAAATGCGTGCAGCGACAAAGCTATAGTCTGGGTGGCTTTCAATTAAACAGCGACAACTCATAATCATAGCGTCTTGTAGACCAACGTAATCGATGCCATTAAAAATAGTACGATAAGTCTCTGCTGCTACTTTTTCTTGGCTCAGGTGCGGGTAGTCAACAAAAACTGTTTCGAGAAAGCTTGTCAGGTCGGATTTATATAAATTAAATGTCTGATTCTCATCTATTTTGATTGTAACTGATGGCTCATCTTTGCTACAAAACTTCATTTGTTGATTCAACTGCTTCAATCGGTTGCGACGAACTCTGGCTTTTTCGTCTCGGTATAATACATAAGCACGTGCAACTTCGTGGAAGCTTAATTCCATGAGCGAGTACTCGATCTGAGACTGAATTTGTTCAATTTCTATTTTGTCTTTTGGCGCTGATTGTAAGAGTTTTTGCACGACTTCTGATGTGATTGTCTCGGCATTTCTTACACAGGCTTGCTTGTCTTCATCATCTCTGTAAACATCAAGAAAAGCGCGTAGTACTGCTTGGTAGATTCGCATAGGGTCGAAATCCCTGACTCGTTCAGATTGTGTTCTTGGCACAATCTTGACGGCATAAGTTTCCAGTCCCATTTTCTGTAGTTGGCTTTTTGCTTCCTCGCTTGTTGGTTCACTCTTAATTGATAGCTTGCAAGCTTCAGCAGCAATCTTGATTAGCTGTCGATCGCGCTTACTAAATTGTTGATTTGTCAAAGGGTTGATAAAAGCGCCTTGTTGTTGATTGATTTGTTCTATGAGCTGTTCAAGGTCAAACTGATACTGACAGGATGTGAATAAAGTCGATGCATGTTTATCAGTCAACTGATTGATTGGCTTGCGTCTAGCCAGTAAAAGAGATAAGTCATAAAACAGCTCTGCGAGTTGCTGTTGTGTTCTGTAGCTCTTGGCGTTTTGTTGTATGAACCCTTGACAAGTTTCTAATTTTTCAATCAGTGTGCCATGCGCTGTTTCATCGTTTTGTTGAAATACTGCGTTGACAAGATCTGATACCTGCTTGAGATAATTGCTTTCCGAGGCGTTATTTTCTGCTAACTCCTCATCTTCGTGTCTGACGCTTTCTAACTGAAAACGAATGTGCTCGGCATGTGACTGCATTGCCTGAATTTTGTCGGTGTTTTTTCGCGTTTGAACTTTCATTGATGACTGGCTCCGTATCTATATGTAGTATCTAAAATCAATTACAACTACAACATAATCCATTTTTTATGATTAAGCAATAGTTGTTGATGTAATAAAATTAAAAAAAACTTTAAGGTTTTAATTAGCTTATTTCTACTCAAAAATTTAACATATTCTACATCGTGAAGCACGTCTGTTTTTGTTAGTTTTGTCACCTTTGATTTAGGTCCTTCATGTATCGAATTTTTTATTTCTAGATCGCACTCGAAAGTTTATGAATTCTATTTTTGTTGTTATTTTATTTGTTGGGATATGCCCTTGATAGATTTGTTTGCGCAAGCTTATGCTATTTGTACAATTGGTATTGATCACAGTCATGATGGCGTGCGTAATGATATGTCTATGGTGACACTTGCTTGTGGTATGTATACTGTTGATTTCTATCATTGATTGGCATAGTGCATCCATCATGGGCAATCTAGAATGTCACTAAATACGTCTCATCTAGCTGATTTTCTTCATTCTTCATTATGGAATCACCTATTTTTATCATGTAACCCCATTATCATCTTCAACCACTTTGGCAAATGATATTGGTGATTGAGGAACTGGTCAACTGAGAAATACCCTGGACCAAACAGTGCAAAACAAGCAATCATAGCTATCCAGAGTACTGGATACTCCCATCCGCCTCCTGCACTGACCCAAATAAACCCTTTGGAGAAATGTTGTCCCAAATACGTCGCAATGAATAAATATAGACAAGTGCACACAGCTGTTAGACGTGTGAGTAATCCAGTGCTTAATGCCAACGCTGCCGCAAACTCGCATAATCCTGCAATAATGACGACCAACCACGGCAATGGGACGCCTAATTGACTGAAAGCCAGCACATCGATATCCCTCGTCCCTGGCCCTGTGAATAGCTTTTCTGTGAAATGAGGAATAAATACAAAACCAAGCATCATGCGCATTAATAGAATGTGCCACTCAAGACGTTTTACGGATAGATGTTCGCTTGTTTGATGTAATGTCAAATCAACCCAAGCGATATCAATTAACATCGCAACTTTAATCATTGACGTCATTGCTGCAAGCCAGATGATGATATTATATTCACCAATGACCGAAATTCTCCAAGCGGTTAATAGCGTAAACAATGCGATCATAAAGTTGATCGACGCATGGTGATTAAATCTTGCCAACTGCGTTCGCATCAATACGAAAAGTCCGCTTAAAGTGAAGAATACTGTCATCCATATTTGTAACTGTTGGGGCTGATGAATCATCGCCCAGATACTCAAACCTAGACATCCCAAGAGCCCTAACCAGTAGCTTGCAATTAAAACCCAATTGGGACGTATGTCATAAACGGGTAGTGTGTCTTCGGTTTTATGTCTGGCGTTCATTTGCCCTCCCTTTGATGTCTCTGCTGATTGTATTCACTGACTATTTGCACTGGCTGTTTTGAAGCATTGAATTCTCACTCACTCATTTGCGATGATTTTTCTTTTGGTAATGATACTGCAACTCATGCTCAAATTTACACTTCACTCGATCATGGGCTTGTTTAAATGGTTGCTTTGTGGCTACGAGTTTATGAAAATCGCCATTCATTGCTGATCGTTGCTTCTGGTAATGCAGCATATCTTTACCAATAAAAGCCCTTTGCTTTTCAGATAGCGCGCCATCACCGATGAGATTCAGCGTTTTTTCTTTCAAGGTATTGTTTTTCTCAACACTTGATATTGGTGACCCTAGGCTTTTGAGTGCAGGACATTGGCAGTCTTGCGCCACTGCGGTCGTCCATGCGCCGCTACCGAGAAGCACCTTAAACTTTTGTAGCGATGCTTTCTGGTCACAGTCAAAATGATCTGTCATTTCAGGCAGCCCCTGATTATCGTTACTGCGAATTGCATTGGTCCAATAGTCATAATTCGCTTGAACACATTGCTTCATTACGCCTGTTCGATCTTTGCCACTTTTGCATTTGATATTGATCATTGTTGCATCATTGAGTAGCGCGACACTTGTCAACAGACCTGAAGTAAAGTTGAGTACCTCATGTGGAAAGTTTTGCTTGCTATTGGCATAAGTCTGATAATGCTTCAAGGTGTCATTAAGACACGCGATACTTCTAACAACTTTTGCCACTTGACCACTATCGGCAAAATCTTGACCGTAGAACTGCATTGCGTGTTGATGTATTGCTGTCAGTGATGCCGCAAGCGGTGATAAACGATCGTGACTTGGATGCTGAAGATAGCTTGTGATCTGTCGCTTTAATTGATTGATATCGATACCAACTTCCTGTGCCATTGCGTGTTGATCAAGGCATAGTATTGAGGCGTAATTATCAATTAATCGATGCATGACAGTACTCATTTCAGGTATCTGTTCGCTCACATACGTGAAATACTTTCGACCATGTACAGCAAGCGGTGTATTGAGAGGTATTAGAAAATCTTTAAGCCCAATGGACTGGTATAATGATGTGTTGACTTCTTTTATTGCTGCGTCACGTTGTAATAAATTCTGATGCTCTTCGTCCATCATCTCTCCGAAAACAGGTATGCGCCGCATCATTTTGCTTGCACTTGAGCCGTAACGTTTTTTACTGATGTAACTTTGACAATCATTGAGTATGCAAATTGGGGTTAATTGAATCTGTCGCCCGAATACATCTTTTGATTCACAAAAATTCTGATATTGAGCTTGATCTTTTTGGCCCATTCCAATACCGGTGGCGTTGAGAATCAGCTGCTTGATATTCAGTGACAACACTTTTTTAACCAGCGATTGGCTGTAATATTTGGTCTTAGAACGAAGATCACCATTGGTCCAATAGGTCAATGTTGGAACACCTTCTTTTTTAAACCGAGTCACTTGCGCATTTGGAGCATACCAGTCTCTCTCCTGGGATCCAACTGCGAGACGAAGTGGGTTATCAGTATCAATAAATTCTTTCTGTACATTTTTGATGATTTTGTCAGCAGCACTCATCGATTTGTCATTCATTGATGCTGTCTCTGCTAATAATTTGTCTTGATCAGGATGTGCAAACTCCCAACTTTGCGATTGAATATCGATGGCTTGTTGTTGATGGCCAAAATCAATATGTGTCTTCACGCCCATGCGGTCAAACAATCGCCACATCACTCCAGCATTACGCAGCTGATTAAACTCTTTTCTTGAGCCAATCAAGCCAAATTCTAACAGTACATCGTAGATATACTCTCGGGCATGATCTGCCATTGCAATGCCATCAAGAAAAGCGTTGTCCTCTGTTGATTCGCACACATGCCTATATCTTTTAAAATATCCAGTGATATCTTTTAAAGCCATCACTTTATCTTGTGGCCTGAGCTGACTGTGCATAATGGCTTTTCTGGCCATTTCGATAACACTTATGCCCATCCATTCCGGAGTTTTCTGTAGCTGATAATGATGATAATCATCATCGAGTATTCGCTGTGCCTCTACTTTTCTAACCAAGGTATTGGAATTTGATTCGTAGCGAACAGAAGGATCATCCTCGATCATATTCAATCGATATTGTCTCAAGTCTTGTTGTAACTGCTCACTTAGATGAGTGGCAAATTGGACATGGGTATCTTTGTCGAAAATGGCCATGCGCGTCTCTCTTTTTGATTAAATGTGTAACGGTATAGATCATCATGGCCATATTTGTCATGAAAAAGTTTAGGTTATGCGATTAAAAAGTCAGTCTTGTGACTATTGCACGTAAGTTTGAATTATTTTTTCTGCCAAATTGTATTTTTTGATCTATACCTAAGTTAAGAGAAAAAAAGGAACAAACGATGAGTATGACTAAAAAACATTTCGAAGAAAAACAGGAACTGCACAGTGTACTTGTTAAGCAGATTGTCGATTTGATTCGAAGTAATGATTTCATATTATGGTGCCGGAATATTCACAACTCAGTCAAATATGATGAGCTGGCAAGTGACTTAGAAAAATTCAACAAAGAGTTGATGGACAATCAAACTAATATTGTTGAATGGTACTTAAAGTGTCAACAACTCAATGCTGATATTGTTGCGAACCTACTTTCCTCTATTGCATCACAACTTACCGAGAAAGTTACCGAAGTTCCCGTTATTAAACAGCTGGTTTATTTGATTGATCAACTGGTCATAGCTGGACTTAACTGCGCGCACTATGTTCTTCATCATGGCCGCCCAAGCTCAGAGGAAATCGTTGAACGCAAAGAGGCATCCTGGCCTCAAAAATGGTACCAAGAACATATTAAACCGAGTTTTGACGAAATCAAAGATGCTTTTCATTCAATCAGACTCAAACATGATACCAAAGAATCGCTGACGCCTGCGCACAAACGATTGTCAACGTTGAGTGCAGCCGTAACCATTACAGCAAGCTTGATCAAACTCCAAGCACACATTGTCACTGGATTATTGACTGTCCCAGCAAAATTATCTGGCAATGTGATCAATGACGTAATCGAAAAAATTCAACCACACTCAGTTGTGCTATTTTTAGGCAACATGATCAAGGAACTAATCAAAGTGATTGTCAAAATACCCATTGAGGCAGAAGCTGTTTTACTCAAACAGATGCAGAATCTTGATCGGGTTTTTCAGGCAAACATGCAGGCATTTGAGAAGGGAATAGATGATACTCAAGTTGATGAACAATCTCATTTTCCTGTTGTCAAAATGTGATTTTCACACAACGTCGTTATCTATCTAGTATGCTTGATCACTCATGATTGCTCGTCTTATCCCATGAGCATATGATAAATGATCCTATCGCCAAACTCTGAGCACTTAATCGGCTGCACATCTAATAGAAAACGCGCAAAGTCGTAGGTAACTTCTCGGTTTGCGATCGCGGACTGGACGCCTTTTTGAACCAAATCAGCAGCTTCGTTCCAGCCCATATATCGAAGCATCATGACAGCAGAGAGAATCAACGAAGAAGGGTTAACCTTATCTTGTCCGGCATATGCTGGTGCTGTGCCGTGCGTCGCTTCAAATAGTGCGCACTGGTCTCCAATATTAGCCCCAGGTGCAATCCCAATACCGCCAACTTGTGCAGCAAGTGCATCAGAAATGTAGTCGCCATTCAAATTCATGGTTGCAATCACCTGGTAGTCTTGTGGTCGCAGTAGAACTGCTTGCAAAAACGCATCGCAGATTTCGTCTTTAATGACCACCTCTCTGCCATCGAGATGTATGATGTGCCAGGGACCTCCCTCGAATGGTTTTGCTTGAAACTCGTCTCTGGCTAACTCATAGCCCCAGTTTAAGAAGCTGCCCTCAGTGAACTTCATGATATTACCTTTGTGCACCAAAGTGACCGAATCATAATTGTGATCAATGGCATACTGAATGGCTTTCCTAACCAATCGTTGACTGCCCTCTTTAGAGATTACTTTTATTCCTAGACTGCAGGATTTAGGGAACCTGATTGAGGTGACACCGAAGTCTTTGGTGAATAACTTAATCAATTGCTTAGCCTCAGATGAATTGGCAGGAAATTCAATGCCTGAGTAAATATCTTCCGAATTTTCTCTGAAGATGTCCATGTTTACTTTTTCCGGTTCCTGCATTGGGCTGGGCGTCCCGGGGAAGTATCGAATGGGTCGGTGACATACATAAAGATCAAGCTTCTGCCTTAGCGCGACATTCAGGGAACGAATTCCGCCAGAGACCGGTGTTGTGAGCGGACCTTTGATACCGATGCCGTATTGGTTGAATAGGTCGATTGTCTCATCAGGCAACCAAGCATCTTCACCGTACACACGACATGCTTTCTCTCCTGCAAAGATTTCAGTCCAAATGATTTTTCGGTTGCCGCGATAAGCGATCTCAACGGCTTTATCGATCACGCGCAGCATGACTGGTGATATATCAACCCCAATTCCATCACCTTCAATGTACAGAACAATTGGGTTATCGGGGACTACTATTTTACCGTTTTTATGAGTGATTGGACTACCAGATTCTGGCACTGATACTTTTTTGATTTTGGTCGACATTAATTTCACACATCAATTTCTGCTTCATCCTAAATCATGACCTGATTTTTGTCAAGAAGACTCGATGGTTGGGTAACGGCGTGCTTCTTGCGATGATTTGCTTTGGTTAGACACCGATTTTCCTTCATTTTTTTAGTAATCAATGTTAAAATGTTAGCTTTGACATTGTACTGATATCAGCATGCATAGAAAAAGAATCGTAGTGGGACTATCTGGGGGCGTTGACTCCGCTGTTACTGCTTGTCTACTGAAAAAACAAGATCATGAATTGATCGGTGTGTTCATGCGTAATTGGCACGATGACGAGAGTCATTGTACGAACGCGATTGATGAGCAAGACGCTCGTAAAGTGTGTGCAGATCTTAATATTCCGTTTCATACAGTTGATTTTAGCAAAAATTATATGGATAAGGTTTTTGTGAGCATGTTGGCGGATTTGCAACGAGGCTACACCCCTAACCCCGATATTTTGTGTAACCAAGAAATTAAGTTCAAGGTATTACTGGATTATGCAATGACGCACGATGCTGATTATCTTGCGACTGGCCATTACGCACAAATTAAAGCGCTAAACGGTGAGCCTGCACTTGCAGAAGCGGCCGATGCTAATAAAGATCAAACCTATTTTCTGTCACGCCTACCCCGCTCAGCCCTCTCGAAAATTCTTTTCCCTATTGGCGCATACAAAAAACCTGAAATAAGACGTTTAGCACAGTCTTTTTCATTGGATAATGCTGCAAAAAAAGATAGTACGGGCATTTGCTTTGTGGGAGAACGTCGCTTTAGAGATTTTATCAGTGAGCATCTCCTCGACAAGCCTGGAAATATTATTGACGACAGCGGTAGCGTGATTGGCCAGCACCGAGGACTTTTCTATTACACGATCGGACAACGTAAAGGGCTAGCGATCGGTGGGCGTTCTGAAGCTGATGAACTCCCCTGGTTTGTTCTTGCTAAAGATATGCAACACAATCAGTTGATCGTTGGCCAAGGTGATCAACACCCCGCTCTATACAAACAATCACTCATTGCTAAGCACGTGCACTGGCTTACCCAACCAATGAAGTCCAATTCCCCGATTCAGGCATATGCACGTATTCGACATCGACAATCTTTACAGCATGCGACAGTGCGTATTGATGATGATAGACTTGATGCACAATTTGTTCAACCGCAGAGAGCGATTACCCCAGGACAGAGTATAGCCGTCTACCAAGACCATTTTTGTATTGCGTCTGCTATTATTGAGGCATCGACCGAATGACCATGATACAAGCGCTCCACGACACCCATTTGAGTTATTTGATTGCACAACGATGCATGTCGAGTACCGATCAAGGCATCTGCATTATTCTTGATAA
>MDTC01168504.1_pt1 | contig 16404 bp, 11 predicted proteins | sample 811181 | NCBI WGS metagenome assembly MDTC01 (sample SAMN05326644, study PRJNA326480) | marine metagenome | isolation source: seawater | place: Pacific Ocean: North | collected 2011
AGCTGTTGGAGAACCTGTGCAGCACGGTTGGAAAAGCCACAATGTGCTTGATTGGGGGTTCCTTTCATGAACAATACCAAGGCATGTTCGTCAACTATCGCTTGTAATTCATCATTTGTCCATTCCATTTTTTTCACTCCTTATTCTTCATAATCCGTTTGATGTGAACTCCTTGTCCGCCGCCGTGCGGGTCGAATGCTGTATCACCAGCTGTTTCCGCCTGCTTGGGTGTCATGCACTTTAGGTCAAGCGCATGAATTGGGTTCGGTATGTGCTGTTTCATGACTGCTAGCACCTGCTTCTGTCTCTGAAGCGGCCGAACGCCCTCAAAGTCTTCAGAGATGATTCTGACGTGAAAGTGGTCGCCCGAATTGTGTAAATCGATTACTTCAACAACAGCATTAGGAACTGCTTTGAGTACTTCAGACTCTATCCAACTGGCCTCAACCATGCTCGCACCTCGATAACGCCTCACAAAACAATCATTTGAACATGTGGTTTGGAGGATGCTTGAAATGAATTAGGTTATGGCGAGCATATGGGTGAGTCAGCGACGCATACAACTGGTCGTGATTTAAACATGGGCAGAGATTCAAGTTGGCTTATCGGCGCCGATATTACTGCTGTTTTCCTTGCCCTAATTGGACAAGTGGTTTTGACTAGGGCATTAATTACCGAGGATTATGGTATCTTTATTATCGCCCTTGACGTTTTTGCAACTGCATTCCTAGTTATTGACTTAGGGCTGCCAACTATATTAACTCGGGATGGGGCAAACTCGGTCAGCAAAATCTGGCCAGCAATTTGGCGCATATATCGGATACAGGCAATGTGTGTACTGCCGTTTGTTGCAGTCGCTGTTATTGGGGTTGTGATGCTTGTCGATGGTTGGCAAGATTTGCTACCGTTATTGGCAACTTGCATGCTAGTCGCTTTGGCTCACATTTTCTCTTATGCCCCACGATCGGGCTTACGAGCTGCAGGATTTGCCTGGATCGAGGCATGGACTAAAATTATTGAAAGGCTAGTTTCCATGACTGGGTACCTCACATTGTATTTCGTTGGCAGCACAAGCGTTGAGTTGTATGCCATTGCTTTTATGTTAGGGGCAATTATTGGATTATTATCATCCCTACTCTTTGCACGACAAGTATTACGCTCCGTTGACAATGATGGTTGGACAAAACTAGGCGAGTGCTGGATTGATAATAGAGCATTAATTCTCGAATCGCTACCATTCGCCATTACATTAGGGATTTTGCCTTACGTAATCCGCATTGAGAAATTCATTGTTGCTGGCTCGATTGGAGTTGAGGCAGCAGCATTATTTCATGTCGCACAGATTGCCTGGTTGGCTGGCTTAGTTGTGCCTCAAGCAATGCGTGCTGCTTTGTTACCGATACTAGGACAGCGACGGCACAACGAGGAGAAATTTATCAAATCGATAGAGAAATCTCTCGACCTTTGCTTTGGATTACTGCCGGTTGGATTATTTGGCGGCGCCATATTGATACAATTCCTTCTTCCGGTTGCGTTTCCAACACAATATACCGATGGTAGTCTTGGTGCTTCTGCAACTGATTTGTTCATGATTTTACTAGTCGGCTGGTGTTTGACCCTATTAGCAACACCGAGCTACACCGCTTTACAGGCTGGTGAAAACCCATGGAAATTCACCATATTCATTGGCGTAGTGGTAATTTTCGCAACTGCGATGGGGTTTTTGTTAATCAGTTCAATGGCGAACTCAACCACCAAAGGGCTCTACGGGGCAGCAATAGCCTCAACTCTAAGTTCCGCATTTTTACTGGTGTGCTCGATTCATCTCGCCAAACTATGGATTATTGTGAAGCAGCGGGCAGTGGAATATGTTTCTAGTTTAATTCTGGCATCAATTACCTGTTTTGGCTTTATCTCAAACTCAGCGTTGTTATTGAGTGGGTTGATACTCTTCGTGTTTACTCCGCGAGGCTGGAAAGCACTGACTGCCACTGAGTCTTAACATAATCTGACGAGTAATTTTCTATCACTGAGAAACCCTCACTCCAATCATTTTGCAAGGCAAGCTCGACCGCATCAGCCAATTCGATTGCATCGTAATTTTCAACAACACAAAATTCAGGCAGATACTCTGCTACATCACCGACATTTACAGAAACAACTGGGGTGCCACAGGCAAGAGATTCACGCGCCACTAACGGCCCTGATTCCCTAGTCGAAGTGATTACGGTAGCGTCAGCTACCAACATGCGATCCCAGACAATACTACGGGGTTGTTGTCTAAGAGTTGTGACTCCGACTACCCAGCCGCGTTTTTCTAACTCTTCACCGACTTGGAGAGCAAGATAGTGATTTTTTTCTGGTCGCCTTGGGTCGGCAGGGAATAAAATGTCCAACTTATCTTTTCGCCAACGGCCGCGCCAGGGCTTTGGCGATGTTAGCCACTCCCCCTCAACAGCAGTGTGACAGCGGATGACGTCGTGTTTTTCGACCCCATTTGATTGCGCAATCTCATCTAGCCGCTGTGACACGCTGACTAATTGATCAACTTCTTTTGCCAGTCGCAGAATTTGACCACTTGTATTTGGATTCATCAATCCAACATCAAAGTCATGTCCGTGGACGACCGCCAACCACGGCACTTGCCACTGCTTGGCTAATCGGTTGGCCAATTCTGCGACCGGCCAAATAGTGTGACAAACTATTGCGTCTGGTTGCCAGTCACCAAGCCACATCGGTACTTTCTTGGCTATTTTTCGCATACTTCGCAAGGTGATCGATGGATATGGATTCCCCGGCAACCCCCAAAATCGTGGGGCAAAAACCTCGACTTCACCGTGCTCAAAATAGGTCGGCGCCTTGGCAACGCCAGTAAGTGTTGACCTTCTTGTCTCTTGATACTTGAGCATCCTTGGCAGTGGGTTTACAACTTTTACTTCGTGTCCGCAAGTTCTCAACAGCTCAACATTATCGCTGACAAATGTCCCTCTGGCAACGTTAGTTGGAAGTGGGTACAGTAAAGACACAACGAGAATGCGCACATTGCCACCTTCGCTGAGTTATATTTCAAGGGCTGTTTGAAGAATTTCTAAGTTTTCCTTTACCGTTCCGCGGTCATTGAATAATCCTGAACCAACAACGCAGTTAGTCACTCCCCATTCGCCGACCATAGCAATATTATGAGCTTTAATTCCACCATCGATCTGAATCTGCACTGGCCTGCCACCCTCAGCAACCTGCTTGTCAATCAATTGCTTTAGACGTCTAACTTTTTGTTCAACTGATGAAATAAATGATTGACCACCAAAACCTGGATTGACGCTCATAATTAGAACTAAATCAATTTCTGGCAGTATCTCAACAATTGATTCCAACGGCGTTGCTGGATTGAGTACTACTCCAACTGTAGCACCTGCGTCCTTAATCGCGACAACCAATCGATGTAGGTGAACCACTGCTTCAACATGCACAGAAATGTGATCACAGCCTGCATCGATATAATCCATATAGCACTCCTCTGCGTTGTTTATCATGAGGTGAGCATCGAAGATCACATCAGATGGAAAATATTCTCTGAGAGATTTGATTACTGGTGGGCCAAAAGTCATGTTAGGCACAAAGTTACCATCCATGACGTCTAGGTGAAGCCTGTCCAACCCTGCATCGATTGCTGCTTTGCAAGACTCACCTAGATTGGAAAGGTCTGCTGTTAGGATACTGGGTGCGATTATCATGTCTGAACGGTCTTATCCAGATGGTTAATTCTCATGAGCATTTTGTTCAAAACTGTATTTTTTGTCGCACAAAGTATCATAATAGTCCTGTGGCAGGGATTATCAGTGAGCGCATGGGAGAAGTTAGGTCAGTAAGTGATGCTGAGTATCAAGACTCAATCAAGGATAGCGAGTGGGTCTTAGTAGATTTTTGGGCACCATGGTGTGGTCCATGTAAAGCTCTTGCACCGGTTCTTGAACAAGTCGCCAGTGAAAGAGAGATTCTAATCGCTAAGGTTGATACTGACTCAAATCCAGCAAATGCTGGCAAACTCGGAGTCAGAGGAATCCCGGCACTATTTTTGTATCACAATGGCAATCTAGTTGGCAAACAAAGCGGTGCAATGCCGAAACCTGCTTTACTCAACTGGATTGATCAGCACATGACTGCTGAAGACTTCTAGACCGCTCTGATGTCGCGCAGTAACCGTTCTCTAAGCGCTTCATGCAGCCACATACCATCTTCTAATTCGATAAGAATACCATAAGAGATTAACGACTTGGGTGGAGGTCCCGTCCACGAAGACTTGATTGCTAACTCCTGCCAGGGCAGAGGCTTGTCACAACTAGCCAAAGCTGAGAGCAATTGTTGCTCATTGTTTGGTAGTTTGAATAAAATTTCATCGTCAATAAACTGCAACCAATCTACGTGAACTGATTGACCATATAACTCAAACAATTCTAACGCTAAAGGATGACCACCGGTTTTCTGATAAATGGATTCTATATCTTCTGAAATCTCCAGTTCTTTGAGCCAATTCTCCAATTCGGTTTTTGATAGCCCTTGCAATGATAATTCAGATACTAAATCCCGAGTGTGGACATCTCTACGGTCATATACTGCGGGCCGGCTGCGCGAAATCATGATGATTCTCAAAGGTGAACTTTGCGAAATCTGAAGAATCGCCCCCAGCAACTTGGCTGAGTTTTCCTCGATATGATGAACATCATCAAGAACTATCAACCAATATGGCGGTGGCCCACCTGATTCATTTTTGAATCGTTCCCGAATAGTCCCAGCGTCGGTGAGGTAGGCTAGTAATCGTCTCCTTAGCATGTCAACATCAACATGGCCACCCGGATTAAGCGGCAAGGTTTCAATTAGATTATACGGATCATGCGACTCATCAATGCCAAATCTGTGAAGTAAGCTTGTGGCAATACCAAGCGATGTATCCCATGGCTGGCATGGATACCAGCAAACGGACAGATTCGGCGTGACGGACATTTGCTCTTGGAGCCAGTGTGCCACAAGAGTGGATTTCCCGATTCCAGCAATTCCATGAACAACCATACACGGTTTGCGTTCTTTGAACCAATCGTCTAAGGTTTCGAGTTGTTCGTTTCGGCCATGCACTATCCGGGTTTTTGGCGGCTGATTATTGTAGGTGGCATGAACCCCTGTCAGTGCTTTCAATCGGCCGGGTGGTGATGCAGACTCTTTTGCATCAGATTTCGTAATAGCTCCGAATCTAATATCGCCGTAGGTTAGAACTCCTTCATGTTGGGCATGCATCAACACCTGCAGTAAAGAAATATTTGCGTCCAATCTTGTTGGTACATTGGATGCCTCTAATTCAAGTAATTCTCCACTATCATCGCGAATGACAACGAGTATATCTGACAATTTTCTTTTCACATCCCTAACTTTCTCTCGTCCCTCATCGGTTAGTTGCCAGGTTTTTTGTCGACGATCGTCACCTTTGATATTGCGAGTATGCTCAGAGACCAAATTTTTCTTCAGCAAGTCTCGCATTGTTCTACTAACGTTGGGTGGATGAAGCGCGCATGATTCTGCAATCCCCGGCCTAGTCAACTCGGGCCCGACAAGATACCTATCGGCCTGTTCGTCATTCTCAAACAAATGAAGCATGACGCGGTCTTGAACAGGAACATTGACTCGGGAAATACCTGCGCTCACAACCTCGCGAGATTTTTCCATAATAAGCGATTTTGGGTGATTGCTGCGACCCTGTGAGAGCAATTTAACCATAATACCTTTATTGAGCCATCAATCCGAAGACCATGGGTTCTAAAGGCGGGGTTCTAACAATCATTGCCTTGTTGGTTTTGAGCATAATTCCAATGACTGTATCAGCGGACTCAGACGGGGATGGTGTAAGCGATTCAACTGATGACTGTATTTGGTCTTCTGGTACGTCAACCGTCGACAGAACAGGATGTCCCGATTATGATAACGATGGGACCTCTGATATCAATGACCCCTGGACAACACCCAACCCAAATTTTGAAACCGAACAAATACTAAGTTCGAATCAGAATTATAATGATGTCGAATATTCCGGAGATGGATATTCACTGGTAACTGGCTCAGATGACAATTTTATTCGTACTTGGAATTCCTCAACCTTCGTAAACTTGCGATCTGCTGACATGGGTTCCGATGTTCACGCAGTTGCATACTCACCGGATAGTAACTACGTGGCGGCTGGGGTAGATGATGATACAGTGCACATATTTGATGCAAATTCGATGTCGAGTTTGTACGGTGCAATATCGGTGAACGTCGGTAGTAATGAACGAGTTTATGACCTTGAATTTTCACCAGGGAGTGATCTATTAGCAGTATCAATTGCTCGAGATAACACAAATTCCGGGACTAACGGAATTGTTGCTTTGATAGAGGTATCTACTGGCAACTTTTTCAGTTCAGGGATAAATCCCGGGGGTGAGGACAGGTTCTATGATACTGCATTCTCACCTGACGGGAATTTCCTCGCAGTTGGGAGTGAGGGAGATTGGTATATTTCTGAGATAAGCACTGGTAATACTGTCGAAGCAATCTCTACCCCACCAGATTCTGTCAATGCTATAGCCTGGTCACCCGATGGAAACTATATTGTCATGTGTGGAGCCTATGAATCAAACGGCGCTAGAGTACAAGTGCACCAGTATGATGGAAGTTCTTGGCCAATAATATGGGAAGTGCCAACTACCACCTCATGCTCGTCGGCAGATTTTTCACCAGACGGGTCTAAATTTGTCATCGGTTTGTTTTGGTACTTAGCCGATGGTGCAACAGCGAAAATCTATGAAACAAATACTGGGCAATTAGTTGATGCTTTTTCGGGACCCAGACCGAATAATTGTGCACAAAATAACAACCAGTGTGGCCAAATCGATGGCGTTTCATGGCATCCTGATGGCAGCAAAATTGTAACCTCACACACGAGAAATGATGAAGGGGTCTATTTCTGGGTTGCCGATGTTGATGAGGATAATGATGGCTACAATACAACTGATCAAGGCGATGGAGTAGTTGATGCGTTTCCGACTGATGGTAGTCAGTGGAATGACACTGACGGTGACGGGTTTGGCGATAATCCAGACCCAGCAACCACACCAGATGCCTGTGTAGATTTATTTGGGACGTCAACTGTTGATCGTTATGGCTGTCCTGACAGCGATGGTGACGGTTGGTCAGACGATGGTGATTGGGCACCAAACGACCCCGAGCAATGGGCCGATAGTGATGGCGATGGTTACGGTGACGAATATTACTTTGAGGTAGTCAACAGTTTCTATCATGTCAATCAACGAGGCGACGCTTTTCCGAGTAATCCAACGCAATGGAATGATTCTGATAGCGATGGCTGGGGGGATAATTATGCCAACCAATCATGGGAAGAATACCGGGGAGCGACTTGGCCGGGCAGTTTAATCGCTGGAGCAACTGAAGTTGATCAATTCCCATTGAACCACTACCAATGGCTGGATTCGGATGGAGATTGGTGGGGTGATAACCAAGTTGGTGATGATGCCGACGCCTGTCCATACGTTTACGGCAACTCCACAGCCGACAGGTACGGATGCCCTGATACTGATGGTGATTCATATTCTGACCCAACTGCTAATTGGGGTGCCGTCTCTTCAACCGGTTACTGCCAAGCTGACGGTTTGCCGCTTGACCCCACACAATGGTGCGACAGGGACGGAGACGGTTTCGGCGATAATCAAGACGGCAACCTACCCGATGAATGCCCTAACGAAGCTGGTTCATCAACAATAGATCGAGTAGGTTGCTTAGACACTGACGGGGATGGTTACTCAGACCAAGGGGACCCATTCCCCAACGATTCTTCGCAATGGGAAAACCGAGACGGTGATTCCCTAGATTGTGGTGGTGACAACCAGTCAGGCCTCAACCCTGACGTTTTCCCGGACGACCCTACTCAGTGCAAAGATACCGATGGTGATGGTTATGGAGACAACGCTGCTGGTAACAATGGTGATGCATTTAAATTCGATTCGACTCAATGGTCAGATTTTGATGGCGATGGCTACGGTGACAATAACGGTACTGGAGCTGTGAACGGCGACATCTGTCCAACTCAAGCAGGCAATTCAGCCAATCCAATATCCAGAGGCTGTCCAGATACCGATGGAGACGGCTTCGTTGACCCCGAGGATGCATTCCCACAAAATCCACTCCAATGGGCAGATAGTGATGGCGATGGTTACGGTGACGAAGTAAACAAACCAGGGGGAGATGATTGTCCAGCAACCTTTGGCACCTCAAATGAAAACAATCGCTATGGATGTTTGGACACCGATAATGATGGCTGGGCGGACGTTGATGATGAGTTCCCGGAAGATGGAGAACAATGGAAAGACACCGATGGTGACGGATATGGTGACAATTACCTATGGACTATTTCATACCAAGAAGATATTGACAACCCGGAAAGAATAATCGAGATCAGAGTTCAGAGAGGTGATGCATTTGCGCTAATGCCCGATGAATGGAGTGATCAAGATGGCGATGGTTATGGTGACAATATTAGCGATGATTTCCCCCTTGAAGTAACCCAGTGGAGCGACCTAGATGGCGATGGTTATGGTGATAATTTCACTAGCGGTGCATACCAACCTGATGATTGCCAGAGAGAACCGGGAACATCATATAGAGACTTATTCGGTTGCTTGGACTCCGATAACGATGGCATGAGTGATACTTCCGACCCATGCCCGTACGACCCAGAAATCTACGAAGGTCGAATCGGTTCAGTGGTTTGCCAAATAACCGAACCACAACAAGTTGATGGTAGTGAGATTGACTCGACGGCAGAAAGCGGCGAACCCACATTGATTTACTTGGGAATCGCAATAGTTGTTTTATTGTCAGTAATTATTGTCGCTCAGTTTTCCAAGACAATAGCCAAAAATAGGGCCAGACAAGAAAAATTAGACGAAGCAATGATCAACTCCGCCTTTTCTGAGGAGGATGAAAGACGTACTGCGTGGATAGACTACTACGTCGCAAACGGACAGTTGGACGAAGCTAGAGAACTGGGTTGGATTGGCGAAAATCCTGCTGAATTACCACAATGGAAACAGTTTGAGATTAAACAACAACAGGAAAAAGATGCAGCGATTCCGACTATGTTTGATTTAGATGATATTTTATGATTGCTTGGCACGCTGACGTCTTGCTTGCTCAGCCATATTGTCGTCAAATGCCAAAAATGGTAGCTGATCCCACAATGATTTGTCGTGTGCTGTGTTAATCGCTTGATTTACCTGAAGAAAATCCCCTAGCTGTGAGTATGTTGGTTTTGATCCATCGCTTAGTTCGTATCGATGACCAGGCAGAACAACATAATTACCGGTCAACGACTGCAGGATTTCCTTGAGGTAAATAACAGATTTTCTCTGTTGTTCTGGATCACCGCCAAACAGATCGGTTCTCCCGCAGCTGCCCAAAAATAAGCAATCTCCGGTGATTACGAGTCCGTTTCCAATAACTGTAACGTGCCCGGGAGTGTGCCCGGGAGTACAATATATTGAAAATTCGAGTGCTCCAAATGTTTCCTTCGTGACGGAGAATTCGTCATGGTCCCACCATGTTGCATGGTTAGATTGATAGCCGCGTTCCTGTTCTAAATTATGACATCTTAAATTGAGGCTATTGCCTAGAATACTGAATAGTTCGCTGACGCCCTTGATGTGGTCCCAGTGTGTGTGGGTGAGCCAAATATCAGTCAATGTTACTCCTTGTTTCTGACAGAAATCGTACCAATATTGGCCATCAAACGGGTCGATTATACAGGCTTGACTAGATGATTTACAGATTATGAGATGGTTTAGGTTGTCCCACTCACCTAACTCCTGCTGAAACAGCAAAAGTTTGTCTGTCTCAAGAACTAAACTCGGATTTGACACTATACCCGCCTCTAATGACCTATCGACCGCTGCCCTTTCAAATGATGAGTCATACTGTGTACCATGGCGGGGCGAGGAAGATTAGTTATTGCCCTCCTCGCCGGGTTGGTTATTTTTTCAGCCATCCCTCACTCAAATGCAGAATCAACTGACTCGGTTGATATCGAGATACATACAAATCAATTAAACGATTACTACCTTGCAGGTGATACCCTAAATCTACTACCGAGTTTGTATAATCCCTCATCGACACAGCAAATCGACAACAACCCTTCTTGCGATTACGTGTTCGACATATATGACGCAGATGAGGTACACATTTTCTCATCGGCAGCAAAATGTCGAAATCAACTGCAATCAATCGAGATAACGCAGGAAGAATATATCCGGTTAATGCCTCATGACTGGGATTTTGTCGATAATACGGGGCTTGACATCGCCTCGGGACAATACCAAGTAGTGATTACTCACAGTACATTAGAGATTACCGATACGACAACATTCGAGTACTATGCAAATACCACTTTGCCGAACGAAATTGCGTTACGATACAATCTAGTGGATATTTCTAGCGAATACTCCTCTGCTTATCTTTTGCAAACTTTTATTCACAATCCTACCTCTGAAAAGATTGATTTGAATGGTCATGATTGTACCATTATATTAGATAATGACTTACAAAGGCACATCTTAGATGGTTGCCTAGAAAATACAAGAATTTTGCACCCGTATGAGAACTTTTATTCAGGTTATTATGTATTAGATTCTGCTTGGTTTGACGGAACAAATGCCATTGAGTTTTCATTCCTCGGAGACAGCCAAAAGCATCAACTCAAATTACAACAATCACCAGAATTAGATCCTAGTGCCGACCCACAGACAACAAAACCAGACATTGAATTAATTGATTATGAACTGGTTAATGAAGTAGCAAATCCATATGTATCGATTCTTGCCCAACCCGGTAATTTTGATACCGCAGAAATAACTGATTGTGACATGAATCTGTTTATCGTAGATGATTATGGTGAGATTGTCAAGAATGAGGTTATTGATTTCTGTGATACTTACGCCGAAACAACCCAAACTGTCGGCGACGATGATCAAGTTGCAGTCTACCAATGGGATTTACTTAACCAAGATAATTGCTTGACTGACTTTGGTAGATACACCGTCATATTGGAAAGTGAGCAATTCTCCACGGTCGACTTTTTCCAAAGTATTCCCAATGATTCTGTAGAGTGTAACAGAAACAATATCGAAATTGCTGTAGAGAATAACATGATTGACAATTCATTGTATACTACAGTAAGAGTTAGTGCTGACCAGAATATTAGGGTATTTGCCGATTGCACAGTAATTATCGATGTCGTTTTTGAATCTAATGAGATGACAAATCTCCACGAGGAATTTTGCGATTACAATAGTGGAAATTTCTTCACACCGCCAGATGGTGTTTATCTGATTGAGCATAAAATTAACTTACCACAAGAATCAGTGTTATTGGAATCGATCAACGTCAACCATAAAGTGAACTTTGAATACACTTCTATTCACACTGAAAGTATACTTATGCAATCTAATAGTGCTACTGAAGTTGTAGAAGCAACATACTTAGTTTCCGGTACTTGGGATTTAATTGAGGTTGATAACGGTGAATGCTGGATGATTAGTGCGCCAAATTCGGCCTACATTCTGCACCAAGACAGCGTAGATTCAGTCTGGTCTCCAAAAATTGGCTGGTACGGAGAATATTCAGTCCAGGAAACTCAGTTAGAGGATAATCTATGCTCACAATTTGGGCTGCCGGTTATTACAATAACTGAGGTTTTTGTTGAAGAAAATCCTCATGCAGAACAAGAAAACTTGGTGTCAAAGAATGATGAGATTACTAACTCAATTAGCATAACGCAAGTGACTGTTGTCGGTGTTGCTAGTTCTTCGATACTAATTGCCCTATTGGCTGTTATTTCCAATACAGAAAGCTTGCGCATTCCTGTAACATCTGCTGGCTTATGGATGCTGGCGTTGGTTGGCAAAACCCATGAGACTTCTGATGGGAAATTCCAGCGAGGAAGGCTCATCGGTTACCTCACCGCCAACCCGGGTTGCCACTTTAGGGCTTTAATGGCGGCACTGGGCATGAGTAATGGCCAAATTACCCATCACCTTCGCTTACTAGAAAATCAAGAATTAATATGGCGAATCAATGATGGCAGATTTGTTCGCTATTACCCGTTGAATAACTCACTATATCCAGGTATGAACCCCGATGATTTACCGGTGCCACCACTATCACCGGATCCAAGAAGTTTGCAGGGTAAGATTTTGACAATACTCGACGATGAGCATCAATTAGGCGAGTTTCCTACCCAAGCTGAATTAGCGTACAAACTAGAAAAGAGTCAACAACTTATTTCGCACCATCTAAGAACCTTGCAAAAATACGGCTTAGTGGAGAAGCGCAAAATGGGAATTAAAAACCGATATAAACTGACAAAAGAGGCGTTGTTTTTGCTAGAGACCGATATTGAATATCTAAAAGTTAGAGATTGATTTCTGTTCTTACTACGCCACCGTAATCAATCTGCCAAGCAATGTGTGACCAACCATAATTGGTTAAATCTTGAATTAATTCGTTACGTAATGTTGACTGTGATATAATCATCCCGACAACTCCACCGCCACCTGCACCCATCGCCTTCCAAGCCCTAACCTTACCCGAGCCAGTAAGAATGTCCAACTGTTCTCGGAAAGGCTGGTGTAATTCCAAACCGAGGATGTCGACCCCTGCAGAATTCAGGTTCATGGCCTTGATAACATCATCCTTTGACTCTGTAGCAATTCCCTTTGCCATTAACAGCCCCGCCTCACGAATGGTATCGAGAGCGTGAATTATGTCGCTATCGCCCTCCGAAAAACGCTCCCAAACATTAGCATGTAAATCACCCGAGACGTGTGTTATGTGGCTATTGAATAACAGCAGATGCTGCTCAAGCCATGTGGAAAATTCTGTTGATATAGTCAACGGTTGGACCGCTACATTGTCACCACTAAATGTCAAGTGATTTATGCCCCCTAAGGCACTAGCCCACTGGTCTTGACGACCGCCTGTATTACCCAGCAGGGCTTCGAATTGGTAAGCAATTTCAGCGGTTTTTAGGATCGGTTGTTGGTTGTTGGAAATTGTTGCAACCAACCCCACATTCATCGCTCCGCTGGTACCTAGACCCGAACCTGTTGGCATATCTGTTGAATAGGAAAGTGAAATCTTACGTTCATCATCAATAATCATCTCAGACCTAACATATCGATTTATGGCAATGTTGACTACTTCACCGGTCTTACTGCTACAATAGGTTGGAACATCTGTCCAGCCACCGGCTAAATCAATCCTCGAAGGAGACTTTACCTCAATTCTACGTGCCATGAAAATCCTAGCTAAATTAGGTTCTTGAATAGTGGGTTTGAAATGGCATCCGATACTGGGTTAGTTTGTAGCGGCAAGGAGGTGGACTATTGAGTTACGACATCCAAAGTGTTGATGAGGATTATTGGCAGCAAAGGTGGGATGATGACAATATCTTTGTGGCCAAAATATCTGACGACAAACCATCATTCTATTGTCTAGAGATGTACCCTTACCCATCTGGCAAGATGCACATGGGGCATGTTAGAAATTATTCCATAGGTGACGCAGTCGCTCGCTACAAGAGAATGATGGGGTTCGACGTTCTGTACCCAATGGGATTTGATTCATTTGGTATGCCTGCAGAAAATGCGGCAATAAAGGAAGGAGGGCACCCACATGATATTACTGAAAAGAATATGGCGTCTATTACCCAGCAGATTAAGCGTATGGGGTTTTCCTATGATTGGAATAGAATGGTAAAGAGTCACGATCCAAACTACTACAAATGGAACCAATGGTTCTTCACTAAGTTCTACGAAAGTGGATTAGCTTTCCAGGAATTTGCCCCTGTCAACTGGTGTAATCCCTGTAACACTGTCTTAGCTAATGAGCAGGTCAAAGCAGGCAGATGTTGGCGATGTAATGGCCCAGTAATTCAAAGAGAAATGAGTCAATGGTTCCTGGACATTCCAAAGTATGCGCAAGAGCTTGTTGACGGTTTAGACAGCATTCAATTCCCGGAAAATGTTGCAGCCATGCAGAAGGATTGGTTGGGACGTTCTGAAGGCGCCGAGATAATCTTTGAAATTGAGGGCTCAGACAAGACAATTACTGTTTTCACTACCCGTCCAGACACCTTGTTTGGAGCTACATTCATCACATTAGCACCGGAACATCCACTGGCTAGAGAATTGGTCAATGGCACTGAATATGAGTCAGCATGGCAACAATTACATGATGAAGTATCCGTTATGGCGGAATTTGATCGTATTAAAAATATGAACAAAAAGCAGGGAGTGCCGCTAGGAAGAAACGCAATCAACCCACTATCTGGTGAAAAGATTCCGATTTGGAGCGGTAACTTTGTTATTGCTTCTTACGGTACTGGTGCGGTTATGGCGGTCCCAGCACACGATGAACGAGATTTTGATTTTGCTCAAAAATTCTCCATCCCAATCAAACGAGCACTGGTAATGACTGAAGATGGAGACCCAACTGCTGAGTTAACCAAGGCCGAGACAGACTATGGCTGGATGGTCAATACCGGGGAAGAAAAATTCGACGGTTTGCACGGTGAACAAGCCATAACTGCGGTAATTGACGAACTTATCGAGCAGGGCAAAGGTGAAAGAAAACTCAACTGGAAAATCCGCCCGTGGTTAATCTCTAGGCAACGCTATTGGGGTACTCCGATTCCTATTATTCACTGTGATGAGTGTGGGGCGGTTGCGGTTCCCGAGGAGGATCTTCCAGTAGAATTGCCACGCGATATAGTATTTGGTCAAGGAAATCCCCTTGAGACTTCTGCGGAATTTATGAATGTAAAGTGCCCGAAATGCGGTAAAGATGCAAGAAGAGAAACGGATACTATGGATACATTCGTAGATTCTTCTTGGTATTTCCTTCGCTTTACTGATGCGAGAAATAATGAGGTCTGTTTTTCCAAGGACATTGCTGACCATTGGATGAATGTTGACTTCTATTGCGGCGGTATTGAACATGCACAAATGCACCTAATATACGCTAGATTCTGGACGAAAGCATTGAGAGATTTAGGCCTCCACTCGGTAGATGAACCGTTTAACGAACTGCTGTGCCAAGGCATGGTAAACAAAGCAGCCCCATGGTGTGAATCCTGCGCTATTACGTTGAGTGTCGACCATATTGGCGCACCATGCCCACAATGTGGAGATGTTCTAGCAATGAGGTCTGCCAAGATGAGTAAGTCATTAGGAAACACGGTCTCGCCGGAAGAAATGATTGCAAAGTATGGAGCCGATACGGTACGCCTGTTCATTCTGTTTGCTGCTAACCCTACCGCTGGAATGGATTGGTCAGATACTGCGCTAGAAGCAAATTACCGCGTCATGTTGCAACTCAGAACAATTCCTGAGACTGTACTAAATTGGGGTAATAACCCAGCAGAAATCGACCAGTGGATGATTGCTAGGTTGAAGCAAAGGGTAGGGGAATTCCACCAAGCTATGGACAAATACGACCTTCGCAGAGCAGTGGAAATATCCCACTATGAACTAATAAAGGATATCAATTGGTATACCAGGAGAGGCGGCGATAACGCTGAAATTGGTAAGAGTGTTCTAGAATCTTGGACCTACCTTATCTCCGTTAGTACGCCCCACCTCGCTGAAGAATGGGGAAGGTGTCTAGGTATGCAAGATCTGGTTTCCGCCTCCGAAATGAAAGCAGTAGCGATGCCATCAACGACTGATGAAGCAATTCTTGACTGTGAGTACATCATGCGTGGCGTGCTAGAAAATGCGCGTAAGGTCAAAACCATTGCACAGAAACACCTAGGTGATAATGCCAAAAAATTAACTCTGATAATTTCGCCAGAGTGGAAAAGTCTGTTATCAAGATCTGCGATAGAATACCTCAATGAAGGAGGTAACGTGAAGCAATTTGCTCAACAGTTGAAACAGATGAGTTTTGTTAACCAAAATAACATTGCGGAAGTCATGAATTTTTGGAATAAACGAATGATTGCGCAGGTTTTCAAGTGGGATGATAAGGCAAAGTCACTAATTCTTGACGAGATTGATGAACTAGAAATCTTAACCAAGAGAGCGGCATTCATTGCTGATGAGCTTAATCTTAGTGAAGTAGAGGTTGTCTCCGCAGAAAACTATCTTGGAAAAGATGGAAGAGAAAACTCAGCGCTGCCGCTTAACCCTAGTATTGTATTCGCATGAATGTGGTAATCATGCAAAAACCAAATATGGTATTGCGGAAGAAGACCACAATTGAGCAGTTGGAGATTATCAAAACCAACCTGCTAAACCTGAACTATTGGCCAAT
>MDTC01126136.1_pt1 | contig 16403 bp, 16 predicted proteins | sample 811181 | NCBI WGS metagenome assembly MDTC01 (sample SAMN05326644, study PRJNA326480) | marine metagenome | isolation source: seawater | place: Pacific Ocean: North | collected 2011
ATTTTAAATCTGCGCGCTTAGAAGTTACCGTATTAATAAGTGATAACGACCGTCCTCTGATTACATTTTTTAGTTGAATAGTCTTTGAAATCCCGCCTTGGTGAGGCTCAAACAAAACCAACGGTCAAGTTTTAAAATCGAGAAAAATTATGTCAAGTTACAAAATCGGAGTCGTTTTTTTATCCTCCATTGTCCTCATTAACCTGGGCAATGGACAAACGGCTAATCCCAAACAAAATATTGTCCAAGTTAACGAAACGGTAAATGAATCATTCGAGAAATTATACAGAAATGAGCGCGTGCAATGGGCTCTGGACCAGTTGGAGCTCAGAGAACCAAATGCAGTTGAAGAACAATTTATAATGACAGAAATCCCAGCGCCACCGTTTAAAGAAGGAATTAGGGCGGCTTATTTTCTAGAACAGTTAAAAATACGCGGCCTCGACGATGCTTATATTGATAGCGAGGGTAATGTTATTGGAGTAAGAGCAGGCGAATCTCAAGGTGCCGAGCCTCCACTGCTAATCGCGGCTCACCTTGACACTGTATTCCCAGAAGGGACCGACACAACTGTTCGGTTACGCGGAGGGCGTTATTATGCCCCAGGAATTGGGGACGACTCTCGTGGGCTCGCGGCTATTCTAACTATGGTAGATGTTCTAAACGATAGCGAAATCAAAACCGTACGAGACATCATGTTTGTCGGTAATGTTGGGGAAGAGGGGCGTGGTGACCTCCGAGGGATAAAACAAATCTTTAAGGATCACCCCGATATTGGCGCTTTCTTGTCAATTGATGGGGTTCGGTTAAATAGAATTACCACCGGTGGCACTGGCAGTCGACGCTTTGAGTTCCAGTTTAGTGGGCCGGGCGGTCACTCTTTCGGAGCATTTGGAATAGCCAGCGCTATCCATGCTATGGGGCGCGCAATTGCCAAAATTAGTGAAATTAGAACACCCAGCTTACCTAAAACCACATTTACCGTCGGGACAGTCAAGGGAGGTACTTCGGTAAACTCAATTGCAGCCAACGCCACCTTTGCCATCGACATGCGCTCCAACGACATTGAGCAGCTAGCTTTGTTAGAGCGCAAAACGAAGGCCGCTGCGCTAGAGGCAGTTTTGGAAGAAAACGCTAGGTGGCCCGAAGGGAACATTAAGGTCGAGTTTGTTCTGATCGGCGACAGGCCCGCGGGTAGGACTGATGCTGAGGAGCCGATAGTTCAGATAGCTGCATTAGCTATTAGTGCGTCCGGGCTCGAATTAAGAGGACTGAGCACCTCTAGCACAGACTCAAACATACCAATGTCGTTGGGCATTCCTGCTATCACGATAGCCGGGGGCGGAAATGGAGGCGGCGCTCATTCACCAGGGGAATGGTTCGTTCCGACAGAGTCTCATAAAGGACCTCAAGCCGCCCTTCTTATCGCACTAAGTATGGCGGGAATCGTAAACGAAACAAAACCATTGCTCTCAATACAATAATTAACCTTATATAACTGCCTTAAGATACTGATATATATAAAATAATGAAAACATATAAGTTAGGCTATTTTGAAATTAAAATAAATTGGATCATCGCGACCTGCGTTCTCCTCACATCTGCTGGGTTAGGTCGACTCGGTTTATGGCAACTGGACAGAGCCGGTGATCAATACGAACAGCAGCGTTTACTTGAAGCGGAGTCAAGTCAGAATGCAGAACCAATAGAATCAATCCCGCTCGGTCACCTTCACAGAGCAAACCCAGACATACGAAACCGACACGTATTGCTCCAAGGTAAATACATCAACGACAAGACGATCCTGCTGCCTGGAGAGTTTTTCGATGGGCAAATAGGGTATGGAGTTGTCACCCCCCTTCGCCTTGCGAGCGACAACAGTCTAGTTCTAGTGAATCGAGGCTGGACCACAGGAATCCTGCCTGCCGACACCCCGCCGCGGTTATTGCCCTATACGGACGATGCAACCCTTACCGCCCAGATCCATGTACCACCCGAAAACGCTCGCGTGATTCCTAGCGATATTGACCCGAACACATGGCCACTCCGCCTCCGCACGCTTGAACTAGGGCTGATAGAGCAACTGTTAGGAGAAAAGATCTTTCCTTTTGAAGTCAGGGTAACCAAAGACCAGCCAGGAACGCTCGTAAGGCATTGGCCTGCAGTGAACCCAGATGTCAACCAAAACCTCTCGTACGCCGTTCAATGGTTTGGTTTTTCGCTGATCGTGCTGCTTGGAAGCGTTCTCTTTAGCAGCAACTTGTGGGCTATTTTAAAAGGGCCACCCAGAGGAAGCTAAATCTTGGAAAACATTTTTTTTTGTTAAAAAAGTGTTAATATTTACCGATAAAAATAAGAACTGCCGGTATGGAAACCAAGGAACGTGAAAAGGCAATAACATTGTTGCAAAAAATGTAACAGAATTAGACTCTTTAAAGGAGAACACGGACATGCGACCAACCCTCGCAAGACTAATAACTAGCATTATTACACTCGTTGCCCCAATTTTTGCAGCTTCTCATGCACTGGGTCAACAAGATGAAATAACCTTCCACAAAGACATTGAACCGATCCTTCAGCGCAGTTGTCAAAACTGCCACAGGACAGGCGGCGCAGGACCGATGCCTCTAATTACTTACGAGCAGGTAGCCCCATTCGCTGGTTTAATTGAATATAAAACAGGCTTGAGGGATCGTGCTGGCGCAATGCCTCCCTGGTATATGGAAAAGAACATTGGTATTCAGGATTATAAAGATGATCCTTCGCTGAGTGACGAGGAACTTGCCGCGATTTCAGCTTGGGCGCGAAGCGGAACTCCCAAAGGTGATGTTGCAGATGCGCCACAAGCGCTCACCTTCGATGATTCCACAAAATGGAAGGCGGGCGAACCTGACCTGATCGTTGTAATGAACGACGTCACAAAACTTGCTGGTACCCCCGACTGGTGGGGTGAGATTGACTACATGCCAATCGGCCTAGAAGAGGACCGTTATGTGAAGTCAGTCGAGGTTGTTGAGGTTAATGACGTTGATACCAGCGCTGCAGCAGGTACAGTCGGTGGGCGGTACATTTTCCACCATATGATCTGGGGCACTGCGCAGCTCGACGAGAATGGCGAAAGACAGGGATTTTCGATTCCATGGCCGGTTCACGAGGTCGGTCGAAATGCTGATATCTTTGACGAGGATGCGGGCCGTTTATTGAAAGCTGGGACGGCTATTGTTTCCGACTCAGTTCACTTGCATTCAAACGGGCGAGACACAACCGGTCACATGGAAGTTGGGTTTAGATTTCACCCTAAAGGATATGAGCCGAAGTATAAACCTTCCTTTATCGGCCTCGGAAATGGTGTTGATATCAGCATCACTGGCAACCAAAAAGATCAGGAACTCCATGCTTACACAGTCCTTCAAGAGCATACAAAGGTGGTAACTTTTGAACCCCATTTGCATGCCCCTGGCGAGAGAATGTGTTTGGAAGCGATCTGGGGATACACGATAGAAACCCTCTCCTGTGTGGGATATGATCACAACTGGGTCAGAGGGTATCCTTACGCAGAAAATGCTGCTCCTATCTTACCCAAGGGTACGATTCTTCACATCGTCGGATATATGAATAACACCGAATCCAACCCTAACGTTCCGGATTCTCGTAACTGGCAGGGTTCTGGAAATAGATCGGTCACGAACATGTTCATTGACCTTGGTATACGGGTCGAACTCACCGACGAGCAGTTCATAGAGGCGATGGAAGAAAGACGCCAAGTTTTGAATTTAGGCCCCAATGATCACGTGATCGGCTGCCCACTATGCCTGGCACCTCTCGTAGCCCCAGTGGCAGAACAGAGAGAGCTTGATGGCGGCGAAGTAGCAGCGAACTAAATTAACAAAACTATACGGTTTATCAACATGAAAAGCACCAACAACCCTATAATCAGCGCGGGTAAATCCGCGCTGATTTTTTTTATCGCTTCGATGTTATCAGTCTCGAGTTTTGCACAAACAACTTATCAAAAGGGTCGCCATATCGAGCCAGCTTACGAAGGCTGGCGTCCGAATCCAGATGGATCATATAGTTTTATGTTCGGCTATATGAACGAAAATTGGCTTGAAGAGCCATTTGTTCCAGTAGGTAACGAAAATTTCTTCAGCCCCGGCGATAGAGATCAAGGCCAGCCGACGAAATTCCTGCCCCGACGTAATCGATTCACTTTTGAAGTTATCGTTCCTTCCGACTGGGGCGATCGAGAGTTGGTATGGACTTTGAAAGTCAATGGAGTTGAGCGCAAAGCATATGCTACGTTGAAGGACGACTATCTTGTCGACAACATGGTGATTGCCTCAGAGACAGGGTCTCTCGGTGCCGGAACAAGTAGCCCGGAGTCTCGTGCGAATACGCCCCCAGTTGTTTCTGTATTGGGAGACGAAATCCGAACCGCCAAAGTTGGGGAGCCAATTGTTCTGACAACAAGCGTCATAGACGACGGAATTCCAAAAAGTTGCCCGCGTGGGGTAAGCATAACTGGTGGTTGCACTGGTGGCGCTCCCACAGAGAGTTTTCTAAAGGCAAGAATGATGCGTCCCCCTACTCGAATTACCGTAGGAAAGACCAACGGATTATTTTTGTCATGGAATATATATAGGGGTGACGGCAATGTGAGCATTGATCCTCCCCTACCAAAGCCTTGGGAAGATACAAGGACCTCAGCTAACTCCCCTTGGGGAGCTCTCTGGCTCCCACCGGAGACACCTGAAGACGGAATCTATGAAGTCACTGCAACTTTTGACAAACCCGGCACCTATACATTATGGGCTAGAGCGGACGACGGAGGTCTCTACCACGACGACTACATCACCGTTAACGTGACAGAGTAATTCAACGTGATCAGATTTAACTAGTTAATCTGGGTTACCAGCATCAAGGCGGATCGTGAAGGGGGGATCTATAACAGGGGGATCCCTATCGATAATAATCTTAGTTCGGGGCGGAGTGACGAAGCGGGTGTTCTCATCCTCCCCATTTCTAGTCCGCAACGCCATTTCTTCTAGTTCTCTTATCAAACTTGGGCGCTCCGCACCTTCACCAAAAGAAAAACTAAAACTCCCTCGAATTAATCGATCATTTGGCTCAAGAATCGCCCATTCTGCCGTGTAATAATCAGATTTCTTCAAACCGGGCAGCGGCCAGTTAAAATCATCACCTTTTCTCGGACTGTATCTGAAATTAAAGTCGACCCACTCGTGGCTTTCATCTCGCAGAATCAACTTCACAAGATGCACATCTTTAGGAAAAATAAGGCCTAATTCTTGAGGGGCGTTGATCAATATAGAATCATCAGCAGGTGACGTTTTCGTTTTTGCGACAATTTCATTAAAGTGAGGTCTTTGCTGAGGATAAGAAGCCAATGGCATTTGTGCTCTCACAACCCCAGCCGTTAGAATAATAATACTACCGAGAATGGTCATCAAATGTTCGAAGTTGTTATAATAGTTATTAAGAATGCCCTTCAACCATTGTTCTGAATTAGTTTCAACACTCACGACTTTGACACATCTCCAAAAGCTAAGGACTTTACTTAAAACCGCAACCCTTCGCGGAGTGTAGCAGATTAAACAAACGCCCTAAACATACGTACTATGATTAATGGAATGAATAAAGATATGACCTACGACCACATGAATTCCATCCTACAGAATCTCGAGGACTCTGACGAAAACACTACCAAATTTGGCTCGAGATGGTCTCAAGGGCGTGCTGCTTTCGGAGGCTTAGTAGGCGCGTTCGCTTCTCTGAGTATGCGTAAGCTGATAGGGCAAGAAAAACCAATACGCTCATTTATGGCATCTTTTGTAGCCCCAATGCCCGCAGGTCTTATAAAAACAAATGCGCATATCCAACGCCAGGGAAAAAATGTGACGCAGTGCAATTCCTCTGTGTATTCAGAGGATGATAACCTATGCTTGCAAGCGATGGGAGTCTTTGGAAATGCAAGACAAACATTAAACGTGCAACCTCGAAATGACTTTCGGCCAATTTCGAGAGATGACGGGGTTCATTTTTCTGAAGCAAATCGATTTCCACAATTCTTAGAAAACTATGATGGCTATTGGGTTGGGCCGGGTATGCCTGGCAGCGGGGCAAGTGAAACACTTGCAATGTGGGTTAAACACCGATGTGATATGTCAAAATATCCCGCTGAAAGTATTCTCGCTATCGCTGATATGCCGCCACCCGTCCTTCTATCCCACTTTACAGAGCGAACTGTTCCTGCAAGTTCAGTAACATGGTCAGTGGAGTTTCTGATTGAACCTGGCAGCATCACCCACGATTGGTTTTATTTAGAGTTTAAGATGGATGGTGCAAAAGATGGATACACACAACAATCCGGTCGTATTTACACTGAAGATGGAACTCTCTGCGCTCTAACCCGTCAGTGCATGGTGTACTTTGGGTAACATAGACGCAATCTTTAGTACAATTTTAACCACGGAATCAATTTGGTAGACTAGGTGCATGCAAGGTAACATGTCAAAATATTTGAAAATAGCGCGCAGAACATTCAGGCTACTGTGTTTCGCGTTTACCCTTTCATCATTTTCTAATCTAACTGCACAGCATAGCCACGGAGTGCTTACTCCCGGTGTTACTTTTCCCAAAGATGATTCCGTCCTAAACGCCTCTCCGCAAATGATTACGATGAGCTTTAGAGTGGACGTCAAATTACTTAAGCTTGCATTATATAACGCCGAGGACCAGTGGATTAATATCGGGTTCACCTACCTTCCTGACCGTCTGAGCCACAGCTTTGTCTACCCTTTGCAAGAAAACTTGCCACCATCTGATTACTATATAGCACGCTGGTCGGTCACAGACGGCAAGGGCAAGCTTTTGAACGGTGAGTTTAAGTTCGCATTTGGTGGTGATGCTATCCCACCCTCTGAGACAATCTCTACGCGTGTGAGCGATTTGGAAGAAGTTTTACCCAGCACCGGCTCATACAGAAGGGATTCGTTAAATTAGTTGTTACTTAAAAGTATTATTGAAATTTAAAACCTTGGTTTTTTAAGTAATCTCTCATATGAGGCCGCGATTTTTCGCCCAACAACTTAGAGACTTGTTGACTCCACGTGATCCCGTGACCACCACCCAATCTCTGCTTGTAATATTCTTCGATTTGCTCGTCATACACCCTCACGTCTTCCTCATTGCCCCTCTCATTATATGTTTCCTCTTTCACTATTACAGACAAAGGCAACCTTGGCTTAATTTCTGGATCTTGATCAGGATATCCAAGACAGAGCCCAAAAACAGGGTAAACCCCTAAGGGCAAATCGAGCAGCTCCGTAACCCTTTGAGGGTCATTTCTAATTCCGCCGATGTAACAAATACCAAGTCCCTCAGACTCCGCAGCAATGACTAAGTTTTGCGCTAACAGCGCAACGTCAACAGTCGCGATGATAAATTGTTCTGTATATTGTCCTTCAAAAGCAAATCCATTTTTAATACAGTAATTACCAGCTCTTTTTAGATCCGCGCACATCACTAAAAACTCTGCAGCGCTCTTCACATAACCCTGATTCCCAGCGCTCTCTGCGATCAATGCCCTCGTTTCAGGTGACTTCACTCTCACAATGGTTGTACCTTGCAAAAAACTTGAGGTTGCTGCTGACTGCGCAGCCAGGAACAATTCATTTAGCAAGGCAGGAGGGATAGGCTGCGCAGTAAATTTACGAATACTTCTGTGCTTTTTTAAAAGCTCTATTGTTGGATTCATTGCATTAATTACCTTAATTAGATTATCGAATGGGCCGGGACTACTTCGATTTTTGCTCAGAGTTCTCTTTTGCGAACAGCATCTGTTTTACAAACAGGGGAACTACTTCGTTCATAATGTTAGATTCAGCATTTATCATTAAAACCATACCGATGTTTTCCTCCGGAATAAACGCCATTTCCGACCTATACCCCCTTACTCCTCCCCCATGATGAATTACCCTTGTACCGAACATGTCCATAATACGCCAGCCAGTGCCGTAATATGCTTTTTCAATGCCCTCCCATCTATTGAAGTAATTCCTGTGAGGCGACTCAACAACCGGACTATGAATTTCGTCTAGCACTGACCTGGGCAACACCTCGGGAAAAGCACCTAAATGTGCTCTAACCCAAACACCCATATCATTAATTGTGGCATTTACCCCGGCAGCAGCCGCAACAGAGTAGTATGCTGAATTTGTACTCGTTGTTCTCCACTTTCCCCTAACTAAATGATGTGGTCGAGAGACGTTGTCTCCATCAATAAACGCCTCTAATCCAACCGAAGAGCGTCGCATTTCAAGTGGCTCAAATATATTGTCCCAAAGGAAATTCGAATAGGAGATAGTGCTGGTCACTTCGACAATATTCTGTAGCAGAGAAAAGACAACATTCTGATATCCATAACAAACACCTGGCTTACAGACCGCCGGAATTTGATGAACTCTCTTCTTGATATTTTCGAACCGCAAACCATCATCCAATAGGTTTGAATATGCATGCGGCATCAACCCAGTAGATTGCGAAGCGACATGTTTTACAGTGATTTTGTCGTGCGAATACCCATTACCGAGACGCATGCCAGGAAAAAAACTCTCAACAGAACGATCCAAATCTAATAAAGATCGCTCTGCAAGCATACCTATCGCGGTTCCCGCAAATGTTTTCGACATCGACGCAATTCTGAATACAGTCTCATCATTGACCAAATCCTGGAGCACCACGTCACGAACTCCCCAGGTATGAGTTCTAATCACTTCATCTTTCGATACTATTGTGAGTGCAGCCCCAGGGATATCATTCTCTTCCAACAAAACTTCGATAGACCTTAGGTAAGAGTTCATGCTGTGGGCAGCACGAGAATCGCCAGAACTCGGAAAAAAAGTCAAAAGTATGACAGGGAATAACAAGGAGAATAGCTTGCTTTGCACTACAAAAATCCTGTTCAATCGCGAAAATAAAACGAACCCGGTAACGCCTGGGAACTAATAAAAAGATCTACTTTGTTACATGCGAGTCAGTTTAGGTTATCGGCCAAAAAATCATAGGATTTAGAGCATGGACATCGGACTTAATTGTGAAGAAACGTATGCGGTGATTACCAACACAATTGCCGAGAGAAGCACTTCAATCCGCAAACTTTGTCGCATATTTAAACGCGATGCCACATCAAAACCTTCAAGTTCAGGAACGAATCGCCATTTATTCAAGGCAGCGACAAACAGAATAGACAATACAAAAACGATTTTTAATAACAGGTACTGTCCGTAAGCCGACAAAAATTCCTCAATTGAAAAACCTGTCAGCCGGTACGTAACATAGAATCCAGTGGTAACCATCAATCCAACTGCTATGCTACCAGCAACAGAAAATCGAGTTAAAAGAGTCTTCGCGATAACCATTGAACTATTCTCGAGAGTCCAATGCAGAGGAAACAGTGAACCTATCCAACAGCAAAATGCCAAAAAATGGATTCCAACAACAATCCAACTGAGATCATCCAACACAGATACATGACCGCTGATCCTAAACAAGGAAATAATGAGTAACAATGCGATCCCTTGCGCTATCAAGAGTGGATAGAAAAACATCTTTCCTGGTGGGCTGGACAATCGTACTAACTTACTGTGAGTAAAAAATGCAACGATCAGCACTAATAAAAATGCAAACGATCGATAGCGCAACACGACGCCTATAGGCGTGCGCCATAAAATTTTGGCATACTCGATATCGAACATCCCTAAAAAACCAGTGTCTGCTAATTCTCCAACTTTCAGGAGAAAAAATAAAAGCTCCGCATGAACTCCAAGCAGACTGCCAAAACCAATGTACTGAAGGAGCAAAGTATAGTTGGGGAAGGTCTTGTCATTAAAAAAGATCAAGCACAAGGCGCCGCCTCCCAGTGATAAGGAACCGAAATAAAAAAGAAACTTAGAAAAAACGGAAGCGATCGCCCAAACCGGTATAAATTCCACTATATTTGACACCAAGGTAGTAAATCCAGCGGACTAGTAGTACCTATCTGTTCAGGCGCTACTTGACTGAAAAACTCAACGTATCGCGAACAAGATGGCCATCAGCTCCAATGATCGAAAAATCTGCTTCAAAATGCCCGATACTGCTTTCGCCAACTGAAATTTCATAAGACCCCAAAGGTTCGGCTGCTGCTAAAAAATCTGTAGAGATTTTGTTGCCACCTACTGTCAGTTCAAATTTTACAAGCCGCACGGGACCGTTAAATTCTAATGAAATAGTGTCGGGGCGAACATTAAGTTCGGATCCCTTTGCCGGGAAAGACTCCTTCAAAGCACTGTGCCCAAGGGCTTGAACAGATAAAACTGATAAAATCAGCCCAATGCTTAGAGCCTGACCAGTCATTCTCATGAATTGCATGTTTGTAACCTCCAAAGACGTTTTTCTTAATTATCTCAACACTGAGGCACCAAGGACACCACAAGCCGGGCATATTACTGCGACATAACGTCGCAGCAAGGGCACGAGGCATCCATTACATGTAAGCACTCAACTCTTTTCTTGCCACAACGCGGCGATGCACTTCGTCGGGGCCGTCGGCTAAACGAAGAGTTCTTTGGCTAGTCCATAATGTTGCCAATGGGAAATCTTGGCCAATACCAGCTGCTCCGTGCATCTGAATCGCGCGATCAATCACCCTCAACGCCATATTAGGGACAGCAACTTTGATTTGCGAAATAGCATCGCGCGCTGCTTTATTTCCGATCGTGTCCATTAAATATGCCGTTTTAAAGGTTAAGAGACGACACATTTCAATTTCTATTCGACTGTCAGCAATAACGTCGTAGTTACCGCCCAATTCCGATAAAGTTTTACCAAATGCCTCCCGACTAACTGCACGCTTGCACATCAACTCTAACGCTTTCTCAGCAGCGCCAATCGATCGCATACAGTGATGTATCCTACCCGGACCTAATCTGCCTTGCGATATTTCAAACCCCCTGCCTCGACCCAAGATGATATTTTTCTCCGGCACCCTTACGTTATGAAATTTGATATGCATATGCCCATGCGGGGCATCATCGCGTCCAAAAACTTCCATTCCCCGAACAACCTCAACGCCCTCTGTATCCATCGGCACAAGTATCTGAGACTGTCTAGAGTGCTTTGGCGCCCCCGGATCGGTAACAACCATCGTGATCATTACTTTGCATCGAGCATCTCCCGCTCCTGATATATAAAACTTTTCCCCGCTAATGACCCACTCATCACCATCGAGAACTGCGCTGGTAGCAATATTGGTTGCATCAGAGGACGCTACAGCGGGCTCAGTCATTGCGAATGCTGAGCGGATTTGTCCAGCTAACAAAGGTTCTAACCACATTTTCTTTTGTTCTTCTGAGCCATATCGCTCAAGCACTTCCATATTCCCTGTATCAGGAGCACTACAGTTCATCGCTTCAGATGCTAAGCGACTTCGCCCCATTATTTCGGCAAAATGAGCATACTCTAAGTTCGATATACCGGCTCCACCCTGACTTTCTGGAAGGAAAAAATTCCATAACCCCCTTGATTTAGCTTCTTCCTTTAAACCATCCAAAATTTCATCCTGGCGATCCGTATGGGACCAGCGATCACCGACTCCGACTTCGTAATGATAATCCTGCTCCAGAGGTTCTACGTTTTCGACAACAAACCCCCTGATTTTCTCTCGGACGTCAACTAAATCTTTTCTCAAATCTAAATTCATAACTCTAATACTCCATTAAAAATACCGTAACTATCGAAATACTCATTAACTAGCTATTGTTCCTCCACCATCGATCACTAACGTCTGCCCGGTAGTAAAACTTCCAGCACCAGAGGCCAGGAAGACCGCTGCACCGGCAATCTCATCTGGCTCTCCAATGCGACGAAGTGGATAATTAGCAACCGTCGCTTCATAAATTTTCGGATCCTCCCATAACGCACGAGCAAAGTCGGTCTTCACTAGCCCGGGCGCAATACAATTTACTCTTATATTATCTGGCCCCCACTCGACCGCGAGATTACGCGCCATTTGCATATCAGCCGCCTTCGAAATTGCGTAAGCGCCCAAAGACGCACTCCCTTTCAAACCGCCGATCGAAGAAATTATTACTACAGAGCCACCACCCAGCTTTTTCATATTTGGAATCACCAATTGGCAAAGCCTATGGACACTGCCAATGTTAGCATGCATCACTTTGTCAAAAGCCTGATCCGGTATCTCTTGAGACGGACCAAAATATGGATTTAATGCGGCATTACAGACCAGTACATCAATATCTCCAAAAACAGAATTGGTTTTTTCGACCAAACTTTCAAGTTGCTCTTTGTGGTTAATATTGCACGAAATCCCTACCGCATGCCCACCTTTAGAAACTATATTCGTAGCCACATCATCGCAAAGATCCTGATTGCGACTAGATATCACCACACGGGCGCCCTGCTCTGCCATTCTCTCGGCGATGGCCTTACCGATACCTTTTGTCGAACCCGTAACTACTGCCACCTTCCCGCTCAAATCAAACAAACTCATTCGAACCTCCAAACATTATCGTCAAATCCTATGGTGTGCCTTTACATCCATTCCCTTTTGCCTTTTGACACGCTGGTGCCACCATCAACGGGAATGACGGTTCCATTAGTGTAAGCCCCAGCCCGAGAAGCGAGATAAGTTACCACGCCAACAATTTCCTCTGATCGACCAATGCGACCCAGAGGACAATCATCCTCAATATCTTTCCGGTAATGTTCAAGAACATAATCAGTCATCTTAGAGGCGAAAAAACCAGGTGCCACAGCGTTTACAGTAATACCCAAAGGCCCTAACTCGACCGCTAAAATTTTAGTCATGTGATGAAGCGCTGCTTTACTGGCCGAGTAAGCCACCGTCGAAGTCCTTTGAACGACAGGAACATGGATCCCATCCATCGAACCGATGTTGATAATGCGAGCCGGCTCATCATCTTTTAAATTTTGCCTTAATGCAGGAACTAAATCACGAGTTAACGAAAAAACCGAATTAAGATTGGTGTCTAACACCTTCGCAAAACCTTCATCCGGATAGTCTTCAAATCGGGCACCCCAATTGGCCCCGGCATTATTGATTAAGATATCAAGGTCCGAAAACCGTTCGGCAACAGCACTGACCAAGTCACCGCGCTGACTCTCATTCGTAACGTCACAAATTACCGCTGAAACATCACCATAAGTCAAAAGTTCGGCGAGCGCTCGCTCACAATTTTCTGCCTTTCGTGAGGAAATAATCACCCGCGCACCATTGATTAATAGGCCTCTCGCCAACATTAAACCAATGCCACTACTACCACCTGTAATTAATGCCGTTTTATCCCTCAAAGAAAAAAGGTTGGAAGATTGAAGAGCTTCATCAATCACTAGGCACCCCAGCTAATTGTTATTTAGTTTTATTTTGTCCAGGCGAAATCGCTGACTAAGCATTAAGATTAGGAGCCTTCACCCTGATGGACGGAGTTCGAGAGCCTTCTTATTACGACCCAAGTTTACTCTACGTGGCTCATGCCGACAACTTTGCAACCGCGCGCAAAATCACTTAAATCGGCTCTTTACGACAGCCGCTTGCTCAATCAGACCTTTAATTTCCGCATCAGCAAAGCCGAAATCAGAAAGTATCTCAGTAGCATGTTCTGAAAATTTTGGCGGCATATGACGAACGGAACTTGGCGTCCGAGAAAGTTTAATAGGGGAAGCGACCGCCTTATAGTCACCATGATCCATAATCATTTTTCTGTGCGCAGTGTGAGGATGTGAAACAACTTGCCTCGTATCGTGTATCGGGCCTACCGCTAAGCCGGCTTTCGCAAGTGTCTCGTAGAGTGCAGAACCGTCGATTCTGACGAGACTGGTCTCTAGCTCAACCTTTAGCTCTTCTCGATTTTTAACTCGATTAATATTGTCCCGAAAGCGAGGGTCATCGACAAGCTCTGGTCTCTCAATAACATCACATAGTTTTAAAAAAGCGCCATTATTCCCAGCGCCAATGAACAAATCGACCGTTTTGGTTCTAAATGTATCGTAGGGGCTAATATTGGGATGTGCGTTCCCTGTTGGGCAAGGCACTTCATTTGAGTACATAAAATTCGGAATGTGTGGGTGCATAAGAGCGATAGCACAGTCAAATAAGGTCATATCTATGTATTGCCCTACACCCGATTTTTCCCTTTCAATCAGCGCTAAAAGAATCCCAATAGTAGTGTACAAACCGGTACCCATATCCACTAACGGCAGACCCAATCGCGTAGGTTGACTTTGGGGATCTCCGTTAACACTGAACCACCCGGTCATAGCTTGAATGATAGCGTCATAACCAGGGAAGCCACCTAAAGGACCACTCTCTCCAAACCCACTGACTCGGCAATGAATCAACTGAGGGAATTGCTTACTCAAAACATTTTCAAAACCTAAGCCCCACCTTTCCATAGTCCCTGGCTTAAAATTCTCAACTATGACATCGGCGCTTTCAAGTAGCCTGAGAAGAACAGCTTGTCCTTCTTGCATACTTAAATTTAATCCAAGAGACCTCTTATTCCTATTAACACCAATGTAATAAGCGCCGTCATCCTCATGAAACGGCGGCCCCCAGTCCCTTGTCTCATCTCCCAGCGGCGGTTCTATTTTAATAACGTCTGCACCATGATCCCCAAGTATTTGGGTACAAAATGGTCCCCCGAGAACTCGCGTTAAATCAATGATTACCTTTCCTGATAAAACACCTGAATTTATATCATTCAACAATACAAACATTCCTCCGATAATTATATTTTTTTAAAACCCTTGCAAATGCAGAAACTGAGGCAAAAAAAACTCTGCAACCAAAACTGGTTTCCGATAAAGAAAAAAAAGACTACGCCTACCCCATAATCCACTCTCATAATTAATGATTTCAAATGTAGATCGCAGTAAATGTTTCTCCTGAAATAAATACTCACCCAACGGCTTTGTGTCTAATATTAAGATTTCTTTCAGTTTACCAACAAGGCTGTGCTGAGGAACGAGCGTATGAGCCATCACAACAGACCTGTCAAAACAAGATAAACAAACCTTACGAGACCAAAATTCATGCCCAATTGATATCGGCCCAAACTTTCCTTGCGACTCAAAAGAATCAGAACTTACCCAAGCCTCTTCCAGTAGCGTTAGATCAAAACTTTTTCCTCCAAACATCTTAAGTCGTTGTGTTAGAGAACCAGAATCAAAAAGCCAATCAGAAAAAATTTCGGGACCACAAAAATCTCCCTGCTGGCATAGATACCAAGAGGCGCTGTTCTTTGGCGGCTCCATAGCATCAAGACTGAAATAAGATAGATTGTTCGTATTTTTCATCAGAGTAATAAAAAGAATCCAAGCCGACCCTTAAAAAAGAGACATAATAATTGTTACAACGCCAATTAAAATCCAACACTTATCTTGGTTTTCAACCCAACAATAACAACACGACGATTTCTAGCTCTTCCATCTCGAGAAGTATTTTCTTCAGTAGGGCGGTCCTCACCAAACCCTAAAGCTAAAATTCTATCCGGAGATGCACCGAATCGATTTATCATAACATTCCTGACCTGAATTGCCCTCTTTTCTGAGAGCTTCTGATTGTACTTTTTCATGCCAACCGAATCCGTATGCCCTTGAAGCGTTATGTCTAAATCTGGGTGCCGCTCTAAAGCAAGAACTAATGCCTTAATTTTTGAATCATACTTTTTGTCTATCTTTACTTGATCAAAGTCAAAATAAAAAACTAAGCCTTGTCCCTCTAAATCCGATATCAATGCCTTATTTTTATCAAAACAAACGCGAGCCTCTTTGTTAAAGTCCTTACAGCTGAAAGCCGAAGAAAGTTCGTTATCATTATTAGTCTCCCCAGCCTTCTCCCCGTAACGAGGAGCATCCCTCCTCCCATTACGATTACCAAACTTGTATGCCAAATTAAAACCAAGCTGTAGACTAGAAAATGAAGCCAGATCGTTCGATGAGAAAAGTTTTTTTATCTGAATCCTCCACTGCAACCCCTCACTTAATTGATGACTCACGCCAACACCAAAGTTCAACAACCCATTCCCCTCTGCTCCAAATTTTAATTTAGTGAACCCGACCGTTGACAAAATATCGAAATAAGCCTCCTCATGAATGCTTATATAATTTAATTCATTCATAATTATGCTATTGACCCCAGTATTAGACGAGCTGGCTTTAAAGTTCGTTTTAATAAACTCAACCTGCGATGCCTTTACCGTATTCAAATCAAAACCTACTCCTATGCTTAAATCTGAACCGAAATTTGACCCAAAATGATTTTGAAAATCATTCCACTTCATTCCATAGATTAAATACATGTCCCC
>MDTC01178254.1_pt1 | contig 16403 bp, 17 predicted proteins | sample 811181 | NCBI WGS metagenome assembly MDTC01 (sample SAMN05326644, study PRJNA326480) | marine metagenome | isolation source: seawater | place: Pacific Ocean: North | collected 2011
AAAAATAATCACATGATTTTAATATTCCTCTACTTGAAACATAAATATTATTATTTTCTTGCATATTAGTAATTTATATTAATTTATTCATATTTATTATTTAAATATTAAATAATATATTATATATTATGTGGGAAAATAACGACAAAAAAAATTATAATATACATAAACAACATAATGTAGGTCAAATTTGCAATGATAGTTTTTCTTTGAAAATTAGAGAATTATCTCGAATATTAGAAAATAAAACATTTTTAGAAATTGGAACATGGAATGGATTAGGCAGTACAAAACAATTCATGGATGTATTAAAAACTAGAAATGATGATTATATTTTTTATAGTTTAGAATGCAATAGTGATAAATGCAATGATGCGCGTAATTTATATGTTGCTGAAAAAAATATAATAATTCTTAATGAGGTATTATTTAATATTCAACCAGATAATTTTTATGATATATTTCCCCAATGTGCAAATAATCCTATGTTTGAAGAATGGCATAACGTAGATATGGAAAATATGAAAAAATGTAATTTATTTTTAGAAAGAGATGATTTACCAGAATTATTTGATGTAATTTTACTAGACGGAGGAGAATTTACAACATATTTTGAATTTCAATTAATTAAAGATAAGTGTAAATATTTATTATTAGATGATATTAATGTTGCAAAATGTACAAAAATAGTAGAAGAAATCAAATCCGAACCTACAAAATGGCAAATTATTGAAGAAAATAAAACTACAAGAAATGGATTTTTAGTTTGTAAGAATTTAAACTATTTTTAGTTTGTAAGAATTTAAACTATTGTTAAATAATATATAATATAAATGTTATTAAATACAAAAACAGAAATCTTTAAGTATTCGCTTAAAGAACCAAATGCAGATATTATGATTTTTAAAAATAGTATAATAAATAATAATGTTATTACAATAAATACTGAGTTAAAATTAGAAGAATATTTTTTACCAACAATGTATCAAAGTTGGACTTCAAGACAAAGTTCATATATAAATTTTAATATAGAACAAAATTATAATATAGATATACAAAATAATGATATTTTATATATATTTGATACATGGGGTATTTCATCATATTATCATTTATTAATAGATCATATTATTCCATTATGGATAACAAAAAATTGTATTGAAAATTATTTTGCAAAAAAAGAAGAATCTCTGGGTAAACCCTTTTATTATAGAATATCTAATAATAATTATAATAGAGAATTATCAACTACGAAAGATATATTTAAATATTTTTTTAATGATATTTATAGTGATACAATAACTGGAAATTTTAAATATATAGTATATGGTTATTGTTATACGTATAGACCATATCATGGACCAAATTATATTTATAAATACTATCCTAATTATCAAACTATTTTCGACAAATTTATTTGCAAATATAAACATGAAACAAATTTATCAGAAAAAGATAAATATATATTAATTCCTGAAAGAAGTACAAGAAATTATGATGGAATTGAAGATATTTATATTTCATTAAGTAAAATATATAATGTAAAAAAAATAGATTTTGGAAAGTATTCAATTGATGAACAGATTAAAATTTGTGCATCATCTTGGGCAATTATTGGTTGTGAAGGAGCAGCATTTGCTAATCAGATTTTTATGAATAAAGGTTCATTATTAATTGTTTTATGTCATGAAAAAGATATAGATCATATACCTTTTCAATCATCAATTGCAAAATATATGGAACATAAATTTTTTCCAATTATAATTAATAATATATTTAATAAAAATCATATTCTAGAAAATATTTTAAATATTACTAACAATTTTTATAATATAAAATAAATATAGTATTCAAAGTTTATATTTAAAGTTTATATATTATTTACTTTATATGGGAAAAATTTATTTATTTACTTTTTGTGTATATATTGGAAGACATAGTAAAGAATATTTATTACAAGTTTTGAATAATTTAATTTATTCACTCGAAAAATATAATAATAATTATGAACTTCAAATTTTTACAAATTTTAATTTAAATATAGTTAATAAAAATATTATAATTAATGACTATTTTGATAAAGGTGAAAATCATTTTGGACATCGTGGTCATGATTCAAAATGGTTAAATTTATCTTGGAATAAAATAAATATTTATAAATACTTATATGATAAATTTGAAATAAATTATTTATGGATAGATATAGATACAATAGTGACTAATAATATAGAATATATTAATGATGTTAGTAATTATTTAATACCTATTGGAGGTACATGTTCAGAAAAACACACTCCTTTTACAAATGATCCAAATAATGTATATGCATTAGAAACATATAAATACATACAAGGAAATATTTGGAAATTAGATATAAATCTATATAATAATTTATTAAATACATTCAAAGAATTAAAAGAACAGAATTTAGACTTGATGTGGGATATTCAGACATTAATAAGTTATTATGTATATTTTAAATTAGAAGGAGAAATTAATAAAAATAATCTATTTATAACAGGATTAAACTATAAAAAAAATGTAATAAATGGATTATCTATTCATAATGAACCAGATAAACATTGTCATGGTGGATTACTATCTTTGGAAAATATGTATTGGGATAATAATAAATTAAGAAGTAAATTTCTTCCTCCAGATAAAGAAATACATTTTGTTGGATTTACTATGTATACTTTAAAACCTCTAATAAATAGCGAAATATTTAAAAATTTATTTATATTAAATAGTTCATTAAATGGTAATAGTATTGAACAATTAGAACAAATAATAGATAAAATAAATAGAAAAGAATATTTTGGTATAATAAGACCATCAGATGGTGAATATGCTATACTAAATGATTTAACATTAACTAATATAGATAATTGGACATTTAAAAAAGGAGATATATTAAAAGAACAATTATTAATCTCTATACAAGAAAATTTATATAATTTGTATATTGGTATTCCATGTAATACAGAAAATAATTTTTGTAAAGAAATGTATAATAATTATATAAATAAATTTAATGTTAAAAAAACACAATTAACTTATGCAAATATTTTTTGTAATATAAATTGGAAAAAGTTTATAATTTTTTTGAAAAATTATAAAGCAGGTTTTATATTAATTACATGTGGTGATAAAGAATGTGGTTTTAATATAAAAGAAAGATACATGATAGATAAATATTTAGTAAATAATTGGAATAATGTTTGGGAGAGTGAAACAAATAAAATTTTAAATTATGTTAAAAATAAACGAGATGAATTAATATGTTTTGCAGGAGGTCCAATTAGCAAAATATGGATACCAAAATGTATGAAAGTAAGTCCTGATAATATATATTTAGATATAGGTTCAACATTGGATGTTTTTACAAAAAATGATAATGTTCCTCGTCATTACACAAATGATAATTCTCATTATAGTAAAGTGATATCTAATTTTATAAAATAATTTATAAGTAAAATAATTCATAAATATAATTATTTATTTGATTTATTTAAAAATAAGTTAAATATATTATTCATATTTAGTATAAATGATTTTAATTTGTTTTGGAACGAGACCAGAATTTATAAAATTAAAATCTATAATAGATAATTTTAAAGATTATAATTTAAAAATAAAAACTTGTTTTACAGGTCAACATAAAGATTTATTAAAAGATATAGTAGTAGATTATATATTAGAATTTGAAAATGGATATTCTATGAATAGATTAAATGATATATTTATAAATATATTAAAAAACACCCACATTTTTGATAGTGTTTCACATGTTATGGTACAAGGAGATACTACAACTGGATTAGCTATGGCTATTTCTGCATTTCATATGAAAAAAAAAATTATACATTTAGAATCAGGATTAAGAACAAATAATATTAATGATCCATTTCCAGAAGAAATGAATAGACAATTAATTAGTAGAATTAGTGATATACATCTATGTCCTACTGAAAATAATAAACAAAATTTGTTAAATGAAAATATAAATAAAAATAAAATTTATGTAGTTGGAAATACAGGATTAGATAATATAAAAAAAAATAATTTAAATTATGAAAATATAATTTTAATAACATTACATAGAAGAAATAATTTAGATAGTATAGATCACTGGTTTTTGGAAATAAATAAAATAGCAAAAGAAAATACAGATATTGAATTTATATTGCCTATACACCCAAACCCAGATATACAAAAATTTAGATATTTATTAACAAATGTTAATGTAATAGACCCAATTAATCATGATGATATTATAACTTTAATAAAAAAATGTAAATTTATAATTTCTGATAGTGGTGGCATACAAGAAGAAGCTAGTTTTTTAAACAAAAAAATAATTATATGTAGAGAAGATACAGAACGTAACGAAATATTAAATACGCATGGTATTATTTGTGAAAATCCTTTAAATTTAAAAAAAATATTTTATTCTTTATTGAATAATTATAAAGTTGATGAATACTGTCCTTTTGGAGATGGTTATTCATATAGAAAAATATTACCTATATTAAATAATCTAGGCTAATTTTCAGATAATAATTTAAATCCTTTAGATCTAAAATATAATAAACTTTTTACAAAGTTATTAAATCCTCCACTCATCGATATTGCACAAGATTCGGTACCATATAAATTTGCTTTTGTTGGATCACTACCCCACAAATTAGGATTTGATATTGGATGTGGGGGAACATATGTTGGAATATTCGATTTTTGAAGAATATAAGAAAATGCAATATCCTCTCCTGCTGTAAACATATAATTATAATCAGGATTAGTTTGCCATAAAAGTGATAACCATTTTTGCTTAAAAAACCATGCGTGTCCAACAATATCAACTTGTTGAATATTTTCATTTTTTCCTTCCCAACCCATTCGTGGTTTTTCATAATCATATGTTTTACTATTAAAAAATTTTAAACCAATTGTTCCATATAGCCCTTCTTTAATATTCATTGAAGTTAAACAATTTTTAAACCAGTCTCTTCCTGGTATAGTGTCATCATCAAATATACATATATATTCAGATGATACTAATAATCCAACTGAAAATCTTGCCCATACACCAAAATTTTTAGATGAATTAATAATAATTAATTTATTCTTTATTGATATTGGTATTTCCGGTATAGTAATATCAGAATTATTTATCCATAAAATTATATTTTCTGGAGGTACAGATTGGTTAATAACAGCATTTAATTGCTCAATTAAAGTATGTGGTCTTTTATATAATGTAAGTACTGCAGTAATGCTCATAAATATAATATAAATATTACATATATATTTATATTATATTTCATTATATATTATAAAAAATCTGTTAATAAAAGTCCAGATTTTAAAATTTTGAATTCTTCAATATTTAAATTTAAATATTTTGCTATAATATCTTTAGCATTATTTGTTATTTTACCACGAAAAACTGCATTTATAATATTTTTATAGTTTATATTTTCATGTAAATTATATCAAATAATAGTATTAAATTATCCATAAATATATTATATAAATATATTAAGAATTAATTATTAGATGATATGTATTATGGATGGAGCGCTCATAATTCACTTTCAAATGAATTTACCCTCTCTATGCTAACTAAGAGTCGTGCGTGGGCGATACCACGCGAGAAAAAAAAAATTGATTCAATATTTTTTCATATTAAATCAATATATTATAGAAAACTTATAAAAAATGGATCCTTATGGGCTTAAATGTAACCCATCGCAGCCTGCCATTTTGACACCTGAACAATATCACACTATGCATTCTATATATGAAAATGGAGAGTGGGACGGAGATGAGTATAACGGATGGACTTTTCACCCACATGTGAGTGCTCCTCTTCCAGCACGACAATATGCATATGCCGATAAGCAAGTTCCGGCTGAAGTGACAATTATGCTATCGCCCAATGATAACTCATATATATATGAGTATGAGCATGAAGTTATTCTCGAGTCCAATGATGAACCAATTGATGCTTTAAATAATGTTGTTAAAAAAATCACACATAATATTGACGAGTTGTATTTATTAGTTAATGAACTAGGACCAGGACAATTGGCAAGTAATCTAGAATCTGGAAAAATTGATTCATTAAAATATAACTCGCTACAGATTTTAATAGAAAATCTAAGTGAGCATATGATTAATGTTAATAAAGAAGTTAACAAAAAAATACATTCAAAATGATAGATAAGTATAAAATTTGGAAAAATGATAATACATTATTAATTAACTTTTATATTTCAAACAAATTTTTATAGTAACTAAACTTGTATTAAATGAACAACTACAATATCCAGACCCTATATTGCAAGGCTGATTAATTTTTTTATATTTTTTATTTACATAAATTAATAGTATTTTAAATATTCAATTTTTAATTATAATATTTTATATGAGGAGAGAATTATTCTGAATACCAAGATTGGTGTGAATGTGCAATAAAAAGTTCAGAAAAAAGGTAAAGATTAAATACAAATAACTAGAATTTTAGTAAATTTTATATTTAATTTACTAAGAGTCGTGCGTGGGCGATACCACGCGAGAAAAAAAAAATTGAAAAAAAGGAAGAAAGTATATAAGATGGTAAAAAGCCAAAGATGGAGTTAGAATTGAGAAGAGAGCCAGAGAAAATAATGAAAGAAATGCTAAGTGAATCGGGAAAGAATATAGTGGGTTTGCTAAGTGAAAAGTATCTATTTGATAGGGAAGAGGCATTAAAATATTTAGATTTGGGAGGAAAGAAGGTAATGATGAAGAAGGAAAAGGTAGAAAAAAATAGTAAAAATTCGAAGATACCATTACCATTTTGTGGAGAAATATGTGAAAGTAATTGTTGTGGAATAAGATTAAATCATGGACTTTACACACAGTGCACAAATGATTATTCAATCGAACATAATGAAAACGGAAATATAGTAAATGTATGTAAAACATGTTACAAACAGATAGAGAAAAATTCAGATAATAAACCAACATATGGTTACATTATGGATCGTGTAAAATTGGGAGATAAATTTCGTGATCCAAAAGGAAAGTCACCAGTAAAATATGGAAATATTATGGAAAAACTGAATATCACTCGGGAACAGGCAGAAAAAGAAGCAGAAAAATATGGACTTACAATTCCTGAAGAAGAATTTGAAATTAAAAAAGTTCAACGGGGTCGCCCAAAGAAAGATACTGTAGCGGTTGATACATCCGGAAGTGAGGATGAACCGATTAAGAAATCACGTGGCCGCCCAAAGAAAGAAAAGAAAGTAGTAAGTACAAATGTTGGAGAAGATGTCATTAAAGAACTAGTTACTAAGTCAAATGAAAAGCCTGAAAAGATTGAAAACCTCGAACCAGCTAAACTAGAAAAAGAAATACCATCATCATCATCATCTGATGATTCTATTAATGATTCATCAGATGATGAGGAAGAACTAGCTGTTACTGAATTTACTATTAATGGTAAAAAGTATTTGAAAGCGGCAGACAATACAATCTATGATCGTAATACGCACGAAGAGATCGGCCGCTGGAATCCTAAAACAAAAGTTATTGAGGAAGATTATGAATCAGATTAATAAAATAGTATTCTATTTTATTACTCATTTCTCGTTTTATCACTCATTTCTCGATTAATATATAATTCTTTATTTAAACACTATATCTATTTATTTTTTTCAATTACTTTAACTGTATTTTTTTATCACTCATTTCTCGTTTTATCACTCATTTCTCGATTACTATATTTATTAGATTCAATGGTACATATATATATTCAATATACCAAGAATCTTAATATAATTATTTAATTTATTTTTGATTACATACTATATATATTTTAAATGAACTTAAAGAAAAAATAAAAATTTTGTTTATTAACTAATGGAAAGTTTGTCAAATGATTTATATAGTATTATTATTAAGTTTCTCTCTGTGAAAGATAGAATTATCTTGAGAGAAGTAAATAATAATTTTGAACAAATTATTAATAAAAAAAATCTTATCATCTTAAAACTTGAAAATAATCTTAGAAATATATTTCTATCTACAGATCCAGCTTATTCACAATATGTTGATATTAATCGTGATAGAGTGCATAAACTTTTTCGTGTAACCAATTATACTTATGATAAATGTATAGATCAACAATGTAGAGAGAAAAAAATGGGTTACATTCATTATTCTAATGTTTTAAAATATCCTAATTGTTATAAACGTAAAATACATTATTGCGTTGATTGTTTTAATAAATGGATATAAAATAAAGAAAAAATGTAATAGTCGGTTTTTAGTGGAGAATTGGAGAGTTAGCCGTTATCGACCCCAGGCGCTACTGCGCACCCACTCCTTTGATGGTGTTAACCGAATCAAAGGCGATCCTCACTGACGCTAACTTGGTTTTACGGTTTAAAAAATCTTTCCTGTCCTTTTATTCATTAGTTTGGGGTGAAATAAATCGGTTTCTAAAATCGGTTGGTGGTCTTAGTAAGTTTTTAGGTGGCGGGAACCCTATCCTCTTGCGAAGGATAGTCTTAACCGGAGATCTGGTACATCCAATCTACAGTTGAGCTCACAGGGTGCTATTGGTTGCTGCTGAGGTTCGGCGGTCCTCAATCACCCCTCCCTGGGACAGCATCCTTGCTTTACACCAACCTCTAAATGAGCAGGCTGATTTTACGCAAGGCAATAACCGGGCTAGAGTCCGAGTGGTGGCCTACCACCCGCCATAGCACCCCCGTCGTAGATTGTCTTCACTCCGTATACCCTTTTTTCATCCATTCACCAATAACTTCTGACGCCATGGCAGATGTTGATTGGTTGGGCATCTGCCCCCATCACCTAAGACACTGCAGTGGTCTAATAGGTGTGGATTGGCAGGCGTTATAATTAATTATTCAATATTAGTGGCTTCGAGGAAGACGTCCGAAGCCATCTGTAATTATAACTATATCAAAAAAAGAAATTTCAATTTTTTATTTTTTATTATATATGGTTTATTAAGCAAATTTTTTTTTTAATCAATATAATAATTAAAAAAAAATCATAAATAGATATCTATTATCAGTCTTAATAAATCAAATGAAAAAAGTGGGGCACAGCACTTTTTTCCACAACATGCTATTTTTTTGGTTTTTATTTATTTTTTAGCTAACACGAACTCATCCCTCCCCTTTTACAGCCAACTCTATGCGTCACTAGATGCCTCAACCTCCTTCTCCTTGTCCTCCCCGTTAGAGTCACTTACCTCATGACTAACACGACGAGCCCGGGCCGCCGCCTGACGTAGAACATGTGGCGGAGTGACGTTCTGTTCCACTGGAGGTGGAGTAGATTGCTGAGTCGTCTCAGCAACAAGATACCGGGACGTCTCCCCGGTATATTCAATGTATGGTTGTTTCTTATGACTCTCCCGCTCAGGCTTTGGAACCCGGCTAGCAGAGCACTTCCAAAACCAAGGATTGTCATAGACAACCTTGATAACTTCACCCGAAACAAGGCGGTCACGAATTGCCGTGGCATCCTCGGTGTTTGGCCAATACCGAAAATGCACAAAGATCCGGCAAAACGGTTGGGGGTCATTTGCCTTGCTTGGCACAATGTCCACCCGCTCTACCGTTCCACGACCAAGTAGCTGTTCGAACGTGGACTTAACCTGTTGCCAGGTCACGTTGTTCAGCGTACGAGGAATGCAGATAGAAGGTTCTGTAACGAGTGCAGTCATTGTAGTTGCTGTTTGGGAGATGAATTTTGTTGTAAAGCGTTAAATCGGTATCAATTTTTTTTTTTACTAAGAAAAAAAAAGAGAAAAAATTTTATTAATTTAACATAAATTTAAATGTTTAATTGACTTACTTTGTCTTGGCTTTTGATTTCCAGTTATCACGTTCAGATTCACTTAGCTGTTTCCATTTCTTTGATGCTTCACTAACCGATAAACCCGTACTGCTCACATATAAGTTATATCCAGATGGTCCGCGTTTAACTCCGCTAGACGGTTTTTCTGCCTTTTTCTTTGAATTACTCTTCTCCGATTGAGAGCTCGACATTCGTGAGCTGTCACTTGTAGAAGGTGAACTACGCTTCTTAGGTTCTTTGCCTAGGAAGGTTCGAGCTTCATTTACATCAAACCTGTATTCTCTTGCAAGGAGCTCCAACTCTCTGAATGTAATTGACATGTATTTGATGTAATCGATTAGATGTTTTTCGTGAGAGAAAAAGTATTTCAATTTTTAAAATTATATAAAAAAATATGCCATGAGTTTATGGAATTTTTATTTAATTTTTACACTCATTCTTTTATCAATGCACCACCGAGTGTAAGCGAGTTTCATCCATCCACTGTTTTCGCATGCTTCATGTTTTTTTTTGGTCTTTATCCCTCTTAGAACCCAGCTAGATGCTCGTGCCCAGACTGGCCAGCTCCGAGTCGCTGTACGTTCCCGGCCATTGCAAGAGCTCCTCACGGATGTCCGCCAAGATTGGCCGCGTGCTGGTCCACTCGCTCCAATCCTTGACCTTCGAGAGTCTGCTTATATCACTCTCTGTCGTCAAACGAGTTTTATCTTTGGCACGTAGCTGTGTTACTATGTGGCGATAATGTTTGGGTGTGGGCGCAGAGAGCGGAGTTCCACCATGACCCTTCTCGCCGAACCAGATAGGGTACGCGCGCCACAGTTGCCGTATCTGTGCGTAGCTATATTTTGATGGGCTCCCGAGCGCGTGGTCGGCCATCGCATTCCGCCATGCTTCATCCCACAGATGAAGGTCCTCCTCTTTGAGTGCGACAACCTCATCCTTGAGCTCTGCGACTTCCGCCTTGAGGTCAGAGATAGCCAATGCTTCAAGCTTGTTCGCAAGACGCAGGTTCTCACTCTTGAGCCCATCGACCTGTACCTTGAGGTCTGACACAACAGCCTTGACTTGCACTAGAAAGCCACCGGTTGCCATGACAAAGAGAACCACGACAACTAGAGGCCACCATTTGCAATGAGAACGCTTCTTCAGATACACGACCGGAGCGACTGGTTCGATTAAGACAGCGCGTTCACACTGTTCAATAGTCATTGGGTAAAGAAATCAATTACGATTTCTTCTGGTTATTTAATATTTATAGAGAGAAAAAGTATTTCAATTTTACTTTATAATTATATAGAGATTAGTAGAAAATCCTTAGTTAAATAATAAAGTGAAAAAAAAATTGATTCTAATATCATAGATATAAGAAATTGTGCAAATGACTTCGTCTAGTGAATGCCCAATGCTTACAGACGACGATTTATCAATTTTACTAGAACCTCAGCCTAGTAATATTGTTGGAATAAAACGGACAAGATCTTATGAGAATTTAGATTCTCTCCCCAATATCTCTTGCTTGCTTCGATTGGCAAGTCAACTTCCATCACCACCACAGATAGAACAGGCTGTGGCCGTAAGAGCAGAAGAACGAGCATGTTGGTGTGTACCACTAGAGAGAATGAGGGAAATGACTGTGGTTTTGGTTAATGAACAAACGGGTACTACGGGAACAACAGAGCCGTCTTGGGAGGAAAAGTGTGAAGCAGCACTAAAAGAATATGAGGAGGAGTTTGAAAAAGATTGTGAGGCCGCGTTGTTAGAGTTTGAGAACGATGACTTGTATAACTAGATTAAATAGTATAAAGTAAATATTGAACATGAAAAAAGTGGGGCACAGCACTTTTTTCCACAACATGCTATTTTTTTTGTTTTTTATTTATTTTTTAGCTAACGCGAACTCCACTCTCTCTCTCTTTTAGCGCCAACTCTACGCATCGTCATCCTCCTCGCTCTCAGACTCGAGCTTCTTCACCGGCTTCTTCGCGCACGGCTTCTTCTTGTCCTCCTTCTCCTTCTTCTCCTTCTTGTCCTTCTTCTTGGGCTCAGCTGGCTCAGAGACCTCGACTGGCTCGACCACCTGGACTTCCTCAACAGCCACAACAGGAACAGCCACCGCCTCCTCGGCCTCCTCACCATCGCTGGTGACCGGAGTCTTAGCCCGCGCGTTGAACTCAGCCCGCGTGGCCTCGTCCTCGCCCTTCCAGCGCGCGGCGATGGCCTTGACCACGTCCTGGGGCTTCAGCTTCTCTCCCTCAGGAAGGTCACCGGTAAGTTCGGCGCGGACCTCCTCACGCACCTCATCGGCGTAGAGCAGGTAGCCCGTCTTACCCCGCTTGGGCTTGTCAGCGGTCGACTTCTTGTCCGGCTTAGCCTTGGTCTTGGTCTTCTCGGTTGGCGACGACACAGCCGGACCGCGCTTGCGCACGATCTTCAGGTCGTCAACCGCGAGAAACCGGTTGGCTTCGTCGGCATCAAAGCCGTACTTCTCGGCCAGGGCGGCCACAGCCTGGTTCATGGCGTCGGAGCACATCTCGCGGAGCGCGGTGTCGATCTGCTGGGGCATCATGATCGTGGCAGACATTGTTTGAGTTGCTTTGTTCAGTTGGTTTGGTTGACGCTTAGATGTTAACCAGAAAAAGCATTTCAATTTTTTTTTGGATGTTAATAATGTTGGTCATTTCTCGATTTGTCACTCATTTCTTTATTAATAAATGAGTAAGAAAAATAAACTATATAATGATTAAAAAAATGAAGCAAGAGAAAAACCGAAGTTCCTTGTTCTCTTTGTGTTTATCGGTGATTTTTTACTCTGCATATATAACTTTACCAAACCTCATGTGACAAGCTCCACACAGAACTTTGCCCTTTGTAGCCCTCTTGTTGCAAGATAGGCAGTTTCGCCTGGTGTGGGGGAATCGCTTAGCTACATCTATCCAGTTATTAACCGCCCGCGTTACCTCGTCGTATGGAAATGAGTTGTCTTCTAGGTCCATGAGGTCAATGATTGAGACCCTGTGCATCTTCCAGTTCGAGTACTCGAAGCTAATGTCAAATGCAATAGCCCCAGTCTCTTGGTCGCGTGGCTGGGAACGCGCTACCCATACCTTGACTTTCTCGTCAACAATAGACGTCTCGCTATTGTTTTCATCCCCGATGATGGGGAGTGAAACCGCTGGTTCAGGCGTAGTATCATCAGCGATTTCTTTAAAGTTAAAGAAGCGAGGGCCGTTGTATTCATCGCCATCCCACTCGCCATCAGCGTCATTGTCATTCAGATCAAGGAGAATTGACATAATCCTTGAAGTGAATTCTTGATATCAGGTTTAAGAAAAAAAAGTGATTTCAATTTTATTTTAGTATATTTGTTAGCGATTTCGCTAATCTTTTATCAAGAATCTATAAGTTAATATTATACCTAATGTGAATCCAAATAAAAAGGGACGGGGTTGCCATATCTTTCTATTCGGGGCGATATATGAATCGTTATCGTATGAAACATTATGTAACTCATTATCCGGAGAGTACATAATGTTCAAGTGAACTTGAAGTTAATTATGAAAATAATTTCAATTTTATTTTATAGTATTTGCTAGTCATTTTTTGTTTAGTTACTCATTTATTTAGTATATCCAAAAAAAAAATTGAAATGCTTGGTTGGATTAACTAGTATCTCTCTTGTGTTACGTGAAAAAAGTGGGACACAGCACTTTTTTCCACAACATGCTCTTTTTTTAGTTTTTAGTTTTAGTTTTTACACCCATTTCCGCCCTAATCCTCACCATCGCTAGTGACCGGAGTCTTAGCCCGCGCGTTGAACTCAGCCCGCGTGGCCTCGTCCTCACCCTTCCAGCGCGCGGCGATGGCCTTGACCACGTCCTGGGGCTTCAGCTTCTCTCCCTCAGGAAGGTCACCGGTAAGTTCAGCGCGGACCTCCTCACGCACCTCATCGGCGTAGAGCAGGTAGCCGGTCTTACCGCGCTTGGGCTTGTCGGCGGCCGCCTTCTTGGGCTTAGCCTTGGTCTTCTCAGCTGACGAGGACGCGGCCGGACCACGCTTGCGGACCAGCTTGAGCTCATCCAGCGCGAGAAACCGGTGAGCTTCCTCGGCATCAAAGCCGTACTTCTCGGCCAGGGCGGCCACAGCCTGGCTCATGGCATCGGAGCACATCTCGCGAAGCGCGATGTCGATCTGCTGGGGCATCATGATCGTGGCAGACATTGTTTGAGTTGCTTTGTTTGAGTTGGTTTGGTTGACGCTTAGATGTTAACCAGAAAAAGCATTTCAATTTTTTTTTGGTTTTTCAATTTATTATAAATTGTAACTCATTTCTCGATTTGTCACTCATTTCTTGATTCTATACTGATTTCTTGATTCGCCAGTACATATTTTACTGGACTCAACAGATAAATCGTACAAATATATTATACGAATTATTTGAACATCTCTTATTTTCTTTTAGAGAGAAATATCATATTTAAATTCTTGTTAAAATTTACAACCTATTTCAAATATAATATAAAATATAAACCGAATATCTCTATTTAACAAAAATAATAACTAAATAAAAAGAACCAAATAAAAAGAACCAAATAAAAAGAACCAAATACAAAAAATTGAAATACTTTCTCTGTTTCTCTCAAAATAACCTGTTAAAACCGCATCTACATGTCTTCTTTCAATATTGAACCCGCCACTTCAACTCTTAATCCGGATGCAAAACCCTTCATTCCACAAAAAATGTCTAATATCATTCTGCAAGCACTTAGTCCGCGAGATCAACAAATAATAGATACACTCGATAAATGGACAAATGTGGCCCTAGATAACATTTGGCTGTCTAATGTGCATGATGCAATTTTAAAAGATCAGTATGAGAAGCAAATTGATTAAATATAAATTATAGATATATAATGTGTGATATATATCTATATATGTTTATCTATCTGCACTATTAAAACATTTGATATCTTTTTCTAATTCATTTAGAAATTTATTTAATCTAGAGTGATATTCTTCTTTGCATTCTTCTTTTTCATTTAGTTTTTTTTTAAGTGTATCTAATTTTTCTATATCATTTAAAATAATCTCTGCTGTACAATGTTGACAATCATCTGTTTTAGATTCATTTGTTTTAGATACATTTTTTTTAGTAAAAAATCTTTTTAAACCAAAAAATCCTCCATCATGTGTGGATCTATTTATTTTTTTACTTTTTTTATTACATTTTTTTCCTCCAGATTTTAATAATTTTTCTAAGTCATCTGAATTAGTAATGTCACTTTGTAATATATAATAAATATCAGCTGGAATTTCTTGTGGATACATTATAATATCTCTCAAATAATTTATATCCTCATGTGAAATAGAATTATGCTTACTTCTAATTAAACGATAAATTGCATTATTCCAATTTAAAATCATAGGTGCATTCGGTTTAAAACTTCTCTCATCAGTTACTTCTTCTCTGCTATATTGTGATAACCAAGATGTATATGTTTCTTTTTTATCACCAAATCCTTCATTTTTTTCTTTTATATTTTCAAAGTTATTTTCTATAAAGTTTATTGCATTATTTTCCGCATTATCGGATATTTTTTTATCTGTTAAACTAGCTAGTTGTGCTGAAATGTTTGGATTATGACAGTCCTTACATTTATCTTTTAATTGTTGTATATTATCTTTAAGTTCTGCAATTTCGCTGTCTAAAGTTTCTATTTTACTCTCTCCGCCTACCTGTTTTCTTTTTCTAGAAATATTTTTTTTTCTAGGTAGTTTTCCCTTTTTAGATTTTCTAGATGTATTTTTAGATTTTCTTGAGTATTTTTTAGAATATTTTTTACTATTCTTCCCACCACCAAGCGAGTCATCACTTGATTCTTCTTGTTTTTTTGCATTACATGACTCAGGACAATTCTGGGGCATCCAATTAGGGTTTTTTTCACATTCTCCAATATCAGCCCAATAACGGCAATTTGCATGTTGATCACTATAAATAGGGGGGATGGCAGTGTTAGGCTGAGGATTTGGATCATATTTTGCGGCAGCGCGAAGAAAATCATCTAGCTCTTTTTGTTTACGCTCTTTGGCTTGGTGCGAAGTAATATTACGTTTAGCTATTTCTCTACGGTGGGCCCGTAAGAGAGAGACATCAGACATAGATCCCAACGCCGCGCGAGGGCGTAGCCGGCCCACCCAAGGACTGCTGTGCGAGTCTTGGCTAAATTCCGGTTCGGGTCTTTGCTGTCTCGGGAGCTGAGAGTCTCCAGGAAATGGAGGTACTCCAGAAAATGGTGTAAAAGGGGATGGCGGTGGCGTACGTTGTCTACGCTTTGTTTGTGGACGTCGACGACTGCGTGGAGGTGGTGGTGGTTCAGCTCCTTGGTTAAACTTGCTAAACCAGTCAGCAGAGAATGGTGCTGGTTCTGGTGGCGGCGGTGGCGGCGGTGGCGGCGGTGGTGGCGGTGGCGGCGGTGGTGGCGGTGGCGGTGGTGGCGGAGGAGGCGGTGGTGGAGGCGGTG
>MDTC01263948.1_pt1 | contig 16402 bp, 17 predicted proteins | sample 811181 | NCBI WGS metagenome assembly MDTC01 (sample SAMN05326644, study PRJNA326480) | marine metagenome | isolation source: seawater | place: Pacific Ocean: North | collected 2011
CGCCGACATTGAGGCCTTTGGATACGAGTTTTAGCATCGCCGCCCCATGATCCGCGCCGCGCTTTTTGGCATCGACCACTTAAACAGTGTCAAAGGAACGAGGGTACCTCACTCAACCCTTTGACCAGCTGAATATCAGGCGCGAAACCCGCACATTCCGGTGAAGGCACTACTTTGAAGAGCCTAGCCACACCGGCCGCCTTGCCCGCGGCAATATCGGAATCCTTGTCACCCACCAATAGGGACGTATTGACGTCGATAGCATGATCGCGCACCGCCCGATGTATCAGCCCAGGCGCGGGCTTTCGGCAGCTACACTGTTTTCGATATTCGCCCTTCGCCTCGGTGGGATGATGTGGGCAGTGATAAAACCCCGAGAATGTGACGCCAACAGTGCTGTTGAGATGCTGTGCGATGGCCTGATTCAGCGAGTCCACATCGGCCTCGCTGTGATAACCGCGACCAATACCCGACTGGTTCGAGACAACAATCAGCAGATAGCCCGCATCCTGAAGGTCACGCAGTGCCTCGGGCACGCTAGGCAGAAATTCAAACTGCTCCCAGGCGCTGACGTATCCGTGGTCCACGTTGATCACGCCATCGCGATCCAAAAATACGGCCGAGGTCATACCGCGAGTCGACTGCCAGCCAGCACTTCTCGCCTCACACCAACTCAAGCCCCTGCTCGATCAGTGCGCACAGCAGATGCACCACGACGATGTGGCACTCTTGAATATGCGCGGTGTCATCCGCGGGAGCGACGACGGCCGTGTCACAACACCCCTTTAGCGCGCCGCCATTGCGCCCCGTTAAGCCTACGACGCCACAGCCAAGGGCTCGGGCCTGCTCACACGCGGCCAGCACACTCGGACTCGATCCTGAGGTAGATATAGCAATCAACACATCACCCGCATTGGCCAAGCCAGCAACCTGACGGCTAAACACGTCATCATAGCCATAATCGTTGGCAATCGCCGTAAGCGCCGACGTATCAGTGGTCAGTGCAATGGCAGCGAGCGCAGGTCGATCATTTATAAACCGCCCTACCAGTTCGGCGGCCATATGCTGCGCGTCTGCCGCCGAGCCACCATTACCGCAAATCAGCAATTTGTGGCCATTGGCCAGAGCAGTGACGCAACGCTCTGCTGCCCGCTGAATGTCCCCGACGGAGGACTCTAGCTTGGAGAGGACCTTCTGATGCCCCTCAATATAATCACTAATGAATTGCTGCACGCTGCCTCCCGTGAAAGATCACCCGCGAGCACCGCCAGACCGGAGCTTGGTAAAGCCTAAATGGTAACAGCGAACATGCTCGCAGGTGATGGTAAGCGAGACCACCAATCCACTCTACGAGGGATGCCAGCGTGAGGACTTTCATTGAAAGTGGCTGTCACAAGCTTGGGTGAGAGTGGCCAACAGTATTGAGGCTGCTCAGGTATCCCTGTGACGTCGGGGCTGAGCGAAAGGTTGTTTGACTCCTACTGATTCGCTCCACGGCGGAGCTCCTGCTCGCCCAGCTTCACTAGCAGATGAGTCACAGCATAGTCAGGGATTTCGTCAACCGGGATCTCCCGTCGGTGCTGAACCAACATTTCTTCAGAAACCATGCCTTTGGCTCGCAAAATCAGGCGCTGCAAGCGATGCTCTATGTCCTGCTCCAGCGTCATTTCAGCCGTTCGCCGCTCTCCCGCTGAAACACTGGCATTCTGCAAAGCAGCTCTGCCCGCGTCGCGCAACAACGCTTCCAGCTTGGCGCGCTGGGCCTGGAACTCGCTGCGACTGCAGGCTCCCTGAGCACTCAGGAGATCAACTGATGTAGGCTTGGCCATTGCGCACTCCGGATGTTGGCATCAGAAGCTCTACGCGACATCGTCACGATTGGTTTTCCTTATGCACGCTCGACCTCTGGTGAGCAGCGCCGAAGCCCCTTGAAAAAAGTAGTGAGGAACGGGTCTCAAGCTGCTGTATTTATTCGTATAAGCTGATTTCATCGGCGTACTTTGCAAGCTCCGCAGACTCTGACAAACTGAATAGCCTTTATGCGGCGAACCCTCAGGGCAATAAGATGACGAGGCGATCATCAATGACCGGTAACGCACCATCACACCCACTAAAACGCAGTCCTCACAAGCTCAAGCTAGGTGTGTTTGGGCTTAACGTCAGTAGTGGCTGCTCTATGACAGACCGACCGGATACGCTCAAGGTGGAGTGGAATGAATCGGTAAAGATCGCACAGCTGGCGGAGCAAGCAGGTATCGAAGCCGTCATTCCCGTCGCCCGATGGAGAGGGATGGGCGGCAAAGTGAATTTCAACCACCGCAACTTTGAAACCTTTACCTGGGCTGCCGGTTTAGCCGCTAAAACCGAGGAAATCGGCGTATTTGCGACATTTCATGTGCCCACAGTCCACCCTGTCCGCGCTGCAAAAGAGGTGGCAACCATTGATCACATTTCTGGAGGCCGGTTCGGGCTCAATATCGTTGCGGGCTGGAACGAGCGCGAGATCGCCATGTTTGGCGTGCCGCAAAAAGAGCATGACGTGCGTTATGACGTCGCCGATGACTGGATTTCGCTGTGCAAGGAGCTCTGGACCGTAGAAGGTGAGTTTGACTACGCCGGGCCCCACTTCACGTCTCCTGGGTGCTACTCGGAACCCAAACCTCTACAAAACCCATGGCCTGCGCTTATGAGCGCAGGTAATAGCCCGCGGGGGCAGGAGTTTGCCGCATCCCATGCCGATTTTAACTTTGTCGTAGCGCAGGATATGGCGACCGCGGGAGACATCGCGGCTAACGGCCGGCGTTTGGCGAATGAGCGATTCAATCGGGACATGCAAATCTTTGGTCAAGCTTACATTGTCTGCAGGGAAACCGAACAGGAGGCGCAGGACTTTGTCCGCGAATATGTTTATGACCGCGGCGACTGGCAAGGTGTTCGCAATCTTCTTGATGTACTCGTCCCCAACTCACAGAGCGCGCTCGGTGATGGCTGGGAGGCCATGGCAGCGAATCTGATTGCAGGCTATGGGGCGATCCCGTTGGTCGGTACGCCCGAGCAAGTCGTCGACGGCTTGTTGGCGTTCTCCAATACTGGGCTCGATGGCATTACCTTGAGCTGGGTCAATTACGAAGAGGGCCTGACCCAATTTCGCGATACCCTCCTCCCCATGATGCGACAGGCAGGTTTACGCGAATAACAGTAGCACCCGGATCGACGAAATCGACCGGTCCAGCCAGACTCACCGCAGAGAGAGCACAATGAGAAAACTGGAAGACATGTCGATTTTAGTAACGGGTGGCGGATCGGGTATCGGCGCAGACTGTGCGAGACGCTTCTGCGGCCAAGGCGCCCGGGTCACGATCAGCGGACGGCGGTTCGAAAAACTCGAGGCGATGAAGGATGAACTGGGTGAGCGATGCAACATTGTTCGGGGAGACGTCACTGTGCAGGCTGACCGCGAGGCCATGCTCGCTGCCGCGATTGAGCATGGCGGCAAACTCGATGCGCTCGTGAACAACGCCGCCAATATGTACCGCCAGCCTGTCGATAGGTACACTGAGGACTTCTTAAAGGACGCGTTCGACACCAACGTGATCTCCGCCATGATGCTGTCGAGCATGGCGGTCCCTGTCCTGGAGCCAACCCAGGGCGCAATCGTTTTTATTGGCTCCACCCACACGCGCCGCGCGTTTCCGGGTGCCTCGCCCTACGCCACAACCAAAGCGGCCCTAGAGGGCCTGACAAAGGTCATGGCCGCTGAACTCGGGCCCAAGCAGATCCGCACCGGATGTATTTTGCCTGGCGCCGTCTCAACGGAGTTGAACCTCCGCGCTGGCCTATTCACAGCAGAGCAAGCCAAAGACCGCTATGACGCCGTCGCCGACTTGCACGCGCTAGGACGCATCGGCACGGGCACCGAAGTTGCTGAAGGGGTTGAATACCTGATCTGCGCCGAATGGGTCACGGGTGTGGCGCTCGAAGTAGACGGTGGTATTGGTTTGGGCGCATCGCATTTTTAGCTATCCGCCTATGAACTTTGGTCTATCTTATTGGTTACTAAGGCGCACCGCCTTTTTTGCAGTCGGCATCCTTGCTGGCTGCGATATAGGCCGCCTGATAATACAGCGGAGCCATGGGACCCACCGCCGGAACCCGCTGTCGCCAGAGAGCCGCTGCCACGGGACGCTTGTGCTCACGTGGTCGAGGAGCGTCAGCCACTTTTCGGGGACCTGCATCTGCACACCTCGCTGTCGATGGACGCCAACACTCTGGGGACTCGCACCCTGCCCGACGATGCTTACGCCTTTTCAACCGGCATACCCATTGCTCTCTTGGGCGGCGCGCCTGGGGCCGAGTCAAAAACCATTCAAATTGACCGACCTTTGGATGTCGCTGCGGTCACCGATCACGCAGAATGGATGGCAGAGGTGTCTCTGTGAACCGCACCAAGTTCTCGGTCGCACGACAGCGCCGGCTGCGCCATTTATCGCGGCGAACAGGATTCTTTGCTCGCCAAAGCCTTGGGAGCAAAAGGCTTTCGAGCGCGCATCGGCGGTCTTATAGAAATCGGGAGCCGCACGGAGGACGTCTGTAACGAAAATCAGGTCGCATGTCGCGATGAACTCAGGAATGTGTGGCAGTCAGTGCAGGCGTCGGCCGAGCGCTGGTACGACCGATCCTCGAACTGCAGCCTCATTTCATTCAATGCCCGGGAATACAGTCGTTCACCTCAATCCACCAAGATTCATCGCAATATCATCACGCGCAACAAGATTGTGCCTGAGGTCCCCATCTCCGCTTTGGAAACACCCAAGGAATTGGACCTGCGTCATCAATTACCTGAGCAGTGCAATGAATCTGGGTCTGGCTGCGAGGCCATTGCCATCCCACACAACCCCAACCTCTCAAATGGCCAGCTGTTTCGCGCCGAGTACGCCGAACTGCCACTCGCGCGACAACGTGAGGAAGCGACGCTGCGAGCCAGACTCGAACCTGTGGTCGAGATGATGCAAATCAAGAGTGAAAGTGAGTGCCGTAATGGCATGTATCAAATCATGGGCGGAAACGATGGGCTCTGCGAATTGGAGAAGATTCGAGACTTCGGACAACCTGAGCTTTCAGATTGTGCTGAAGGACAAAGCAAAGGCGCGCAGGCGGGCAAAGGCTGCACTAGCCGCAACGATTACGTGCGCTACGCGCTGATCGACGGATTGAGAGAGAAAGAGCGCCCCGACATTAACCCCTATCAGTTTGGCTTTATCGGCAGTACAGACTCTCACACCGCCGCACTTGGCGCCGTCAGCGAGTATGAGTAATCCTATAAATACGGGACGACGCTGGACCAAACGCTAACTGTGGGCGATCGTACCCGCGCATTCGCATTCCAGAATCCGGGCGGACTTGCCGGGGTATGGCCCGAGGAAAACACTCGAGACGCAATTTTTGATGCGCTAAAACGCCGCGAGACGTTTGCCACCAGCAGGCCGCGCATCGCACCGCGTTTTTTTGGCGGCTGGCACATGCCGGCAGATATTTGCGGCACCCCCAACCTTGCAAAAACGGGTTATCAGCATGGCGTAGCCATGGGCGGTGTGCTGGGTGCAAGAACTTAACCCGATGCGCGACCACGATTTGTTGTCGCGGCCAATGCCGACCCTGGCACGACCAGCGCACCCGGACATCCGCTTCAGCGGATTCAAATCATCAAAGGGTGGATAGGACAAAATGGATTGTCTCATCAAGCCGTTATCGATGTGGCCAGAAATACTGGTAACGGCGCCACAGTAGATCCATTGAGCTGTGAGCCTGAGGGCGATGGCCTTACGACCTTATGCGGGGTCTGGGAGGACTCAGAATTTGATCCGCAGCAATATGCGGTCTATTGCGCCCAAGCAGTCGAAAATCCCAGCTGCCGTTGGTCGACGCGGATGTGTCTGTCGCTCCCGGAGGACCAGCGACCGGATGGGTGCAACCACCCACGTATCCCAAAAGTGATTCAGGAGCGGGCCTGGACCGCGCCGATCTGGTTTGACTCGACCCAGTGAGCTCTGGTTGCACAGTGCCGGCGCCGGAGCAGCGTGTGGCCTTCGCCTCACGGCGAAAAAAAAAGCGCTCTTTGAATCAGTGATGGAGCATGCTTAGATATTGGTTTATTGAGAGGGGGACATAACATTCAACTATCAACCGAGCCCTTTTTTGCGTTATTTAGCATAGTCATGGTGGTAGCAGTCATCTGGTTCGTTCGCAGTGTCAGCCGCCACAAGGCTTGGGCCAACAGGCGCGATGAGAAAAATATGGATGAATGATATCGTCACGGCGATAATTAAAAGCAGTTTCTGGCTTATTTGTGCGACGCTTTTTGCACTCTCAAGCGGAGTGGTTTCCGAAACGACAACCTCCGATGAGTGGCAAATAAGTCAACCTGCGGCTGTCAGCCTCTCTGAAGAACCGCTGCACGCGCTTCATCAGGATATCCAGAACGGGCATTACGGATACATCGATGCGTTTGTGGTAGCGCGACACGGCAAATTGGTCTTCGAGCAGTACTACCAACACGACTACCCATCGATATACCGGCAAGAAGCCGCGACGCCGGGCCCGCTGGTCGTCAACGACCCTAGCGGACCCTATAACTACTTCAACCCTTGGTGGCATCCCTATTACCGGAATACGACGCTGCACTCGATGCAGTCAGTAACCAAATCGGTCGTGTCCGCATTGGTGGGTATTGCGATATCCCGCGGAGAATTTCCCAGTCTCGATACGCCGGTGCTTAAGTTCTTCGACGAGGCAAACGTTGAAAACGTTGATGAGCGGAAACGTAACATGACGCTGCGCGATCTGCTTACCATGAGCGACGGCTTACTCTGGGATGAGAACCTCCCTTACAACGACTCCAATAATTCATTCGCTGTCATGGCAAAGGCGCACAATTGGGTGCAGTACACCCTCGATCTACCCGTGAGTAGCGAGCCGGGCACCGTCTTCAATTACAACAGTGGCGCCACACTTATCTTGGGCCACATTTTCCGCCTCGCAACAGGCATCGACATCGAAGAATATGCGCTGGAGCATCTATTCAAGCCGCTCGGTATTGATGAATACTATTGGGACAGAACGCCCTACGGGCTGACCGACACCCAAGAAGGCTTATATATCTCCGCGCGGAGCCTCGCCAAGATTGCACAGCTCTTTTTGCGAAAAGGTCGGTGGAAAGACGAGCAAGTCATCCCTGCCACATGGGTCGAGGAATCCGTCGCACCGCAATACCCGACTGGGAAAGCGGGTGATGAGGCCTACGGCTATTTGTGGTGGTCTCAACCTTTTACTTTTAAGGGAAAAACAGTGAGAGCATATTTTGGCAAAGGGTTCGGCGGGCAAAGACCTATCTTTCTGCCGGAGCTGGACTTGGTGATTGTACTCACTGGCTGGAATATCCTGCCCGGGCAACCCTTCCTCCATGCCATGACTGCGGTCGAGCGGGTCACTGCTGCGGTAATCGAGTAGCGAGTAAAGACCTCAGATCAACTGATGCCACGTCGTATTAACCGTTCAAAAGTCCGCCTCATCTCATTTGCATTGCGCGCATAGAGTTGTCGACACAACCTCGGGCCGTGTCCATTGTAGAGAGCCACATCATACGTCGAGCCTAATCAGCCATGTTACTTTTCAGAGCCACTAATGTACGTGCCAATCCCGAATTGCAGGGCGTCTGAGAGATAGCCAGTACGTCTTATGACGATGAAGTCGTAACCCTTCGCGAATCTCGTCAAATCAAAATATTTACCCCAGAGCGAGTGATATACACCCACTACTACGAGGTGTCTGACCAGCAACCTCAATATCTCTCTGTGGGTCACAAGACCTACTCACATGCCGACGGCATCCTTAGGAAACTATCGTGAACCACTCAAATCCCGATCTCATTGGTCAAATTTTTGAAGTGACTGTCTCTATAAGCGAGTTTGACAACTCTTTCACTCAGGTAGTCGATTTGGGCAAATACGTGTTGCGAGAGACTTGGACCCGCATCGAGTAGCACTCCAGAACCGCAATACCTTGCGGATCGAAGGTAGCGCGTTCTGGGCGAGAGACATAACTAGGTCTGCTCGGTGGACGCCTGGGCTTGAACTTTCGGCTACTAGATTTAGACTGAGCCGGGCGGCTTGTGGTCCGCGTTAAATCATACTGGGGGTAACATTGAGATTAATCGTTTCTTTCTTCGTAGCATTGGCCTCGTCTCTTACGGTAGCTCAAGAAATGACCGAGATGCGGTCAGAGTTTTTTTATTGCACTCTCAACGACGGCAAGACCATGGAAGACGTCAGAGAACAAAGCAAGCAATACGGCGAGTTCTCCAAAAAAAACGGCACTCATTACACGCAGGCTATCCTGATACCTATGCATGCCGGTGAAACAGACTATGACTACATCACTTGGGGTACATGGCCTGACGGTAAAGCTATGTACGAGGAATGGGGGTCATTCGCAAATAATTACGACAGCGCAGCTGAAGAAGTGACTGGCGGTGCCGCAGGGACCTGTCGAAACAGCATCGCAACATTCTTTAATTTGGTTGCACGTATTCCCATGGATCCCGAGGAGCGCGATAAAAAGCGCCCTGTGCAGTTCTCTAGGTGCTCTCTCGACGAGGGCGTGACGCTGGAGCAAGTCGCCGAGCAAGAAGTTAAGAACGTGAAGCAAATGGAGGACGCTGGCTTTAAAGGTCTAACTATTGCTCATCATGTGCCTTACATGGGCTTCAATGGTACACCCGACTTCGACTTTGTGATGAATTATTACTGGTACTCGTTCGATGCGAGGGCACATGCGGCACAAAATTTTGGCGCATTCGCTGCCGAAAATCCCGAGGGTCAGGCAGCGATGGAAGAGTTAGTTTCCTGTGGAGGTAGCAGTTCTTTCGTTCTTGAAACTATGTTCAATAACTTGCCAGATACAGAGCGTTAACCGACGCATCTGGCACGGATAGAGTTGTCTCGAACAAAACGGAAAGGCCACCCCTTGGGTGGCCTTTCCGTTTGATGGCGGAGAGGGAGTCCTCCGAAAACCCGCTTAAAATCTTACTTTAATGATGCCGTGGCCAATACTTTTCCCACACTCCTATGTAGGCGCTTCTATCCAACTGACGCCAGCTGACCCTTAAAATAAAGACACGCGTGTCCCGAAATCAGAACGCGGTCGTCAACAAGCTCACAATAGACATCGCCGCCACGTTTGGACACCTGGCGCGCAATTAGTGACGCCTTGCCTAGTTTTTCGACCCAGTAGGGCGCAATGGTACAGTGGGCTGATCCCGTAACCGGATCCTCGTCAATCCCCGAATTGGGGGCAAAATAGCGTGACACGCAATCGCAAGAATCTCCCGCCGAGGTAATGATCAACCCATCACCTTCGAGATGGCGGATATAATCAAGATCCGGTGTGACCCCGCACACTGCAGACTCATCTTGCAGCACCGCCATATTCATCACTGCGCGCCGAAAATCGACAACGTGTTGTCCGATGGCAGATTCCAACCCCTCAGGAACATACATTGCGTGGCCAGGAAGCGCCGGGAGATCCAGCGTGATCATGCCATCATTCCGGCGACGCGCAGACAGCAAGCCACTGGCCGTTGTAAAACGCAGCAGCTCGGACTGCCAGGCAAGTTCGCTGAACAGGATGAAGGCCGACGCTAGCGTTGCATGCCCGCAAAGGTCTACTTCCACCGTCGGGGTGAACCAGCGTAGATGAAAATCGGCACCATTATCGATAGCAGGTATGAAAAAGGCCGTTTCTGACAGGTTGTTTTCGGCTGCGACAGCACACATCAAGTCATCCGGAAGCCATTCGGATAGCGGTACAACTGCCGCTGGATTGCCGCCAAACAGGCGTTTTGTGAAGGCATCCACCTGATAGAGATGAAGAGACATTGGCAGAGGCCCCCAACTATTGGCAAAAGGGTAGTGATCACAATTCGACAAGCACAAAAGCGCACACAAACATCGTATCGGTAACGCAATCAGGCGAGTCAATCGCAACCCGAAAAAACATAGTCATTTACTAACCGGTCTGCGGCATGCTGCCCAGCCCCACCCCCCGAAAAACACCCCTCTAGGGGCTAACCGCTGTTGTGATTGTGATGGTTACCGCTCCGATACACTAGGAGGTAAAGTTGGAGCATCGAATTCATCCGCCGCACTATCGCAGGCTATTACAGAACGCTATTCGGTGGGCAGCGGTCTAACGTTAACGGCTCCATTAAGGATAGGCGATTGACGCAACGACCCTGTCGTAGAACAGATCAAACGCGTAAGCATAGTGCGCGTCCTCTCTGATATTCCATCCGGTGAAGACGGCTATAAGATCGAGCTCAGGAACAATCAAAGGAAACTGCCCTCCCCAATCCCAGCCACCGTGCATTTTAGGCTCCGAGGTAGTTTTATGACGGTAGACCCACCACTGGTATCCATAGCCCAAACCATCAGGCTCATCAGGATATACGGGGATTCATGAATTGCTCGAGCGAGTTACCCAGTCCGCCGGAATAATCTGCTTACCCTGCCATTGCCCGTTTCGCGCAAATAGCCATGCGAACTGCGCCAGATCCGATGCGCTGAGAAATAGACCATTGCTTGCGTTGGTATGACCTTCGGGCACGCTATTCCAGTGATAGTCCCGGATGCCGATGGGATCAAAGAGATATCGTTTGGCATAGACATTAGTTGGCACACCGGTCGCTGTTGCAAGTATCTCTGACAGCGCCTGACTTGCTGCGCTGTTGTAATCGAAAAACGTACCTTGCTCTATCGTCATGGGTTTAGACAGAAGATATCCCACCCAGTCATTCAGTGCTTCCGAGGCCGTCGCGTCATTGTCGAGGCTGAAGTAAGAGACGTCCTCTTCCCAATCGATCCCAGCGATCATGGTCAACACGTGCTCAATAAGGACATCCTTTACGGCAGTGTCCGCAAAATGTCGGTGTGGTAGTAACTCACCCAATGTCGACTCGGTGCCCGGCAACTCCCCACGCGCAATCGCAATACCGATCAGTGCTGACATCACGCTTTTTGACGCCGACTGCAAGCTGTGTAGATCAGTCTCGCCGCAGAGCGGGTAGGCTTCAACGTTGAGGTAATCCCATGGAGGCGGGCTGGGATATTTGAGGTCTTTATGGTGCTCGGCGTACTCCCAACGATATTCCCGATCAAAAACCACCTCCTCATGCCGAATGATGATCATGGAATCAATGTTCCCGTGCTGACCTTCGCGAATCTCCGCGGCCGGCAGCTTAAGCGCCTGTGGATCGAGTCCCTGCGACGCAGGATCCGCAGGACTAAATAAAATGTGGCAGGTCACTTCCGCGCAGATTTTAGGCAGGTAGAGAGGCCGGGGGGTCTAACTGCCGTTGTGATATTGATGGTTACCGCACAGATACATAAGGAGGTGGCATTTGGGTGTACTCTAAAGACGCCAACAAAGGCTTTGTGCGGATACCGTAGCAACGTTAAGCCGTATGCTTTCCAGGGTGACTTTTGTCCCTATGACTTGAAGGCTTGGCATTTCACCTGATTTTGCACTGGAAAATCTTGTTTCGGGATATAAAAAAAGAGAACATTCGACAAGGTTGATTGCCAAGAGTCGTTCAATGGCCGTCCAAAATCAACAACATGAGGACACGTACTTCTTTAGTGCTGAGGCTGCATTGCGTCACGCATCAATTTCGCGCACTCAAAACCAAGGGTATTGGATGCAGTGTTGTTATTACGATGGGGAAAAGCTCCCAACGAACCTGCCTAATTTGTTCCATCAGCCTTTTGACGGTCTGACGACAAGTTTGGCCGATGGCTCACATCGCATCCCAACAGCAGTCTCTTTTGAGAACACTAACTTTGCCAGCAGTAAAATTACAGAGTTGGTGCGTTCGTTTCGTGTTGCGGTTGCTCAAGCGAAAAACTATCGAGGGGAATTTAATAGGCTTTACGCGCAAGCTCTTACCAATGCGAATCCAGATTTCACTGAACCTCTGCGCTTTTACTTGCAAGCACATAAAAACACGAGAGTCATGAGATATGCAGCGCAAAATATAGCGACAGCAATTCAAGATCTCGGATACGAAGTGTTTTTTAACCTGTTTAATGGCACTGAGGACCTGCAAAGTAACAAGGATGTCTATGAATTCAATCCCCACGTCACCATAAACATCAATTGGTTAGATCAATATATTTCTGCAAACGTCTTTAATTTTGTTTGGATTCAGGACGCTATGGAGTGGCTGATCTCTGAAAATACGGTCATCAAACTTCGCGAACGAGATAAGATTTTCCATTTGACCGAATACATATTTCACCTTCTGCAAAACAGAGGTGTCCAATCCGAATATCAACCCTTTTGCGTGAACACTAGGATTTTCAAGAAAAGAGATGACATAAAACGCAGAAAAAAAATTGTAATGATAGGGAGCAGCTACAAGCCTGAGTGGGACTTGATCACCTCTCCTAAAAAACACACTTTGTGTGAGTCCTTTCTGCACCACTATTTAAACAAGGGCCACATTAGCCGAAGTGAAAGGGTGAAATTACAAGCCAAACATCCTGACGTTGCTGCTGATATAGAGAACATCATCAAATATGTCGAACGTGATTTACTCCTAAAACATATTCTTCTCATGGGTCTTGATATAGACATAGAAGTCTTCGGGTATGGTTGGGACCAAGACAGCGATTTCCATGCTTTTTATAAAGGTGAACTGAGATACGGCGAGGAGGTTTCAAAAGAATATAATCGTGCAACGTACGCCCTCGTCATCGGCGGTTATGTGCTGCAACAAAGAACGTTAGAAGCAGCCGCATCTGGCGCCATTCCATTAGTTCTTGAGCCACATGAGCAAAGCAGTATTCAAGAGAAGAAGAGATACGAAAACAGCCTCGTGTTCTTTAAGACACCTCACGACCTCAAGAGAATCCTAGAAGATCACCATAAGCCTGACCTTGAGTATGTTGTCTCAGACAACAGCTTCCAAAGATTCGCCGAAAAAATACTCGCTCACGTGCAGGAGGCAATTTGTTGAACCGCAGATCCCGATTTCTGCAGCTATCTGGTTAGGCGGGTAAGCGGAAAACTCTGGAAGCTACGAATCTGAATTCTTCACTCGGGTAAAAAATAGTGCCCCCTGTATGGATCCTTCCATGACGGCTGTAATCATATGAAAACCAAAATTAGCAAAGTCAAGTACGTAGATTTGGGCAAGGAATACCTTGAGAGCAAAGATCAAATAAATGCGGCCTTCGAGCGCGTAATGCGCGCTGGTAGTTTCATTATGAGAGACGATGTTTCGAGCTTCGAGGAGAATATTTGCAAACAACTGGAGGTTGCCCACACCATTGGAGTTAATAGCGGCACTGATGCTCTATTTTACTCGCTAGCTGCATTGGGTCTATCAAAAGGCGACGAAGTTCTCACAGTTGCCCACACATTTGTTGCCACGATTGCAGCAATAAAACATATCGGCGCGACCCCGGTTTTGGTCGATATCGGCGACGACTTCAACATTGACCCCACAAAAATCGAGGAACAAATCACCGAAAAGACAAAGGTGCTATTGCCAGTGCACATGAACGGGCGGACCTGCAATATGGATCAAATCCTCCATTTGGGAGACAAATATGGGATCACCATAGTAGAGGACGCAGCACAAGCGTTCGGGGCCAAGTTTAAAGGACGATACGCTGGAACATTTGGGGCAGCAGGTTGTTTCTCCGCTCATCCAATGAAAATTTTGTCATGCCCTGGAGACGGAGGCTACATCACCACAGATAATTCTTCGTTAGAAGCTCATATACGGCTTCTTAGAAATCATGGCCAAAAGTCTAAGTCCGAGTTAGTACAGTATGGATTTAGCAGTCGACTGGACAATCTGCATGCGGCGATTCTGAATGTAAAATTGCAGACTGTTGGCGATAAGATTAGTCGACGACGAGCTATTGCGGACAGATATAACCGGTTGATAAGTGATCTACCGATTAAATTGCCACCCGCACCAGCGCACCAGGATCATTACGACGTTTATAACTCTTATGTAATTCGAGTCTCTAATAACCTGAGAGATGCCCTCCTGCATCACCTATCGTCTTTTGGTATTGAGGTTTTCTCCCATATGGCGATTCCGTTATACAAGAATAAGGCACTCCAACTGAATGGCAGCGATCTAGCCATGAATGAGGCAATCTCAAAAGAGATTCTGTCCCTCCCGATATGTCCGCAGTTGTCAGATTCGGAGATAGATTATGTGGCGTCTAAAGTCAGGGATTTTTTTAGTAAAACAAGATGAATATCCTTCTTACCGGTGCTCTAGGCTATCTGGGCTCAAATTATCGAGCTTCACTGCATTCATCGAGCCGGATAACATACGCCACCGATCTGAAGTCGGCAGCGTCCGTGACGCATTTAGACATTTGTAAGGAGATCTCTGTCAGCGTTCCGCCGCCTTTCGGAGTAGTCAATCTGGCTGGAATTGGAAGAAGAGGATTAGGTGATAGGAATCCAAATCTTACTCATCAGGTAAATGTTGGTGGCACCTCAAACTTACTTGAGTTTTGTCGCCGAGACGGCGCAGAGTGGGTAATATTGATCGGTACAAATGACACCGCCACAGGGCCCTACACGGCCTCAAAAGAGACCGCGAGAAAAATCGGCAGACAATTTTCGACTCTCGGCTTAAAGGTCGGAGTGCTCAACCTGCCTTATGTCTACGGAGGAATCAATGAGCCTTCAGACCGGCTAATACCGAGATTTCTGAAGCAGGCTCTTTTAAATCAGACAATCAGAGTCGATGCGCCGCATTTGCGCTTCGATTTTATTAACGTCGGGGATGTCGTTGAGGGGCTGCAGAAATTTCAGAGTTTTTTGTCGATCACAAACCGTCCGTATACCGAAGTAGATCTGTGTACTGGAATAGGAACATCAATTTCAGATTTGGCGGAGCGAATAATTGAAACATGCTCTTCAAGCTCTGAGCTGATAGTAGCCTCCCGGAAGTCGGCATATTCTCCGTTGCCGAACCCACACGAGTTCGATCGCCTCATCGGGCGCTTTGATAAGGTCTGCCTAGCGTCATGGCTAAAATTGTGTGGCGATAATAAGCAAATGACCATTCAGTGACTAGAGGAAATTGCGCCACTATGGGGTTAAAAAAAATCCGGTACGCAGTCGCGGGCTCGCTCTCTTACCTCACATCAGGTTTGCAGTTTTTACGAGAATCTAATTTACCTCCCACACTAGAGATTTCGGGCGAGTGTTTTATCAAGGATTACGCAACAGAAATTAGAGACAGTGGAATAGAGTTGCTGGTTTGCCTTGCGTTTCCAAATATACTCACTCGTAGAGAGCTCAACTTGTTCCCTAAGGGTTGCATAAACTTGCACGCAGGGCTTCCGAAGTACAGGGGCCGGCATCCCATCCCCTGGATGCTGATTGATGGGGTAGACGAGATTCCCGTCGCTATCCACTTCATGGACGAGGGCATCGACTCGGGCGACGTCATTTTGCAGGATACCGTCCTAGTATTAAGAGACGATAACTACTCCTCGGTGCTTAGCAAGGTTCATGCGATAGGAAATGAGTTGTTATTCTCGGCGATCCATCAAATTGCGTCTGGAACAGAACACAGAAAAGAACAACATCCAAGAAAAATGGGCTACCAAAAAAGAAGAAAGCCCGCAGACAGCAAAGTATCACTCTCCATGAGCAGCATCGACCTGCATCGAACTATCAATGCCCTATCCGATCCAATGCCCAACGCGTTCTGTGAGATAAAAAATGGGGGCGAAATTATATTTACGCGATCATTCATCGGCGATCAGCCCGGTGAGGTGTTGGCTAAAACCGAATGCGGCAAATATATCGTCTCAACTGGCGATGGGGTAATTTTTGTAGAAACGCGGGGCTCCCTCACAGTGGGGGATAAACTGCTTCAGCCGTAACAATAGATTCATACTCTTCTGTACAAAATTTAGACGCCCAAGAGTTTCTATAGGGACGACCCAGCAGCTCTCCAATCCTCCGCTTTTCAGCTAGCCTGCCGTTGATGCTGATGACGGGGGCCCTTAGAGGCCTGCCCTTTTTGCGTGGGCGTCTCTGAACACCCCTAACCGTGCGGATGGTGGAGCAGGAGACCGCCATGTCCGCCAATTAAATCCAACAAATAAATGGTTATAAGCACCTAGTTGCTCATAGTAAGCTGACTACGCAGCCTAGTACCCATGTGATGGTTACGGTCCAGATACATTAGGGGGCACCTCGGAACCCTCGACCGTGTCTGGCTTTCTGAACTGTATCTAGAAGGTTATTGAAAATGCTCTGCCGTGTTTGTGGGGCATCGGGTCCTAGCGGCGAGCTGTCCTGA
>MDTC01004560.1_pt1 | contig 16400 bp, 11 predicted proteins | sample 811181 | NCBI WGS metagenome assembly MDTC01 (sample SAMN05326644, study PRJNA326480) | marine metagenome | isolation source: seawater | place: Pacific Ocean: North | collected 2011
CGCCAGCAGCTCGACCCCCACTTCCTCTTCAACAGCCTCAACACGCTGTCCTGGCTCATCGAGACCCGCCCCGACGACGCGCTGGCCTTCACCGACGCGCTCTCCGACGTGTACCGTTACATCCTGTCCCACCGCGAGCGCGATCTGGTGCCGCTGGACGAGGAGCTCGCCTTCCTGGCCTCCTACGTGCGCCTGCTGGAGCTGCGCTTCGGGGACGCAGTGCAGGTCTGCGTCGGCGAGCCGCACGGTGCGTGGGTGCTGCCCCCGCTCTCGCTGCAGGTCCTGGTCGAGAACGCCGTCAAGCACAACGCCTTTGCCGCCAGCGAGCCCCTGCGGGTGGACGTGCTGCCCGGCCAGGGGGAGGTGGTCGTGCAGAACCCTCGGCGAACGCGCCAGGACGTCGAGACCAGCCTGGGTGTGGGCCTCGACAACCTCGCCGAGCGGGTGCAGCTGGTGCTGGGCGCGGCCCTCACCGTGAACGCCGACGACCACCGCTTCGAGGTCCGCGTGCCCCTGCTGGAGGTGGCGTGAGGGTCGCGATGCTCGAGGACGAGGTCCCCGCCGCCGCCCGGCTCGCCTCCCTGCTGGCCCGGGTCGCCCCAGAGGCCGAGCTGGTCGCCACCTGGCCCACCGTCTCCGCCGCGGTCGCGGGCCTGCCCGACGCCGGCCCGCTCGACCTGCTGCTCTGCGATGTGCGCCTCGGAGATGGCAGTGTCTTCACCCTGTTCGACCAGGTCGACCTGGACGTTCCGGTCGTCTTCACCACCTCCTACGACGCCTACCTGCAGCGCGCGTTCGACCACAACGGCATCGGCTACCTCCTCAAGCCCATCCGCGAGGCGGAGCTGGCGGCGGCGCTGGGCAAGGCGCGGCGCCTGCAGCGGCACTTCCTGGAGCGGCGGGCGGATGGTCAGCTGGCTCCCGCAGCGCCGAGCGGCCCCGAGGGTCCGGCGACCCGCTTCCTCGCGCGCAAGGGCACAGCACTGGTGCCGGTCTCGGTGAGCGAGGTCGCGTGGTTCCTCTCCCAGCACAAGGTGCTCTTCCTGGTCCACCGCGACGGGCGGCGCATGATGATGGACGGCACCCTCGCCGAGCTCGAGCCGCGCCTGGATCCCGCGCGCTTCTTCCGCCTGGATCGCCGGGTGATCGCGCAGATCGACGCAGTGCGCGCCGTCCGGCCGGCGGGACGGGGACGGTTGTCGGTCGAGCTCTCGCCGCCCAGCGTGGAGGAGGTACGGGTGAGCCAGGGCAATGCCGCGGCCTTTCGGGCGTGGCTCGGAGGCAGCTGATGGCGGAGCCGTTCAAGAACTGGATCAACCCGGGCTCCATCCGGGGGCTCGGCGAGCAGATCCGCAGGGTGTACCCCGGCTTCCCGCTCGACGCGTACCAGGCCGCGGCCACGGACGGGCTCGAGGCGCTGGAGCTCAAGCCGCGGGTCGCCCAGGTCGCAGACGCGCTCCGTGACGCGCTCCCCGAGGCCTGGCCGGACGCCCTGCAGGTGCTGGTCGACGCGCTGCCCGACCCGATGGAGGACACCGAGGCGGTGTCGTCGGGCTTCCCGCTGTGGCCGGTGCTGCACTGCGTCGAGGTGCACGGACTCGGTCACCCCGCGGCCAGCGTGGACGCGCTGCACCCCATGACGAAGCGCTTCTCCGCGGAGTTTGCGATCCGGCCGTACCTGGACCAGCACCCGGACGTCGCGTGGGGGCGGGTCGCGCGCTGGGTGACGGACCCGGACGTGCACGTGCGCAGGCTCTGCTCGGAGGGCACGCGACCGCGGCTGCCGTGGGGGATCCGCCTGCGGGACAGCGTCGCCGATCCATCCCGCGGGCTCGCCGTCATCGAGCGGCTGGTGGACGACCCGGAGGCGTACGTGCGCACCTCGGTCGCCAACCACCTCAACGACATCAGCAAGGACCACCCCGAGCTCACCGTCGAGGTGGCCGGGCGCTGGCTCGCCGGGGGGACGGAAGGGCGGACGTGGATCGTCAACCGGGGCCTGCGCACCTTGGTGAAACAGGGGCATGAAGGCGCACTCTCCCTGTTGGGGTTCGGGGCGCCGCGGGCGAGGCTGGAGGCGATCGGGGTGAGCCCGGATCCGGCGGAGATCGGCGCGAAGGTGGAGCTCTCCGCGACGGTGCTCGCTGACGCCGACCAGCGCTACCTGGTCGACTGGATCGTGCGCGCGCCGCGGGCGGACGGCAGCCTCGGGCACCGGGTCGTCAAGGGAAAGCAGGTGGACGTGACGAAGGGTCAGACGGTCGCGCTCACCCAGCGCCTGTCGCTCAAGCCCGTCACCACGCGGGTCACCCGGCCGGGGCGCTGGGAGGTGGCGATCCAGGTGAACGGGGAGGTGCTCGGCGAGACCGCCTTCGAGGTGGTGGGGGAGCCCGCCTGACTGCAGGTCGGCCGCACAGGTGCGCACGTGCGCTCAGTGTGCGCGCACCTGCGAATTCCGTCGATAATGCCCGGGTCAAGCAGGGTGTCGCCGGGATTAGGATCAGGGTGTCACGCACGCCCGGAGGTCCCGATGCACCCTCAGCAGCCCCCCGTCGACCACGCCGCCGCAGGCCAGGCCGCCATGGAGCAGGCCAAGGCCGACATGCGCGCCCGCACCGGCCAGGCGATGTCCGACCACGCCCAGAGCATGGCCGCCGGCATGATCCAGCGAAAGATCCGCGACACCCTCAAGCCCTACCTGCCGCGCTTCCTGCACCCCCTGCTCCCCGGCGTCCGCGGCAGCGTCAAGGAGCGCGTGGCCAAGGACGTGAAGCGCTCGATCAGCCGATGGATCGGCGGGTGCGTCTTCACGATCCTCTTCATGACCGTGTTCTTCGGTCTCGCCGGCGGGATCCTGATCTTCGCGGGCGTGACCATCTGGATGTCGATCTAGAACGTCGGCTTGCGCTGCGGTGTCGCCGCAACCCCCGCGTCTGATGCATCGTCTACACTCCGAGCGCCTGACCGAGGGGGGCTCCGAACGGGGGCTGCGGGCGAGGGGATGATGGACGTCAGCGACCTGCTCCGCGAGCACGTCCCGGCCGAGCACCGGCGGGCGCTGGACTACGCGCTGCAGAAGTACCCACCCGGCGATCGCGGCCTGGATCCTCGGCTCTTCAAGGCGCTGGCCCGCGCTGGGGTGCTCCAGATCGGCGAGCTGGTCGAGGCGGTCAGCGACGAGCCCATCCGGCCGGTCGTGCAGGTGGGCGGACGGGATCGGCACCAGGTGGTGGCCCGGCTCGGTCGTGGGGGCATGGCCGAGGTCCTGCTCGCCTACGACCGCGCGCTCTCCCGCTACGTCGCGCTCAAGGTCATGGAGGGCACCTTCGCGAAGTCCGACGACTGGCGCCGCCGCTTCGAGGCCGAGGCGCGGATCACCGCCCAGCTCCAGCACCCCTGCATCGTCACGGTGTTCGACCTCAAGCTCGAGCCCGACGGGCGGCCGGTCTACACGATGGAGGTGGTCCGCGGGCGCACCCTGCTGGACATGGTCGGCGAGGCCCACGACGCGGTGGCGGCCGGCCGACCCCAGCCGGGGCACAACACCCTCGATGACCGGTTGTCGGCGTTCCTCGATGTGTGTGACGCGGTGTCGTACGCGCACACTCGCGGCGTCCTGCACCGCGACCTCAAGCTCGAGAACATCATGGTCGGCCGCTTCCACCAGACCCTGGTCATGGACTGGGGCCTGGCGGTGCGGATCGGTGAGGACGACGGCACGCCTGCTGGCCACGTGGTCGGCACGCCGTCGTACATGTCGCCCGAGCAGGCCACCGAGCGGTCGAGCGCACTCGACGGACGCAGCGATCTCTACGCCCTGGGCCTCATCCTCCAGGAGATCGTCACCCTGCGCCGCGCGCGCACCGGCAACACGCTGGACGAGACCATCGCCCAGGCGGTCGACGCGGTGCGCCAGCCGGTCCGACCGCTGGGCCGCGAGCGGATCCCCCGGGGTCTGCGCGGCATCATCGAGAAGGCCACCGCCCGCCGGATCGACGCCCGCTACGCGACGGTGGACGATCTTGCCGAGGATCTTCGCCGATTTCTCCGCGACGAGCCCGTGCGTGCCAAGCCGGACACCGTGCTCCAGGCCATCGGTCGCCAGGTCGCCCGCCACCGCACCCTGGTGCTGGCGCTGATCTTCGTGCTCACGACGGCGCTCCTGGGCGCGGTGCTCGTCGCGGTCGGGGGCGCGGTCGCGGTCAACGAGCTCGCCCGGCACGCGGCCCGGCAGCGGGAGGAGCGACTGGCGGTGGTCACCGATCGGGTGCGCGGGCAGGCGGCGCGGATCGACGGGGCGGTGCACTTCCACCAGGGTCAGCTGATGGCGCTGGCCGGGGCGGTCGAGCACGGGCTGGTCACCGATCCGCCCGACCTGGAGGTCATCCTCCAGGAGAACCTCACCGAGGGAACGGGTCGTCAGCCCGCCATGCAGCCGTCCGCCTTCTACGACTCCGACGTCACCCTGGAGGAGCCCGACCTGGTGCTGGCTCCGGACGCCGATCCCGAGGCGCTGCATCGCCAGCTCCAGCAGCTGACCCACTCGAGCCTCTACTTCCGCCGCGCGTTGGTGCAGTCGATCGGACCCGACGCCCGCCACCTGGACCCCGCCGCGATCGACGCCCGGGTCCGCGAGCAGGGGGCGCCGCTGGTGTGGACCTACGCGGGCACCGAGACGGGCATCCTCGCCGGCTATCCGGGCGTGTGGGAGTACCCCGACGACTACGATCCGCGCGTCCGCTACTGGTACAAGGCGGCGCTGGCGAGCGAGACGCCGGTGTGGACGGTGGTCGAGGCGGACGAGGGCGGCATGGGGCTGTTGCTCTCGGGCACGGTGCGGCTGCTGGACCCACAGGGCGAGATCGTCGGCGTTGCAGGCGTGGATCTGACCTTCGCCCACGTCATCGACACCCTGCTCGAGCCAGACGGCGGGCTGCCGGACGGGGTCGAGGTGTGGCTCATCGACAAGGACGGCAACGCGATGATCCGCTCGTCCCAGCGGCAGAGTGCCCGGGAGGCGCCGCCCGGCTGGACCCCGCCGCCCTTCCCCGACCAGGCGCTGATCGCCGAGCTGCGGTCCCAGGGCGCGTCGGGCCACCGCGACGTCGTCTTCGACCAGGACGGGGTGCTCGCCGTGTGGGCGCCGGTCCCCATCCTCGATTGGACCTACGTGCTGATGGGTCCGGAGGAGGCGGTGCTCCAGGGCTGGTAGGCGCGTGAGGAGGAGCGGCCGGTCGCGCGTTGGGGGGCCCACGCGAGGTCCCGATGTCCAAGCTCCTCCTCAAGACCGCGCCCTCCGCCGAGGTCGACGCCCCGCAGCACACTCCCGAGCGCGGGGCCAGCGGCCTGCAGTCGGGCGGCAACGCCTCGATGATGGCGGCGATGCAGGGCGGCGCACCGCCGATGGACCCCCGACAGGGCATCGCGCTCACGAAGGCGTCCCGGGACTGCGCGACCGGGGAGGCGGCCCTGCAGCTCGCCCGGGAGGCGGCAGGTCGGGCCGCGGCCTTCCGGCGCAAGGACCCCGCCGGTGCGGGCCGCGCGGCAGACGAGGCGATCGCCCATGCTCGCCGCGCCGACACCGTCCTGGACGGGGCGCGCGCGGTGCTGAAGGAGCACGCGCCGCCTCCGATCCTCACCCAGAAGCCGCCGCTGTACCTCGAGCTGGAGCAGGCGGTCAGCAAGCTCGCCCTCGAGCTCTCGATGGCGGCGCCGGCGATCGCCCGCGGCATGAACCCGGCGTCTGCGGCACGTTTTCCCGGAGGTCGACTCTCGGACTGGCTCACCGGGCTGCGCGAGTCGGAGGGCAAGGGAACGCTGAAGCGCGAGCTCGCGACGGCGGACCCGGCACCGACCGCGTCGACCGAGCAGGCGGCGGCGCAGGCGAAGCAGGACGGTGCTGCGGCAGGCCATCGCACGGCGGGCCCCCTGAAGGACGGCATGCCGGTGCAGCAGACCCCGGCGACCGCGCCGACCCCGCCCACGCCGGCTTCGCTGCAGGGTGGGGGCGCCGACGGCCGGGAGACCCGAGCGAGCGGGAGCTACGATCCGGCTTCGCGCAAGCTGGACCTCGGGGTCGACGTCCAGAGCACGGACGGGCTCGGCGGCACCGGCAAGACCGGCCTGACCGGCGGCTACGACGAGAAGAACGGCGTGTGGCGGCTGGGCGGCTCGGACGAGGCGACCCGGGTCGAAGGGCCCGGCCAGCCGCTCGCCGAGGAGGACGCGCGAAAGAGGGAGGCCGCGCTGCGGGCGGCCGATCCGAAGAACCAGGGCGGGCCCCAGGCGGTGCCGAGCCGCAAGGCAAGCAAGACGACGACCGCGAAGACGAACGCGGACGTCGCGCTCGACACGAAGAACGAGACGCTCGAGGTCGCGGTCCGGCAGGGTCGACGGGTCGAGGACGACGCCGGAGCGGCGAACGAGCGCGAGCAGACCTGGGAGAAGGAGCGCCAGCAGAACGACCGCGAGAAGCGCGGCCTGACGACGGTGAAGGCGCGCGACGTCGGCGGCCGGGTGAAGGCCGGGGCGAAGCAGCTGGAGCTGGGTGCGGACGCGAGCCAGACCACCGGCACCCTGGCGGACAACCGCACGACCAGGGCGTCGGGCACGGTGCTCCTCGGCGAGCAGAACGGGGTGAAGCTGGGCGCCTCCGACACGGTGCAGCAGGACGTGTCCCCGGACGGCAAGAAGCAGGACACCACCGCGACCACGGGCAACCTCGCGATCACGGACCAGGGGGTTGCGGCGGACGGTCAGCACCAGACCGTCAAGACGGACGAGGCGTCCGGGGACAAGACGACGAAGACGGTGAAGGGGTCGGCTGACTTCACTGGTGGAAAGCAGCAGATCGCGCTGCGGGGGGCCAAGCGGAAGACGGATGCCAAGGGCCGCAACGCCCGGGGCGTGGACGGCGGTGGCTCGGTCGACCTGGCGGCGGGCTCGGCCAAGGCGGACGTCACCTGGGCGGCCACCGGAGCGGACGGCAAGCCCAAGGCGAGCGTGACCGGCAAGGCGGGGATCCGCACCCAGCGGGACCAGGGCAAGGGCATCGGCGGGGACCTGGAGGCGGCGGTGTCCGCGGGGCCGGTGACGTTCTCCGCAGGCGGCGGGTACGACTTCATCGTGCACGTGCCCAAGCAGGCCAGGAAGGGCTGGGTCGTGCTGGTCGAGGAGAAGAGCCACGCGAAGGCGGGTGGCGGGGTCAAGACCGGCATGGGCGGCGGGGAGGTGGACCTGCAGCACGCCTCGGCCGGCAGCCGCAGCTTCAACTTCTCCTCGTTCAAGGAGGCGCTGGCGTTCTACAAGAGGGACCACGCGAGGTCACTCGCTCCGCCGAAGAGTGCCGCGGACGCCGAGAAGATGGCGGAGGGAGACACGGCGAAGGCATCGACCAGGGACAGCGTGACCGCCGGGGCGTCCGCGAACCTGGGCGCGGTCGAGGTCGGGATCTCGGTCCAGCGTGCCCGGGAGAGCGGCATCGAGATCCAGCGCGAGGCCGGCGACTACGTCGTGGTCAAGGTGAACCGCCGCGCCATCGACGCGTACGGCGGCAAGCTGGGCACCCTGGGCGCGGGCCTGTCGATCGGCTCCTCGGAGGACGTGTCGAAGTCCTACTGGGTGCGCTTCGACCTGAAGAAGCACGGCAAGCAGTTCGAGGCGTTCGTGGCGAGCAAGGGCGCGGTCCTGCCCAAGCGCGGCTTCAAGGTGCTGGGCAGCGCGGAGACGACCCGCAAGACGGACACCATGTCGGCGAAGCTGCTGGGGCTCCAGGTCGGGCAGTCGGGCTTCGAGGAGCACACCAAGGAGGAGCGGGACGGCAAGAAGATCACCTCGTCGACGGGCGGGGAGTCGAGCAGCGTCAGCATGGTGGGCATGGGCGACTACGCGGCGTCGGACCAGCTGAAGGCGGTCGACGTGAACGGCGAGGAGCGGATCTACGTGGGCACGACGACCATCGCGGCGAGCGACGCAGCGGACACGCAGAAGAAGCTCGGGCGGGCGACGGACTCGAAGATCGACCCGGATCAGGAAGGGGACAGCGGGCGCACCTTCAAGGTCACCTCGCTGTTCAGCGAGTCCCAGATGGACCGCTTCATGGACAAGGTGCGCAAGGGCGAGGGCAACCGGGCCGGCATCAGCACTGGGGGCGACTACGAGGACCTGCAGGCGCGGCTGCTCGTCGCCGGAGAGAGCCGGGAGGCCCAGCACATTGCCCTGGCGAAGTACATGAAGGAGCACGGGGAGAAGGGGCTGGCGCTGATGCGTGAGATGGGCGGCGCGCCCGAGCAGCACCTTCAGGTCAAGGGGGACCCGAACTTCCCCGGCCTCGCCGGCAAGCTGGCGCTGGACGCGAAGATCGCCGGGTGGCGGGAGCAGCTGGGGAGCAAGGACGCGGACTACAAGGTGGTGAAGCGGGCCATCGGGCGGGAGATCGGGGCGCTGGACCTGCGGCGCCGGCGCGTCTCGGACACGAAGAAGTACCCGGAGCTGCCGCCGAAGATGAGGGAGCAGGAGGTCTCTCGCATCGAGACCAGCCTGAAGGAGCTGCGCGGCCTGTATGCGACCGCGCGGGGGCAGATGGCGCTCGACCGGAAGGTGAGGAAGAAGGCGCGTAAGTCCCGGGTCGCGACCAAGGTCGACCACCTCAAGCAGGCCGAGGCGGACAAGTACACCCACCACGACAGCATGTCCATGGAGGGCGTCGACAGCACGCCGGTCGAGTGTGCGGATGTCAGCGAGGAGACCTTCCAGGAAGAGGCCAAGGCGGAGGTGGCGGCGGAAGAGGAGGCGACGACGGGCAAGAAGCCCCCGACCCCCGCCGAGGACAAGGCGCTGGTCGCGGGGCGCAAGGCGGTGGCGAGCGCGCGGAAGCGGGCGGAGCGGCTGCGCAACCGGGCACGTGGCTGGCACGACAAGGCGTACCGCAAGCGCTCGGAGGTGCGTCCGGCGCGCCAGTTCTCCGATGCGTGGGGCACCGGAGATCGGGCGTTGGACACTGCGAAGCGGCTGGTCGAGCAGGCGCTGAAGAAGGAGCGCAACGCGCGGATCCTGGAGGACGGGCTGGCCGAGTCGGCGCACAGCCTCGGGCTGACCGAGGCGCACTGGAAGGGCGTCACCTCGGCCTGGGTGGGGGTCGAGAACAAGTACCGGGAGGCGGTGTACTGCTACGGGCGGGTGGAGAAGACCGCCAAGACGCTGTTCTTCCCGCTGCGGGGCAGCTCGCCACCGCCGGATGCACCGTTCTAGACGCGGGGTCCGCTGCGGTTAGGCACCGGCCCTGCCGGGAGCGCCCATGGACCGCCTGACCCTCACCGCCCCTGACGACTGGCACCTGCACCTGCGCGACGGCGACGCCCTGACCGCGGTGGCGCCCATCACGGCGCGGACCTTCCGCCGGGCCATCTGCATGCCCAACCTCAAGCCGCCCGTGCGCACCGTGGCGGAGGCGGCGGCCTACCGCGAGCGCATCCTCGCCGCGGTGAACGGCCAGGACTTCGAGCCGCTCATGGTGCTCTACCTCACCGATGAGACCGCCCCAGACGAGATCCGCGCCGCGAAGGCCTCGGGCTTCGTGCACGCGGTCAAGCTCTACCCGGCGGGTGCGACGACCAACTCCGACGCCGGCGTCACCGATCTGTCCCGGGTGGACGAGACCCTCGCCGCCATGGCCGAGGTCGGCCTGCCCCTGCTGGTCCACGGCGAGGTCACCCACCACCACGTCGACATCTTCGACCGCGAGGCCACCTTCCTGGAGGAGGTCCTGCGCCCGCTCACCGCGCGCCACCCGACCCTGCGGATCGTGCTCGAGCACATCACGACCGCAGACGGCGTCGCGTTCGTGCGCTCCTTCGACGACGGCCGGGTCGGCGGCACCCTGACCGCCCACCACCTGTTGCTGTCGCGCAATGCCCTGTTCGAAGGCGGCATCCGGCCCCATCGCTACTGCCTGCCCATCCTCAAGCGCGAGCGTCATCGCACAGTGCTCCTCGAGGCGGCCACCTCGGGAGATTCGAGGTTCTTCCTGGGGACCGACTCGGCACCCCACCCCCGCGGAGCCAAGGAGAGCGCCTGCGGCTGCGCCGGCATGTTCACCGCCGCCCACGCGCTGGGGCTGTACGCCGAGGCCTTCGAGTCCGTCGACGCGCTGGACCGCCTGGAGGGCTTCGCCAGCCACCACGGCCCCGACTGGTACGGGCTGCCGCGGAATGCCGGCACGGTGACCCTGGTGCGGGAGGCGGAGGGGATCCCCGACGCGCTGCCGTTCGCCGGGGATGTGGTCGTGCCGTTCCGCGCGGGGGGGACGGTCGGGTGGCGGGTGGAGGGGCGTTGACAAGTTGTTGTCGCGCCGGATGCTCGCGGACGCTACCGTTCGAGTACTCGGCTCGCTGGTGCTGATGCCAGGCGGCTTTGGGGGGAAGATGACTCGGTTCTCGGTTCTCGGTTCTCGGTTCTCGGTTCTCGGCCTGGTGTCTTCGCTTTCCGTCGTGAGTGCTCTTGCGGCTCCTCCGACGGGGGACGAAGAAGACGCGCTGGACGATGGCACGGCCAGCCCCGTTCTGTACACGGAGCAGTATCCATCCGGCATCGAGTCGGGTGTGGCGTTGGTCTAGGCCGATGGCCGAGACGGAGTCAACCCGGTCACGACCAAGACGTTCGGCGCAACCCTGCAGAATGCCTGGCCCGACGGCCCTGGGGACTGCTTGGGTGATCTGGCCGAAGAGGCCTTTGACTCCGAGTCGCCCAGTGCGCTCAACACGTTTATCGTCCGCATGGTCGACCCGTGGCGGGTCCGCCCCGCCGGTTCTCTACTGATGGACCGCCTCGACTCGTCGAACAACTTTCCGCCGGAGGCTTGGCAGGATGCGCGGGACGAGTGGCGGGCGGATCGCGCCGCAGCGACCATGGCCGCCGAGGCCAATCTGACCTCCGCCCTCGCCGGGTTCCCGTCCTGCACGCTGCAGGACGTTGTGACGCCGCTGCCATTCGCGGTGATCGAGTGCTCCAACGCTGACGCCGAAGCGCTCTGGAACGCCGGGACGGTCCGCTGCTTGAACCTAGATATTCGGCCTGACGTCGTGGAAGACGCAGAGACCGGCCGGCAGGTGCGGAATGGTCACGGGGCTGCGCCGTTCCTTCCGAACAACCGGGTGCCGAACAGCAACACGGCGACGACCGGCTATGGGGACGCGTCGGGATTCGAGTCCGTGATCCTGGAGCAGTGGATTCCCTCGGACCTGGGCCACCCGGGGTTCACCTGGGATGGGACGTTGTCCAAGCTGCGACCGTCAGAAGGCTGCTCCAAGGTCGGGCTGCGGACTCGATGTACCGTCGGCCGTGCTTCGTCGCTGATCCACTCGACGCCCGACCGACCGCACGCGTGGTCTACGCTCACCGGCTTGGTCGGTTCTGTGGAGCTTGGTCAGGATGCGGCACACCCTTCGGGCGTCTTCGATCCGGCCAATCGGGGTGCCTTGGAGGACGACTCGACCCTGGCCAGGGGAATGAGTTCAAGGATTCTTGCGCTGGAGAACCGTCACTCCGCGTTTGCCGCGGCGGTTGGGCGCGCCAGTGACCTGGGTGTTGACCTCATCAACTACTCCGGCGGAGGGCTACCGACCGGGCTACCGTCCCACTGTGCAGGTCAAGGCGTTGACGAATTCACGGTGGACGATGCGGTCGACGGCGGCATGCAGTTCTTCAAGTCCGCCGGCAATGAAGACCAAGCCTCGAAACCAGGAAACGCCTTCGCCTGCAACCTGACCCGTCCGGCGGGTGCGATTGGTGCATTCACCGTCGCGGCGTTGCAGGGGGTTGGCACCGGCACTGTGGGCAGGTGGGGCGGTTCCTCTCATGCGGATCCGTCGGGACGTCGGACGCTTGTGGACATGGGCGGGGCGGGGGACATCGACTGGAACTACTCCCTTACCGGCGGCGTTGTCAGGTACAACACCGTGACCGCCACGTCTGTGGCCGCCCCGATCGTCGGCAGCGCAGCCATGGTCTACGTTGACCACTACGAAGGGCTTGGCGCCACGTACATCCGGCAGCCTCTGGTCTTGTACACGCGACTTCTCCTCTACGGGAACGGCGTGGGTCAGACAGGCGTCGAGGACGGAGATCCCCCTGCCCGAATCCGGACCGGCTACCACCATTCGTGGGGAGCCGGTAAGCTGCACCTCAAGCCCGTTTTCTTGCCAGATGGCGGATCTGGGATTCGTGCCAGCCGGGCCGGCGAGGTGTGCGTCTCCTTCACGTATGGGGAGAATGTGGTCGAGATTGATCTTCCCGAGCCGACTTCAGCCGGGGGCTCTGTCACCGCGGTTGCTCGGTTCCACAACGCCGACTTCTCCGAAGACGGTAGTCTCGACGAGATCGAGATGCGGCTGGTGAAGGTCACCACTCCCGGCTGGATGAACATCATCTCCGAGGACAAGTCGCACGAAGAAAAGCTGCGAGTTTCTGGTCGCATCTCAGCCGGAGAGACGCTGAAGCTTCAGTTCATCGGCCGCGACTTCGACGGAGCGGTCGACGATGATTGTGGTGTCAATGAGCGGCGCGTGGTGTTTGCGTACAAGTGGGTGCCCTGATGCCTCGGAAGCTCTTGCTTATGTGCATTCTTGGGACTGCGAGTTGTTTCGGGAATCGCACGGCGCCCCTGCTCGGCGAGAATGAGTGGTATGGTACTTTTAGCGTCTGGACTGAGTCCGACACCTGCTACGTCGTGACGCCTGCTCCTGGGGCGTTGGACCTCGACTGCATCGACTTCGACGCGCGAAACACGTTCACGCTGGCGGTGGATCCCGAGGGCCGCTGCTGGGAGATCCTCGGCGCCTACTCCTGCGACCTGCCCGAGGGCTGGAGCCAGCCGCGGTCCGGGTTCTGCAGCTATGAGGAGTACGTGGAGCGCGGCGAGTTCCTCTACTGCTGTGACGTCCAGACATGAGGCGATGGCTCGTTTGCGCGGTACTGCTCGGAGCTTGCGCAGAGCAGCCGGTGGTCCACTCGCGCATGTGGCACTCCTACACCGAGCCCGGCGAGTGCTTGGATGCCCGTCTCGTGGGTCCGCAAGCCATCGCCGAGAAGTGTCAGACTTGGACGCCTCGCATGCACAAAGTGAGCTACCGCGCCCCGGACGGGAGATGCTGGATCGGTCCGCCGTCGACCTGTGACCTGCCCGACGGCTGGGTGATCGCCGAGCCCGGGGAGCGGTGCGGCGAGGAGGAGTGGGTGCTGTCTGGTCTGTGCTGCGGCGCGCTGCCCCCAACCTGAACCTCAGCAGGGATCCGATGACCACTCCACCCAAATACCTTCTGCTGGCGGTCGCGATCCTGGGGTCGGCGTGTACCGGCAACACAGGCACCACCGATCCCTCCGACGAGACGGACGTCGAAGTTGGCTATATCGGTGGATGGCCCGTCAACCCCGACAAAGACGCCTTGGGCACCGGCCCGTTCGATGGGGCGATGTTCAAGGAGACGCAACTCCCCCGACTGTCCTTGGAGGATCAGTACGGCGAGATGGTGGACCTCTACGACTTCAGTGGACCGCCGGGCGTCGTGGTTATCGAGAGCGTGTCGAAGGACTACGAGGGTTGCCGGGAGATGAGTGCACTTCTCGCTGGCCAAGACAGCGAGTTGGCGAATGATGAGCCCGGTCGCGCCCAGATCCGAGAGATCGTGTCCGACGGGAAGATCTGGTGGATTCGCGCGATGGCAGGCAACGTCGGCTCAGGCGACATCCAGAACTGGGCCTCGTGGTACCCGGCACCGCAGAGTCCGGTCTTGCTGGACGAAAATGGACATCTCGCTCAGATGTTCGTGCGCTACTGGGGGGACACCCGGACGGGCGGCTATCCCGCCATCACGGTTGTGGATCGTGCCACGATGAAGGTCGTGGCGGAACCTGATGACTCCCTGCGCAACCTGGATGAACTCGTGCGGACCTACGGGGACTGACGGAGAGTCCCTCTGATGGGCCTGAGAAAGTCAGGAGCGCGCCTCCATCGTGCATGATCGCCGTGGAGGTCCCACGTGCGCACGATCACCGTCCTGCTCCTGCTCGCCCTGCTGGTCTCAACCGGCTGCACCCCCGACGACACCGACACCGCCGTGGACACCGCCGACAGCGGGGACACCGACGACACGGGGGACACGGACGACTCCGGGGACACGGACGACACCGGAGACACCGGACCGGCGGGCCTGACCGAGCGCCCCGCGAACCCCGACTGTGTGGCGTTTGCGCGCCCCAGCAGCCCCACCGGGGTGCGCCTGGTCCAGCGCTACCCGAACATCGCGCTCACGGGGGTGACGACCCTGGTGCCCGACCCGCTCAACGGGGGCTGGATCGCCATCACCCAGGACGGCCGGGTGTGGCGCTGGGACGACCGCGAGGACGCCACCGCCGAGCTGATGGTCGACATCCGCGGCGTGGTCGACAACGGTCCCAACGAGGCGGGTCTGCTGGGGCTGGCGCTGCACCCGGATGTCGCCAGCAACGGCGAGGTCTTCCTGTCCTACACGACCCAGACCCGCGCCGGGCTCACCTCGCGCTTCTCCAGGGTGAAGACCACGGACGACCTCAAGACCCTGGACGTGAGCGAGGAGGAGGTTCTGCTCGAGGTCGCCCAGCCCTACGGCAACCACAATGGCGGGCACATCGCCTTCGGACCCGACGGCTTCCTCTACATCGCGCTCGGCGACGGGGGCTCGGGCGGGGATCCGCTGGGCAGCGGGCAGGACACGGACACGCTGCTGGGGGCGATCCTGCGGATCGACGTGGACTCGGGCTCGCCGTACGGCATCCCGGCGGACAACCCGTTTGCCGAAGGAGGAGGAAGGTCCGAGATCTTCGCGTGGGGTCTGCGCAACCCGTGGAGCTTCGCCTTCGACCCGGCGACGGGTGCCTTGTGGGCCGGAGACGTGGGCCAGAACGCGCTCGAGGAGATCGATCTCGTCGAGCTGGGCGGCAACTACGGCTGGAACGTGAAGGAGGGCGACCAGTGCTACCGGTCGGAGACCTGCCCGGGCAGCTTCGTGGAGCCGGTGGTGGTCTACGGGCGTGACCAGGGTCAGTCCGTCACCGGCGGCGTCGTCGTGCGCGGGGGGCCCCTGTCTGGCAGCCTGGAGGGGAGCTACCTCTACACCGACTTCCGCAGCCAGCGCCTGTGGGCGGTGGTCTACGATCCCGACAGCGGCGATCCTGGCGCGCGGCTGCTCATCGACGGGACCGGGCTTGCGGTCGCCGCGTTCGGCCAGGCGCTGGACGGTCGGGTCATGCTCGCGAACTACGGCCGCAACGTCTACGAGCTGGTCCCCGAGGACGGCGAGGTGGTGCAGGCCCCGGCGACCCTGTCGGCGACCGGCTGCGCGGACGCGTCCGACCCCACGCTGCCGTCGTCGGGCATGGTGCCCTTCGAGCCGCGCCACCCCTTCTGGTCTGACGACGCCGACAAGCGCCGCTGGGTCGCCATCCCCGACGCGGCCGTCGCCACCGTGCGCGAGGACGGCGACGTGCTGCTCCCGGTCGGCTCGGTGCTGCGCAAGGACTTCCACCGCGCCGGCGAGCGGATCTCCACCCGCCTGCTGGTGCACCACACAGACGGCTGGGCCGGCTACGTCTACCGCTGGCGCCCGGACGGATCCGACGCCGATCTCATCGCCGCCGGAACCGAGGATGTGGGCGGGGGACCCTGGCACTTCCCCAGCCAGGCGACCTGCGCCCAGTGCCACACCGAGGCCGCCGGACGCTCGCTGGGCCTCGACACCGCGCAGCTGGCCCACGTCCTGGACTACGGCGACGGCCGCCCGATCGACCAGCGCATCGTGCTCGACCGCATCGGCCTCGTCGACGGACTCGACCTGGAGGCCGACCCCCTGCCCACCCGGGCCGAGGCCGGCGGCGCCCGAGCCTGGCTGCACGTCAACTGCTCCAGCTGCCACCGACCGGGCGGGAGCTTCCTCGACCTCGACTTCCGCGTGACGACCCCCCTGAACGAGACCGGCGCCTGCGACACCCGCCCCGAGCGCGGCGACCTGGGCGTGACCGACGCGAGGATCATCGCGCCGGGCGCGCCGGAGCGGAGCGTAGTGCTGACCCGGATCCACGACCTCGGGGCGTGGCGCATGCCGCCGGAGGGATCGCTGCGGGTCGATGAGGAAGGGGCGGGGCTGGTGGAGGAGTGGATTCGGGGATTGTCGGGGTGTGAGTAGGGGAAAGGGGGGACTGGAGGGCGGTGATCGACGGGCGGTGATCGGCGACGGTAGTCGGCGGGTCGGGGCAGCGCTCGGCACAGAGGCTCAGAGGCACAGAGAGGTGCGCAGAGTGCGCCAGGCAAAGCCTGGGCGTAGGGGAGGTGAAGAGCTGAAACTACGCATTGGAGCCCGATTCGGGACTAG
>MDTC01166852.1_pt1 | contig 16400 bp, 10 predicted proteins | sample 811181 | NCBI WGS metagenome assembly MDTC01 (sample SAMN05326644, study PRJNA326480) | marine metagenome | isolation source: seawater | place: Pacific Ocean: North | collected 2011
TGGAACTATGGCAGAGTAATTTATAGATTTTTGATTGAATCCATTTTTATTTTTACTTGAACCAGTGGTTACAGCTTCCGAAATTACATTCTCTACTTCCTGTGCAATCAACCCAGATTGTAGATTTTTACTACTATCTTCTATCCAAGTAAAGTTAACTCCTCGTAAATCAATGATTTTGGACAAAGAATTCATTATTGGTTTAATGTTCTCCTTTAATCTTTCATCTGAAGTAGCATTATAGGAAACTGCTTGCACATCACCATCAACATCTAAGAAATAACTTGCATCAGGGGTGTGGTCGTCACCTATACCTACTTTTCCATTGTTATCTATCATCATTCTTTGGGTTGCAGCATTTATATCTTGACTACCATTAGTTGCAGTATAGAATTTCAATTGATTATTTGTTGCTGCAGGTGAATCCTCTGCCAATATCTTTGTATTTTGTTTAACATTAATTACTCCTCCTAGAGAACCCCATGAACTTCCTGGTCCATAACCTTCAAATTGTTGATTATCTGAGTTATAACGAATTTGACCTTCTAAGTTCTCAAAATTATTTTTTTCAGCTTCATTGCCAACAGGAATTCTCAAAGCATCGGTTCCATCAATTTGGAATATTGTTTTTGGCACGAGTGCACCTACTCCTATAGCGCCAGAACTATCTATAATCATTCTTTGAATTGGATTTCCTGAATCATTCGGTCCCGAAGTAAAAAACTTCAATTGATTATTTGTTGCTGCTGGTGAATCCTCTGCTAATATTTTTGTATTTTGTGCAACATTAATTACTCCTCCTAGAGAACCCCATGAATTTCCTGGTCCGTAACCTTCAAATTGGGAGTTTTCTGTATTATATCTTATATAACCTATTGAATTTGCTATTGTGGCAGCATCTGTTTCTATGTTACTTAATGGTCTTTCACTAACATCTCCACGTGGAATACGTATAGCACCATTTGAATAGAAAAACGAATCTGCACCAACATAAAGTGCACCATTCAAAGAAATATCTTCGGTAACAACAACATCATAATTAGTTGTATATATGTTAGTAATATATTCATCATTGAAATTTGTTAATTGAACATTTCCTTCAACTTTTAAGTTACCACTAACTTCCAGGTCAGAAGTTGCACTCGTTACAAATAGTCTTTTATTCATTATAACATCTCCTTCAAAAACACTACTTTGTCCAACAAATAATCTGCCATCTAATATATCCATATTTCCAGTTACAGCAATATTTCCACATACGTCCATGACTGTATTATTATCTCTATTAAACAAGTAAGGCAAGAAAGTATATTGCACTTTACTGAAACCAACAATATCATTTGTATCATTTACATCATCTGAAGATTGTGTAAGGACACTTGAAATAATAAAAGTATCATCGTCAGTCATATCTACAGTTACAAGTTTATTTTCACTGCTATTTAATCTATTTCCCACCCCGTTAGTATTCAAAATAGTATTGGGAATAATTTTCCATTTATCTGCTGTTGGTGGAGGCAAATCTGAATCGCTATAACTTACATATAAAAGAATACCATTATCACCAACTGCAAGGATCTTATCTTTATCTTTAACAAATACATCATTTAAATTATATGCAACACTCCCAAGATGTGTTACACCACTCAAAGTAATATCATTCCAAGTTGTTCCATCAGTTGTATAAGAAATAATATCATTACCAACGGCAACTACAAAGCTATCATCCAACGCATGGATTGCGTTATAACTTCCAGTAGTTTTATTGCGCACGATGGGGGCTATAGCACCTGTATTTTCTACTCTAAAAATACCGTCACCTGCAAAATAAGAATAAGTTGTAGCTGCTGAACTGGCTGTTATGTCAAAATCTATATCTAATTCTACAACACCATCACCATTATCATTATTATCAGGAATTGGTTGTGTGCCACCGGTTATAGCTGTGTTCAGTCTATCAAAATACATAAATTTCTTTTCATTTGATGTATTAATATAAGGTAAATAAAATCTTGTAGAATCGACATTTTCAGCCAAAAGCGTTGTGCTTTTACTGGTAATGTTATCATTTGTATTTTTGTAAATTGGAGACCAATTTTCTCCTCCATTAACAGTATAGTATGCAATATTACTGTTTCCAGAAATTATACCAAGTGAATCATTCAAAAAACTAGAAGAAGTCATATTAGTTAATACATCATCACCACCTACATTGAATTCATAAATATCTGATTTGTTCCATGTTATACCTCCATTTTTTGTAAATAAAGCAACTTGTTTATAACTAGAATCAGTGGTTGGTATAGTAGTTAAATCGGATGGAGTGCCTACAATAAATCCTAATTGTGGGTTTTGTTTTGAAAAAGAAGCTGTTAATATTTCAAAATCCACTTCAGAAATAGTATTTATTTCTCCATTAGCAACTCTTAATGGACCATTCATATCAACAACATATTGTTCAGTTTTTGGCGTAAATGTATTAATGCCTAATGTTGATACATATTTTGCTTTGTTATTACCTTCAACTATCATTTGATTAGGAACTAAATTCCCAGATGAATCATTTAATCCAATAATGTTCATAGATCTTTGTGTATCATATGGATAGACACCGCCACCATAAGCTGCACCATCTAACTTATCATTGGGAACTAATTTCATAAATGTATTAGCACTAGAATCAATACCAACTCCTACTATAGCTGTCCCCGTCTTCATAGTTGAATCATCATACACGTTTTTGAAAAATTGGACATTCGAGTTATCGTAAACAGTTAATGTTTCTTGGTATAATTCAATAGATTGCCCACGTCCAGGAACCGACATATCAATGAAAGTATTAAAATTAGTTTGTTGAGAATTCATTTCAATTACACCACCCGATGAATCTACTTCTATAAATCCACCAGATGCATGAACTAAAATACTTCCAGTAGATGCTAATTGTGTATTATTATCATTCAAATTAAAATATCCTCCTGAACAATGTAAAACATACTGACCACTAGAATCAATATTTATATCACCATTGGAACGGTCAATAAAAGTTGTGCTACCAGAAGTATCCATGAAGAAACCTCCTGAAGTATCAAGTATAAAACCACGTGATGCATTCATAATAATACTCTCGGCAGAGCATGTTAATATAATATCACCAGAAGAATCAATTTGTGTTTTTTCATCACTCATAAATATTGTTCCTCCAGAGGTATCTATTCTAGTTTGCCGAGAAGATTGTAAAATTTCATTAGTAGTAGTAGTTAAAAGAGAACCGTTAATATTGTAAGTAATGGATGCATTTGGTGCATTGCTAATATTTGTGCTAGAATCAATGTAAAAATGAATATTTGATGTAGCATTACTGGCGTCAATAACAATACCTCTTTCATTTTTATTTTGAGCAATTATATTTCTAATATAATCATTTTGATTTTCTACTGTTAAAATGTCAGTATCAGTTGGTAAAGTAGCGTTAATATTAAATAATGTTTTTGGTTGTAGAGTATTTACGCCAATATAACTTGCATCTCCATAAAAATAGACAGCATCAGTGGCAGTATCTCTAACAGGGAATACATTTCCGGTATTAGCTAATAGATTTCCACCGAAGAATATTTTATTATTAGAATAAATATTTCTGTTAACATATAAATCAACATCAGAATACATGCTATTTCCAGCCAAAACATTAATTCCTGCTGATAAATCTAATGATACTTGAAATGTACCATTAAAAAACTGAAAATCAGGTTTGGTTGATCGAGAAACAAATTGATCAGCTATAATTGTATTTGCGTTTATAAAGTTATAACTATCCAAATCACTGATTCCTCCATATTGTTTCCATGAATTATTAGACATTAATATACAATTACTGTGTATTTTTTTTACTTATTTTTTCCATAATTAAACAAAGGTTTCTAAATAACAAATTTATTTTATTATTTAAATAGTAAGCTTCAGAACATAATACAAAAATTATTTATTTTTCATTGTTTTGTTTTTTTTTGACTTTTTTAATGTAATAAAATCTCTAATTGATTTTTGATTTTCTAATAGATCATCAATAAAAGTTTGATAAAAATATCTGAAATCATCTTTTTTGTCCTTGAGTTCATCTATTGAAAACCATTTTATTTCCATTTTTTCAAATATCATAGTTTTAGAGAGTTGTTTATGGTCCATTCGATCCCATACAAATTTATGATTATTATTGTAATAATTAATTAAATTTTCATCATATGGCAAATAAAATAAGTGCGCATGATATGTTCCAAAACTCATTTTTAAATAACCACCATTTTCTTCAATAAGCTTTTTCAATTGTTCTGCATTTCCGAGAAATCCAGTCAACTCTTCAGCTCCTTCTCTTACTGCTCCTTTAAATGGATTTTCGTTTTTTTTTAATCCACCTCCGAAATCAGACCATCCGGGTGCACTAACTTCTAATTCATTTTCTTTTCCAAATAAAAAACATAATTTATTTTTATGAATTGTAACTGGTAAAATACTTGCTGCAACCATCTATAAACTATTAATATATTATAATGAAACCTTTTTAATATCCTTGTTTTCAATCTCTACTTCTTTTTCTAAAAATGCTTGATAGCTTTTTTTTTCAATAATATCATAAAATTCTTTTACTTTCGGATTGGTTTGGACTTTTTCAGGATTAAATGCAGATAAATATAATCCATTTAATGATTTGAGTCGAGAAAGAGCTACATAAGTTTGTCCGTATTCAAAAATACCGTTACCCACATCTATTTCAGCCAAATCTAAAGTCGCACCTTGTATTTTATGAATCGTTAAAGCCCATGCTAAACAAAGTGGATATTGTGAGATTGACATAGTAGGGTAATCTTCTGACTGCCAATTATGGGGATAAATCTTCTTAATGATTCCATTTGAAAACTTTACTAGAATAAAAGGAACAGAATTTTCATTATCATTGTCAATATCCAATACAATACCTTGAGAACCATTACATATATTATTGTCCATGTCCAAATTTACAATACACATTACCGCTGCACCTTTTTTCAATCTTAGTATTTGAACACATGGACTATTTGCCACCAGTTGCTTTATTTCAAATTCTTTTTCTTTATTTGTTAACTGTTTACCAGCTTCAATAATCTTATCTGGTATTGTTTTGCCGTTTTCGTAGGTTACATTATCATATTTTTCTAAAACTGTAAAAACATTTTCTATTTCTTTTATTTCAGAAAACATACGATTATTTACGTAATCGGCTTGAGTTCTTAGTGGAAATAATTTTGTAGGCACGCAGTCGTTATGTTTTGAAGGATCATATTTTAAAGACAATCTTTGTTGAATAATTGAATAATCACTTATAGTAATAATACCTTTTCTTAAATTTTGTAAAATTCTAGAGTATTCAACATCATCTTGTCTAAATATTTTCTTTAAAAGAATATGATTATACATAGGAAATACACTATGCCATTTGGTTGATTGAAAACAAAATGTGTATGTGTCTTTTTCTCCTGAAGTTCCTATCGGTGGCAATTGGCAAAAGTCTCCACTAAATATAATTTGCATTCCACCAAAAGGTTCATCTATTTTTTTAATTATTCTCGGTATTTCTTCTATAATTTCAAATAATTTTTTTGATAACATACTTATTTCATCAAGTATCAAAATTTTACATTTTTTCCAATTTTTCACTGCAGTTTTATTTCGTAAGACATTTTCTATAACTTCTTCTTTTGTTCCTCTTGCTAATTTTATACCACTCCAAGAATGCAAAGTCCTTGCACTACAATTTAATAAAATGGAAGCACAACCAGTCATTGCACAAACTTGGAATTTACTTCCTTGTATTAAAGAATGTTGAACAAAATATTGAATTAATTTTGTTTTTCCAGTTCCTCCTGGACCAGTTAAAAAGATATTTTCTCCTTTTTTATATCTATCAAATGCTAAAAACTGCTCTTTAGAGAGGATACTAGTATCTATTACATCATCAATATTTGTATCTTTTTCAGCAGTATACTTAAAAGAATCAAGTTTTACTATTTTACTCATTGTTTTAGTTTGATATAAATATTTATATTTAAATCAATTTTTAAACATGCTCAATTTCTAAGCAGAAAGAATAATCTAATCCATTTAAGGCAAGAGGATTGCCGTTTTCATCTAGTAAACTTACTTTTATTCTTTGTAAATCAACAGTTCCATTATAACTTCTTTTATCACTAATTAAATTACCATTTGAAGGATTTGTAACAATCAAATCTCCGAAAGTAATTGCACCACTATTAACAGTCATTCTTGCCAAAATATTATTATTTATTAATGATTTTGAAAGGGGTGTTGTAAATGAATTTTGTTTATTTTTATTAAATTCTTCCAATGCCAAGTAAATATATTTTGTAGAGTTTATATTAGGTAAGGATTCGCTAGTAACAGTTTTGGATTCCACACTGTATGTTAAATTTCTAAATCCTAACATGTAACCTAATTTATTTTTAAATCTGAACTTATCATGCTCTCCTTCTGTGTTAACACCAAACATAAAAATATAATCAACACTTGATGTTATAGTAGTATTACTATCATTGGTTAATTCAACGTTAATATCTGAAAATCCTGCATTAACAGTTAAAAGAAGGTTTAATGTATTTTGGAGACTTAGTAAATCATATTGTCCATCAGGAACAGTAATTATCTCTTCTACGTTATTTGATACTTTTTTCACTTTCATATAATTATTACCTAAATGAGTAGAAATATTATAATAACTTTTGGGTATTTCTGCACTTTTTACTGTAATAGATTTTACATCAGTTATTTTTTCAGGAAGAGTCATTGTAAAAGTAGATAAAGATAATTGATTAGCTAACAAGTCTGCGTGTTTATTTTCATTTACATTATCAAAATATTCGTCTTTAAATTTGGAATCAACATTTACATATTTAACTTTATCTTGCTTTTGAACATTTGTCATAATCATATGATTACCTTGTTCTGTAACTTTTGGTTCTAAAAACAAATCATATTTATTCATATAGCCACTCATATATATAATATATAGAACATTAAATATATTTATTTACATCTTTTAAAATGATAATTTTACAGCCTTTTTCTTTTTTTTACCTTTTACTACTTCTTTATCTCCTCCATGATTTTCCATTCCTTCTTTTACAAATAAATGAAAACTGCTATTTACAATTAAGAATGCAAATAATAAAATCAATAATATTATCAAAATAGTCGATGCTTTAATCATTTATATATAATAAAAATATATTATTTACAAGATGAACATGATTTTTGAATATTCATTTGTAGTGACATACGTTTATTTGCTATTAGTATATTTTTTTTTATATAATCAATATTATTTGTCTGAGTATTTATACTATGAGTAATCGAGTTTGTTGATTCTTTTTTTTTACTAAATATCATCTTCATTTAAAATTGATTTATATAATAAGCAACTGAAAATAAAGTAAATGAATTATACTTGTAACATCTGTAATAAATCTTATAAATTAAAACATAATTTTGATAATCACGTTAATCTATGTAAATTTATAAGTAAATCAGAAAAAGAAATCGAAAATGATTCTGATTTACACTCAGAAAAAATACCTAATCAGTTTGAAATGTTCCAAATAGTAAAACACATGTCCAAAAAAATCAATAAATTAGAGGAAACAATTAAGTATCTAAAATCAAGAGACAGTAAACAGATTGATATTTTAACTTACTTAAACGAACAAAGAAAACAGTTTCCAAGCATCACTTTTCATCAATGGCTTGAAGATGAAATAATTATTTTGTTACCCAATTATTTAGAAAAGGTCTTTCAAGATAGTCTTATATTTGCTGTTAGTAAATTATTTGAAGATTACTCATTAACAAGCAAAGATATAATCCTACCAATTTACGTATATCAAAAGAAAAACACTCAAAATGTATACATTTATGAAAATGGTAAATGGAAAGAAATTCAAAATTATGTTTTAGATGAATATATAAAGTTTATTTGTAATGAATTTGTAAAAGTATTTATTAGTAATTGGTATGAAAAAAACAAAATGTTGATTCAAGAACATGAAAGATATAAGGACCTCTTTGGCGAATATTATAAAAAGATGTTAGGAGGAAACTATAAAGAGGAAAAAATTCATTTACAAATTCGTAATTGTATTAAAAAATGTTTTAAATCTGTTGAAAAAGTGATAAATTATGAATATAATTAAAAAATTGATTTTAGTTTATTTAATTTTTTTTTTGATATAAAATATTCTATTAGTAAAATAATGGAAGAGCATATACCACCTACATATTTGGCAGAAAAGAACCCACATGAAAGGGACAATGATATTTCTTTTGAAGAAGGACCGCATATTTACACTGTAAAAGGTAATAGAGGAGGTTATACTTCAGTTACAACTTGGAATCATAGCCACTTCTGCTCCTTTGATTCTGAATCTATTGTAAAAAATATATTAAAAAGTCATAAAATGAAAGATCCTACTTATAAATATTACGGAAAAACGAAAGAAGATATTTTAAAAATGTGGGATGATAATAGAGACCAAGCAGCGAGGGCAGGAACAAAAATGCATAATGATATAGAATATTATTATAATCAAGAACCTGTAAAGAATGATTCAGATGAGTATTCATATTTTCAAAATTTTCTAAAAGATTACCCTGATTTGAAGCCTTATAGAACGGAATGGATGATATTTCATGAAGAACTAATGCTTTCTGGTTCTATAGATATGATATACGAAAATCCTGACGGAACACTACAAATATATGATTGGAAACGATGCAAAGAGATTGAACATGAAACCATGTTTAATAAATATGCAACAACACAGTGTATTTCACATTTGCCAGATACTAATTTTTGGCATTATGCATTACAATTAAATGTTTATAAAGCTATTTTGGAACAAAAATATGATAAGAAAATTACTGATTTATATTTGGTTTGTATGCATCCAAATAATGTTTATAAAAATTATCAAAGAATTAAAGTTCCAATCATGGAAAAGGAAATCGAACAACTGTTCGAATACAGATTATTACAAGTAGCAAAAGAATTAGACAAAAAAAAGACATAAATATTTGTAAATATTAATAATAATGTTATCATTATTTTTAAGTAAAATAAAAAAAAATCAACAATCTATTCAATTATGGTCTTGTGCTGCTGCTATAAATTTATTATTTTTTTATAGAAAAAAGATTTTTAAATTTTTAAAACCTTTTTTTGAAGAAGTAAAACCACCACCCAAAAGTATTTTAAGTATGGGAGAAATTTATATTAAACAAAGACAAGAAGAATTTTTAAATTATATTAATAATAATGATGATATGCATATTAATAAAAATATAAACAAAGAATTTTATAACAAAGAAGCTTATAAAGAAGCAATTAAAGAAGAAGATAATGAATTAGAAAAAGATTGGAAAAGAAAAATTTTGGTGGAAAATACACCTCGTGGAAACGTTTATATGTTTTATGATTCCTATAAATTAGCTTTTTCTTATTATTGCGATGTGAATATCTCATATAACATATTAAACGCAGTGGCAATGAAATACTGTAAATTGTTTAAATGTGCTGACTTTTTTGTTGATCAAAATATTATTCCTTTGACAAAAGAATCTCCATTAATTAAAATTCATCATATTGAAGAAAAAAAGAAACAGAAAGATAAAGATGAAAAAAATAAAGTTGAAAAGAAAAATGATGATGATGCACCTTTTGCCAAATTAAAAAATTATAATGTGCAAAAAATAAAACATAAGAAAAGTGATAAAGATGAGAAAAAGGAAACAGAAAAAATTGTAAATAAAATTACAAATAAATTTATTCAAGTAGGTAAAACATATCAAATGAAACTCCTTACTGAAGAACCTGTTAAGAAAAATGTTAGTTTTGAATCTCAATATTTGGAAGATCTAAAAGGAGAAAATAAATTACAAAAAGCAGTGATGTCTTGGCAAGATTATAAAAACTCATTAGGTTGATTTCTCTTGTTTCTTTTTTTTCCAGTCATTATATCCTATGCTTTTTGATAAATCAAATGACATTCCAAGATGTGTTTTTGCAATATGATAAGCCTGTTTTTCTTTTTCATTAAAAGTATCTAGATACTCTTTTTCAAGTGCAATATTTTCTTCTTCAACATCCATTTTAATAAAGTAATATAATGAATTATATTATTTTAAAATCAATTTTTATTTAATTAAACCCAGCAAATGGTGCCTTTTTAACTGAATATGGGACATAAAATTGGTCATTCTCTGTGCATGCTTTATTTAATTGCTCCAAATGTTTACCGCTTGACATTACTTTATAAGCTTCATCTGGTTTGGTAATTGTTTGAGTATTTGGCGAATAACCATCTATACAATGAATTGGTGTTGGTGCTGTATCCACGGTTGATTCTGTGCAATTAATGCAATCTTTTTTATTTTTTTGAATTACATAGTAAGCGGAGTTTAAGTTATTATTTGCATCTGGTTTTACAGTGTTAAAAGCACTATTACAGCAGCGTTCGCTAAGCATACCTTTGGTATTTAATGTGGAATCTTTCAAAACATCATTATCTTCTAAACATAAAAATTCGGTCTGTTTGTATTCTTTAGAATTTGCATATCCTTTTCCATGTCCACGAAGAGCTGTTCCATTTTTTAAAGATCTAACAAATGTTCTTGATAAAGATGTTTGACCGACATATCCTTGATTTCTAGTTGTGCCGTTCAATGAAAATGTTCCTTTATTCACACTATTATTTTTATATTTGGCTTGAGTTTTCTTTTTTAAAGTGGCTAATGACATATATAGTATTATTACATATTTTTATTTCAATTAAAATTGTTTGATAAATCCTGTTTTTACAGTAAGGTCACCATCAATAGTGCTACTTCCTACTCCACCAATAATGGCAGTTTGAGGGATGGAATTATCGGGAATATTAACAGAGTTCCATGAAATATCACCTGCAATGTTAATACCGCTGTTAAATGATACATCAGATGTGAATAATGCGTGACCACCAACAGAAAAGGCGGCGTTCAATGACAAATCATTACTAGTAGGATCAGCAGCAGTGACTGAAGCAAAGTTAGATGCGTCTGATGTGTAAATATCATTAGCAGTAATTGCATCTCCTGTTTTTCCATTCACTGTTTCTCCAGATTGTATTGCATATGCCAAATATTCTGCTATTGTAACTAAATCTATAGAAGCTTTGCCAGTAAAAGTTAAAATTGCAGATTCTACACCTGAAATGCCTTGTAATGATGCTGGAATAACTGTCTTATCTATCTTATTAAATTGTAAATCTCCAGTAGCACTTACACTAATCTTATTTTGTTCACCAAGATATATTGAACTCTCAGATATGAAAAGATCTCTTATTCTATTATCAGCAGAACCAATATCATAAGCGTTATCAGCACGGGGCACCATGTGTCCACCAACATGTAAATTGCTGTTAAATGAAATATCACCGTTAATGAATAATGAGCTATCCATTATTACTGCTTCTGTAAAGTGATTAGAACCAACACCTCCAATAATAGCAGTTGGTGGGATGGAATCATTAGGAATATTAGCAGAATTCCATGAAATATCACCTGCAATTTCGATTGCACCATTAAATGATACATCACCACCAATGCTCATGTTACCATTAGCAGATATATCACTGTTGAATGTAGCATCTCCACCAGCATATAACCCGTTCATAGAAGTATCACCAATCACTCTTACTGAACTAAGAGTTGAACCACCTATTACTTCAAGACCAGTTCCTGCGTCCATTAAACTTAATGTTCCATCAATTCGGGTATAAGATGCTACATGCAAAGCTGGTGACGCAAGGTTTCCATCTGCTTTGCTTATTACTAATGCTCCACCAAGACTCATAGCAGTATTAGCTGATATGTCACCTGTTGTAGTCAATGTAGTTATAGTTGCGGCGTCGTTTTGAATTAAATAATCCAATGGGTCTCCATCATCTGCACCAGTGCTGTCTGTTTTTTGAATAGCAATTTTACCTGTACTTGTATTTACAGCAAACTTGGAAACTTGAGCGCTACCAGAATCACCAAAGACAATTGAATTTTGACTTACATAAATGTCTTTAAATGGATTTCCTGCACTACCTAATGATACATTTGAAGATGATGGTATAATATCTTTACTTACCTTCAATTCTCCTTCTGAACCATCAAGTCTTAAGAATTCTGATTGGGAGCCACCATTGTTAGCTGTAAATACAACATCTTTATCTTGGATAGTATTTGCGAGTGTAATATCATCACTAGATTCTGTAATGGTAAATTCATCTCCACCTGCACCTACTGTTAATGACCCCTTAATTACAGTATTTGAATCAACATCAAGTGTTCCTGCAATAGCAGTATTACCACTTGCTGCTGTAACCACAAATTTGTCTGTCTTAATCTTTACATCTCCCTCAACATCTAATGTTCCTCCCAATGAAGAAGCACCTGTTCCTACTGTTAATGTCTTTCCAGCAGCAACACTTACATTGTCATTTAATGTTGTTTCTCCTGTTACTGTTAATGAACCTCCCAATGAAGAAGCACCTGTTCCTACTGTTAATGTTTTTGCATCTGCAATACTTACATTGTCATTTAATGTTACTTCTCCGTCAATTTGTGCTGTTCCGTTTACCTTCATATTTCCATTTAATGATAAATCTTCAGTTACAATCAATGTGTAATTTGTTGTATCAATGTTAGTGATATACTCATTGTTGTATTCTGTTAAGTTCACTGCACCAGTAACATTTAAGGTTCCGTTCACACTGAGATTGCTGTTGAAAGATGCATCGCCATCAACAATAAGTTTTTGGTTCATTGATACATCGCCAGTTTTTGTTATTGTCATACGGTTTTCATCAGCTGTAAAGAATTGCAATGAATCATTATCAACACCAGCTGCTGTCTCTGCTTTTATATATGTATCTTGATCAACATCAATTACACCACCAAGAGAACCCCAAGCTTGTCCAGCACCAAAGCCTTCAAATTGGTCGGTTGAAGAGTTATAACGGATGATACCCTTGTAAGAAGCATCTGCGTCATTTTGAACAGGGCGTTCAGATGTTTCACCCTTGGGTAGACGCAATGCATTAGAAGCACTAATGTCCAAGACAATATCGCTACTTGCCTGTTTGTTAATGCCCATATTTCCACTTAAGTGTAAATCACTATCGAAAGAAACATCACCACCGACAGATAGAGTAGAATTCATAGAAGCATCATCATCAACGATTAATTTACCACCGACAGATAGAATGGAGTTCATGGAAGCATCACCCGCAACGAATAATTTAGCGTTCATGGAAGCATCACCTTCTATTAATATTTTATCAACAGCAAATTTACCAGCAACGAATAAGTTGGAGTTCAAAGAAGCATCACCAGCAACGGATAGGTTGGAATTCATGGAAGCATCACCATCAACGAATAATTTGGAATTCATAGAAACATCACCACCAACGAATAATTTGGAGTTCATGGAAGCATCGCCTGCTACAAATAAATTGGAATTAAAGGATACATCACTGGTAACTTCAAATCCAGCTCTGGCAATTACATCTCCATTTACAAATACACGTTCGTTCAAGGACATATCTTTACTCAACACGAAAGCTTCTCCTGTTTCTACTTGCACTGTTGTTCCATCATTGAATTGTTTTACAAATACTGCACTATCGGTTGCTACGTATGTATAAGCACCGTTTCCAGAAATAGCTACTGTCCTATAAGTTCCAGCTACTACATCCAGTTTAGGGTCAGGATTGTATGGATAGGCATTTGCTGTTTGAGAATTGCCTTGATTAGAAACCAATATTGGCTGTGTATTAACTTTATCAATCAATTGCACGAATTTTCCATCCATACCAGCATTGGTTGTTGCTGCAACTAAAAATCTTCCAGAATCCGGATGTGATATATGGATGTCTAATGTGTTACCGGCTACCCAAGATGTAGACGCTGAACCATAATTGAATTGATTTTGATTAATTCTATAGACATTTTTATCATTAAATGCTAAGTAAGCATAAGCACCATCATCTGTCATATAAGCAGATGTTAAATCAGCTGGATATTTATTTGCGTTATTCAAGCCTCTTGCGTTCAAATCTAAATCTTCCCAACTGCTGGCATTATTAAAATTGGTATCAGTCGTTTTAGACAAAAACACTTTTTCATCTGTAAATGCAATGGTATATCTACCATTGTTGTTTGTAATAATATGTCTCCAATTAATATTAGGACCTGCTACACTTACATCAGTGCCAGATATTCCTGCTGTGCTAATTGGTGCTGACGCATGAGGACCGATACTTACACCAAAATCTGTAGATACATATAACTTTTCATTATTTGTTCCTACAAATATATTTTGACCATTACCGGACATAGTAGCACAAGTATATGTCAAAGCAGAAGTAGATAATGCACTGGTGAAACTTGCACCAAAATTAGTTGAGTGATAGATATAACCAGTTCCGTCTATATTGTTACCAACAATAACCATGTAACGACCATCAAGGGACATTGCAGCTCTTCTGTTTACTTCATATGTTGAATTATCCAACGACTCAATTGGTACACTGGAATAAGTTATACCATAATCATTAGAAATCATAATTGAACCAGACGCATCAGTAGAATAAGCCATAACGTGTTGACCATCTGTATTTGTTTTAATAAATTGAATGTTAGTATTAGTTGGTAAATTAGTAACTTCTGTGTATGTTGTATAATTCGGATCTGTATATTGAGTATTTTGGTCAATAGCACCAGCAACCTCTACAGGCTCAAATGTCTTAAAGGAAAGCATATTATTTACACCAGCCATAGATACATTTGAATTGAAAGATGCATCACCTTCAACTTCCATACCAGAACTTCCAGTTATGTTTTCAGTAACAGTTAATCCCTTTCTAACAGAAATACTATGGCTAAATACACTGGTGCCAGTAGTGTTAGCTGTACCTACAAATGCTCTTCCTTCAATAATATGATCACCTGTTGTTGTTTGTGATTCTCCATCTAAGCCAGAAATTGCACTTTGAGGAATAGTTCCGGTAACACCTCCAGGTGTGAAGTTAATCATACCAATATGTAATTTTCCTGCAGTTCCTGAAATATCATTTACTACATCAAAATATACATCATCATTCTTAATAAATGTTTGGTTGTCCTTTGTAGCTTTTGCATTATAACCAATAGCTACAGCTCCAGACGTTGAGCCATTTTCATCAGTGACACCTGCATTGTTACCAATAAAGATGTTTTGATCTCCTGATTTATTATCAAAACCAGCTTGGTAACCAAGAGCAATATTCTGAACACCAACGGTTGTTTGTGCAAGAGCTGAAGCACCAATGGCTGTATTTTGTCCAGCGGTGCCTCCATTAAATAATTTCAAAGCTTCTGAACCAACAGACGTATTAAATGGTTCTTCGACGTTGGCGGCTAAAGATTGGAAACCAATAGCAGTGTTATGAATACCTGCAGCATCTGATAAATTACTTGCTGCATTATTACCTACTACTGTTGTTGTGTTATCATCATTTAATGCTCTACCGATAGAGATACCATTTACATTTAATTTATCCGCAACAAAAAGTCGTCCATTAAAGGAAGAATCACTTTGAACAGAAATTCCTGCATTTAAAGAGATATCACCTCCTAATTCTACAGAACCTTGAATATTTAATCCAGCATTCAATGAAACATCACCATTTACAGAAAATCCTGAATTCAATGATAAATCACCACCTAAGACTGCAGTTTCTTTTACAAATAATCCTCCATTAAATGAAACATCATCTGCTACCATAAAATTTCCATTAAGTGATAAATCTTCAGCAACAATTAATTCATAAGATGTTGTATTAATGTTGGTAACATATTCATTATTAATTTCGGTTAATTTTACAGGTCCATCTACAGTCAAAGCACCAGTGACAGTTAAAGAACTGTTCAATGATATATCACCTTGTATGTCCATGCGTGCATTTAAAGAAACATCATTATCAAATGTAGTTTTACCTGTAACTGTTACAGTATTGTCTAATACAGTTGCACCCGATACATTTAATGTGCTGTCTAATGCAGCTGCACCTATTACATTTACTGTGCTTTCTAATACAGTAGCTCCAGATACATCTAATGTGGAACTCAAACTGGTTTCTTTGGAAACAGCCAAAGTGGAACTTAATGTAGTTGCCTTACTAACATCTAATGTGGAACTCAAAGTAGCGGCTTCAGTAACATTTACTGTGCTATCTAATACAGTTGCACCAGATACATCTAATGTAGAACTCAAACTGGTTTCTTTGGAAACA
>MDTC01063907.1_pt1 | contig 16399 bp, 16 predicted proteins | sample 811181 | NCBI WGS metagenome assembly MDTC01 (sample SAMN05326644, study PRJNA326480) | marine metagenome | isolation source: seawater | place: Pacific Ocean: North | collected 2011
ATTAGCGCCGATGGTACTGCCCCACAAGGTGGGAGAGTAGGTCGCCGCCTTCTTCGAGCCCTACACAGAAATGTGTAGGGCTTTTTTTATCGAGAAATTTATCAACAGCACCATTAACGATTATTTGTGTCGTTTAAAGGGATTTTATTCTACTCAGGTAGAATATGTTATACTTTTAAACTGAACCTAGAAAATCGGATTTTCCGAAAACATTAAACCTCCTGAGACTTCTCGTGGAGGTTTTTTTATATTCTATTATTAAGAATTTTCTTACATTTCAACAATCAAAACGTAAATAACAAGCTCAAACTATACAATATGTGTATTAGGTCTATAATCATGTGATTTTCAACGTATTTTTAAATCAATAAAAACGCAAAATCGCATTTTTGTAAAAATCCTAAATTATGAGAAAATATATCTTGTTTACATTTTTTGTCACCCTGACCTACAGCGTGATAAATGCCCAGGTAGTTAGTCTAAATCAGACCGACCTGCCATCTTCATCCCCTACATTAACTCAATTAGAGTCGATGGGTATTGAAACTTCTATTGCGCAGATTGGAAATTACAATTATGTAGTTTCTAATAATATTATGGCACAAGGAAACGTTAGTATAAAGCAAGAAGGTAAAATTAACCTGGCCGCGATTACATTAGTTGCTCCAAAAGTGAATTACCAACTAACGCAATTTGGTAATAATAATATGTTGATAGACGTAGGAGTTAGTTTAAGAGGTCCGATAAATAGAAATATAATGCAGTACGGAAGAGGATCCACCATAAATATTCAAGGAAGTAATGAAATGATAGATAACATGACCATTATTTCTAGAGGGTCTCAAAATGTATATATAAGAGGTTTAAATTATTAAATGAAAGCAAACTGGTTCATATTAATTTTTGGCTTTGTGCTCTCTGTAGGAGCCCAAGAAAACTCTTCTTTAAATAGAACGGTCAGTCCATCCATTGAATTTGAACCAACTGAAAACGAAATTACTGTTCGATTTTCGGTATTTAATAAAGAGCAATTTGATAAAAGTATAAGATTTCAAGCTGTCGTTGTTACCAAAACCAAGGACAACGAGATCGTAGACAGAATAGAAAAAACCGAAGACCAAATTCTTGGTAATGGTGAGTTCATAGATTTAGAAACCATTGACGCTAGTCTTGTTAATGCAGACAATATTGTAGGGTTCCTTTTGATTTATGAAGACAACAAAATTGTAGGTCAAGAAGTGGTTGACGCCCAAAAATCTGAACTACTCAGTAGCATTAGTACACTCAATACTACGGTGGCTCGATCATCAGATTTTGAAGCAGCTTTACTCAGGACATTAGTCATAGATGAGACCAAAACGAAACGTGGAAGGGACTTTTTTAGTGAATTTTATCTAAAATTTAAGGCGAATAACGTCGAAAGCACCGAAGTTGTTAAAATTCGTGAAGAATTAGCGATTGCTAATAATACTTTAATAAAAGTAATTGCAGGTGACGATGTGATATTTCAATTTTTCCTCTCACCGAGATTTAATTTTATCGAAGAAGCAACAAATCAAACAGTAATAACGTTAAACCAATACTTTCAGCAACAAAATAGATTGAAAGATGAAACTTTTAAATATGAATAAATTTTTAATTACAACAGCATTATTATTCGGCTTCGTAGCTTTTGGATATTCTCAACAATTGGTTTATACCCCCAAAAACCCAAATTTTGGAGGAGCTAATTTCAATTATTCGTGGTTATTGAGTTCAGCACAAGCACAGAATAAATTTAAGGTAGAAGAAGACGATCCATTCGCTCAGCAAACTCAGTTAGAGCAGATTCAAGAAGATCTGAATAGTTCTGTTTTAAGAGAAATTTCAAATTCATTTCTAGATTCTCAATTAGGTGATGGTTTAAGACCTGGCGTATTTAATGTGGGATCTTTGGTATTAGATGTTTTTGAAACCCGAAACGGTTTGGTCGTAAATATATTGGATACCAACAATGGAGATCAAACCCAAATCATAGTCCCTAACTAAAATTTACATCAAAACACAGAAATTATGAAAAATCCTTTATGGTGTTTAGTTGTTCTATTTACGGCAAGTTCGTGTGTGACTTATTTTAGTCCACCTATTGAAACGGCCAAATCTAGAGCTGGTGAAACATCACATCATTCAAGCCAACTACAAGAGCTGCCTGAAGCTGCAGAGCCAATTGTAGTGGCTGTATACAATTTCAAAGATCAAACAGGTCAATATAAATCGGTTGAGGCAGGAAGTAGTTTTAGTACGGCTGTTCCTCAAGGATTGACTTCGATGTTGATAAAAACTCTTGAAGATTCACAGTGGTTTTTACCTATTGAACGTGAGAACTTATCTAATCTCTTAAATGAGAGAAATATCATCAGACAGACTAGAACAGAATATGAACCAAATTCTGGAAATCAGTTAGCTCCTCTTCTTTACGCGGGAGTTCTAATTGAAGGAGGAATTGTTTCTTACGATTCAAATATTAGAACTGGAGGATACGGTGCGAGATATTTTGGTGTAGGAGGAGGAACTCAATATCGTGAAGATAGAATCACTATATACCTTAGAGCTGTATCGACATCTACAGGACGTATTCTCAAAAATGTAAATGTTTCGAAGACAATTTTATCTCAAGCTATAGAGGCAAGTTTATTTAGATATGTTGCAATCGAGCGTTTGATGGAAGCTGAAACAGGGATCACTAAGAATGAACCTGTGCAATTGGCTGTTCAAGATGCTATCGAAAAAGCGGTATACTCTCTTATTGTTGAAGGTCTAGAAGATAAACTTTGGAGGTCAAAAGACGGTGTTGAAACAGAAACCGTTTTAATTAATGATTATAAGGAAGCGAAAGAAGAAGAACTTAAACGTGGTTTATACGGAAGAGAAAGAATTAATAGCGCAGATGATGCGCAAGTTTCATTGAGAATTGGAATGCCTACACTCATGGATGACATTACTGAATCTTCTTCAGGCTTTTCTGCAGGATTCAGTTACCACTACAAGTTAAATGATTACTTCACCGCTGTCGGTGATTTAAATATGACACAGCTGACTGCAACTAGAGTTAAAAGAAATTACTTGCAACCTAGACTAGGAATAAATATTCAGTTTTCACCTTATGACAAATTAGCTCCATACGTCTATGGAGGCGGGTCGTATATGGCAAACCTAAGCGGACAGTTAAATGGCGATAGTAATGTTGCTAAATCTGATGCTCTTGGGTTTCATTACGGTGCAGGTTTACAATATGTTATAAATGATGATATATCTGTTTCGTTGTTCATGGAAAATACACATACCAATGCAGATGACATTGATGGTAACGTTTTCGGGAACATCAGTGATAGATTTTATAATATGGGAATTCAAATAAAGTATAGATTAGGAAAAAAACGAAATTATGATGCTCTTCAATAAAAAAACAATTTGTTCAATATTTGCTGTGCTATTGCTCATCTCGTGTGAGTCAGAGCTTATAGATCAGGCAACATTTGGGACCCTTACAGGAACGGTTCTAGATGAAGAAACTCAAGCTCCGCTTGAAAACGCTAAAGTAAGTACTTCGCCTTCGACTTCTACTGTATTCACAGATGCTACAGGTGCATTTACAATCAATGATATGCCCGAGGGTGATTATGCTATTCGAGCAGAATACGATGGGTACCTCTCAGGGTTTGAACCTGCTACAGTAACAGCTGGCGCTACTTATTCTATTGTGATAGAGATGGTTGATGAGGATACTCAAAATCTCGGTCCAACCAGAGCAGCTCTTACAGCTCCTGCTGATAACGCATCAGTATTCAATACAGAAGTCGCTTTTGGGTGGACTTCAGGGAAAAATGATAGTGATGAACTCTCATATGACTTTGAATTGAGAAATGGTACTACTGACGACATTATTAGTAGACAGAACTTAGCAGATACCACACTTACTTTAGATGCGCTTGTTTTAGGTACTCAGTACTTCTGGCAAGTAACAAGCAGTGATGGTTTTAACCCTTCTGTTATAAGTAATGTTAGTAGTTTCAAAATAGAAATCTCAGAAGAGAATAGATTCTTATTTGTTCGATCAGAAGAAAATAACAATACAATCATTTCTGGTGGAAACCAGGTGGATGCAGTAGAGGTCAATGTTACAACCAAAAACTCAAATGCTTACGCACCTGCTGTTAGTCCAGAGAGAGACAGAGTGGCTTACATTCAAACCGTTGGTTCTAACGATCAAATCTTTTTAATGGATTCTAATGGTTTTAGTAGAACACAGCTTACTACAAATGTTCCCGCAGGAAGCTTTAGAAACCAAGAAATCAAATTGGCTTGGAATAATCAAGGTGATAAAATTTATTACCCTCGTTTCAATAAACTCTATGCTGTAAATTCAATAACTAAATTCTCTGAGGCTGTATACTCTGCAGATTCTGATAGAATGATTTCAAAGGTTGATGTAAATCCAGCAACGGGGGAGATTGCAATGGTGATTACCGATGCTGATGGATACCAGGGAGAAATTGTAGTATATAATCCAGCAGATTTATCTGAAACAGTTGTATTCTCTAGTACAGGAGGAGCTCTAGGAGGATTAGATCACTCTATTGACGGAACAACACTGCTATACACTGCAGACATTACTGGAGAAGAAAATGCTCAGCACAGAAAATTTGATAACAGAATTTTCAGCTTAGACATGGTAACTCTTGTTTCTTCAGAAGTTAATACTGGGAAAGAAATTGGATATAACGAAACAGATCCTTTCTATTCTCCAAATGGAGCAGAAATATTATACGTGAATCGATCAAATGATGATTTTGGTGATGCATTGATTTATATAGTTCCTGTTCCAACACCAGGAGACACCAATACTCTTACTAGAACGCAAACATTTAGTAACGGTTCTGAAGCAGTTTGGTATTAATTCAAAACCACTATAAAACAAAAAAGCCATTTCATTTGAAATGGCTTTTTTGTTTTCCAACTCAAATCTTTACTTAACTTCGCTGGGATAAAAAGAGGCATGACGAAATCCAGGTATGATACTTTTTTGTTGTACAAATACATCCCAATTATTTTGGCAATCTGTACCTTGTGGTTTATTCAAAAGGGAGTTGTTGTGCTGTGGATTCAGTCCATTCACACTTCTTTTTTAGATTTATTTTTTAGTGGTGTCACAGTGTTTGGAGACGCAACTTGGACGGTATTAATTTTAATTTGGATTATCTATAAATCCAATTACAGATGGTTGAGCATTTTAATACTAGCCTTTTTATTTCATGGCTTTTTTGTGCATATATTTAAACAGTGGTTGGCAAGTGGAGCACCAAGACCCTTTAGCTACTTCACAGAACGTTCACAAGCAGATTTTTTGCATCTGATTGAAAACATAAAAATTAGAAAGTGGAATAGTTTTCCTTCCGGACATACGGCAACAGCCTTTTTTATGGCTTCATTTATAATTGGATACAACAATTTTTCTAGTGCTAGTAAATGGGTTTGTTATTCACTAGCCGTTCTTGTGGGCATTTCCCGAATGTATCTTGGACAACACTTTTACATCGATATCGTTTTTGGGGCATTTTTTGGAATGTTGGCTTTTGATTTGGCACATGTAATTATAGCATCGGCAAAAAAGACAATTTGGAATCAAAAAATCATTAAGTCAAAAACAAAATGAAAAGCTCAACGACCTTTTATATTTTTCTTTTTTTGTTTGTTTTTAGCTTGTTGAATTCATTTTCAGGCGCCTATCCTATCTATATCTTAGATGAAGCTAAAAATGCTGAGGCGGCAAGGGAAATGTACGTAAATGCCTCTTACATCGTTCCCTATTTTAATGGAGAACTGAGAAGCGACAAGCCTGTACTGCATTATTATTTTATGAGTCTAGGTTATAAATTATTTGGAGTCAATGCCTATGGGGCTCGATTTTTTTCAGCTTTTTTTGGTGCTTTATGTCTTCTTTTTACCTTTTTTACAGTGCGTAAAATCAGCAATAAACAAACCGCGTTTTGGACATTAGGGTTATTACTCAGTTCATTGTTTTTTGTACAGGAATTTCATTTGGCTGTTCCAGATTCATATTTAATATTTTTTGTGACATCTAGCCTGTGGTCTATTTTTTTATTTGATCAAACCCGCCAATCTAAATGGTTATTTTCGGCTTATACACTTGCCGGACTAGGTGTGCTATGCAAAGGTCCTATCGCACTTTTAATTCCTATTGGAGCCATGGGTATTTATCTGATATGGTCAAAACGATTTAATTGGAAGACTGTTAGATTTTTTAAGCCCCTAGTTGGTGTGTTATGGAGTTTGCTTATTGCCTTTCCTTGGTTTTATTTAGTTCATAAGGTAACCCAAGGCGCATTTACTGAAGGATTTTTTTTAGATCACAATCTTTCGCGATTTAGCTCAGAAAAAGAAGGGCATGGAGGATTGTTTATCATTACCTGGTTATTTGCTTTACTTGGTCTGTTTCCTGGTGGACTTGTTTTATTCAAGTCTTTTCGGTTTTTAAAAATTCAGAGTGGCAAAAATGATTTACTTCGATTTTCTATATCCTGTACCCTGATTGTCATCATTATTTTTAGCTTTTCGAGCACAAAACTTCCAAATTATACACTCCCGGCTATTCCGTTTATGGCTGTTATTTCTGCCTTGTATTTGGATACTAAGGACGCTTTTAACAAACCTAGAAATTGGACCTATGTTTTTGTGTTTTTGATGTTGTTTTCCACAGCACTTCCTCTTATTGGATATTTTGCATTGGCTCAGGAAGAATCCTTGAGTGAGTTGAAACCACTCGCTTTTTATTTATGTGTGCTGACGTTTGTTTCCATTGTTGCATTTACACTTCATTTGAAGAAGAACACTTTTAAGGCCATTCAAATAACCGCGATGGGATGGATTTTGATGTATCTGATATTATTTGGGCATATTTATCCTCAACTCACGGCATATTCTCCTGTTGAAATGTCAAAACCTTTACTGCACAATCAAGAAGATGTGATTGTTTTTAGTCGTATGGATGCTGCTTTTCCGGTGAATTATCAACGTGTTTATCAGGTAGTTAAGGATTACGAAGAATTAAAGCAGTGGGTCAAAAATCACCCAAAAGGACTGATCTTAACCAACACAAGAGATCGAGGACATCTTAAAGTTTTAGAAGAGCAGTACCTCTTAATCTTTGAACAAAAAGCGCTTTTTGAAAATCATAGAACCCGTATTTTTGGGTTAAAGTAGACAGGCTAAACCTGTACCTAAAAGTATGACAATAAGCTTACTTAAATTCAATTGGTGATTATCGTCAGATTCAAACAGAATAATGGAGGCGATATGAATCAATAGTCCTGCCGAAAAGGCGTATAATTCAATCTCAAAATTTTGAAACAATGAAAAGTAGTCAGCACTTAAGCTGCCCAGTGGAGTCATAAAGGCAAAGCCTGTGATGAGTAGCCAAGTAAGAACCAAATGTAGGTTTATAGCTTTTAAAAATTGATAAAAAACAATACCGACAGGAATTTTGTGTAAGACGATTGCCAATAAATAGTGATCAAATTTTCCTATAGGGATTCCTTCTAGAAAGGAATGAACAGAAAGTGCAAACATCACGATAATGGGTTTAGTATTTTTAAGATGAAAATGCCCATGTTCGACGCCTTTACTCAAAGTTTCTAAAAATAGTTGTAGCAGAATTCCAGCTAATACAAATACACCTACATTCGATTGAGATTGGAATACGTAGGGTAATACCTCTAGAACAATAGTTCCTAACAAAAAGGCTCCACTAAATAGTAACAAGCTCTGAGTAGCCTTTTTTGATTTAGAAAACCCAGTGTAATGAATGCCAACTCCCATAAAGATGGCCAAAAAAGAAAGCGTGATATCAAGCATGAATCTTGCAATTATTTGCTCGCGAAATTAGCCTATTTTTACCAGAACTATGAAAAATGAAAATAGACCTCTCGTAGCAAAAACACTTTATGGATTTGAGCCAATATTAGCCAAAGAACTTAGACAACTTGGCGCTGTCGATGTCAAAGAAGGTAATCGAGTGGTAACCTTTAAGGGTGATTTAGGATTTGTATATAAGGCCAATCTTTGTTTGCGAACGGCCTTGAATATATTAGTACCAATTAAAAAAACCAATATTTCAAATCAAGAGGACCTTTATCGATCTATGCAAGAGGTTGATTGGCCAAGTATTTTCAGTGTTGAGCAAACTTTCGCTATTCAAGCTACTGTTTTTGGCTCTCTTTTTGAACACTCACTTTTTGTTGCCCAAAAGGCAAAGGATGCGATTGTTGATCAATTCAGACTTCGGTTTAAAAAGCGACCCGATGTAAATACAACAGATCCGGACATTCGTATTCAACTTCATCTTGTTGATGATTTTCTTCAAATTTCAATGGATAGTTCAGGAAGGTCTCTGCATTTAAGAGGGTATAAACAAAGCACGAATATTGCACCTATAAATGAAGTTTTGGCCGCCGGATTACTTCTCCATTCGCATTGGAACGGCTTACACGATTTTTTAGATCCAATGTGCGGCAGTGGAACAATAGCTATTGAGGCGGCAATGATTGCTTGTCGCATTCCTGCAAATATCAATAGAACCCGCTTTGCTTTTAAAAATTGGAATAATTATAATGAAGATTTATTCGAAACCATTGTAAATTCTTCTCTCAATAAAACCATTGAACATAACAGGCCTATCTATGCAATGGACAAGGCACCTTCTGCAGTGAGAAAAACACAAGAAAATATAAATGCAGCGAATCTAGCGGATTATATTCAGGTTTCACGTGCTGATTTTTTTAGAAGCCCTCGACCAACCGAAAATCGATTGCACTTATTATTTAATCCACCGTATGGTGAGCGTTTACCTATTGATTATGACATTTTTTACGGAAAAATAGGAGATACACTCAAAAAAGAATACTCAGGATGTGAGACTTGGTTTATAAGTTCAAATCTAGATGCAATCAAACATGTGGGTCTCAGAACCTCTAGAAAAATTAAATTGTTTAACGGTTCTCTAGAATCGAGATTAGTCTGTTACCAAATGTATGAAGGTTCTAAAAAGATGTTTTCTCCTCTAGATTCTTCTTAGGCTTTTTATATAGGGGAAGAAAATAACTTATACTATAATTATAACCCAGTCCAAAGCGACTATTATCCGTTTTTTTATTAAAACCGGGAATCCAAAGACTGTCAAAGTTATCAGGTTGATTGTAAGAGAGCAAAAAATGGATTCGCGCAGACATACCCATATAGATATTTGGCAGCACTTCTGCCTTGAAACCTGTAACAAGTTCTATCCAACTTGCTGAAAGAGAATTGTATTCTCGCTTGTCATCAGAAAACAAAACAAATGCGTCTGGTTCGTAATATCGGTAGGAATCGTATAAGTACCTTTCGTATACTTCCATATTAAAAGTGGATAAGGCGTATCGAAGTCCGAAAAAAATGAGATTTTGTTCTCCGAACCAATTCTTGTAATTGTTGATGTCGACTCCTGCTTTGAGGTAGGCGCCACTTGAGTTGTAACGATAGAGTGGAAGGTCAACAATACGCTCAAAGGTGGTTTTATTTTCGCTTCCCAGTTCGACGGCCACGAATAATTTTTCGCCCAATCTGTAATCCCCAACTAATTCTAAACCCGTATAATCATCGTCAAAAGATGTTCTCAACAGTTTAGATAGCTCGAGACCTACCCGAAGTCCATATTTTTGGGATGGTTCTCGAAGAGAATCAGGCTGGCTCTGTGTCCATCCGACTAAAGGAACAGCACAAAACGTTAGCATCCAAAAGGATTTAGTGAAATACGGATACATGAATTTCGTTACTATTATCAATTTTTGTGTTGTTAATTTCAATACTACTAATCCAACTCGTAAGTCCAGTTTGCTCAATTCCAAGGTCAGCATATTGACCTACAAAACCACAGGCTCTAGAAATATAAACGGCCTCAGGAGTATAGGTAATCCGGAGATCTTCTATTTGTCCAGTTTCTAAATTGTCTTCTGTAACCGAATTAGAGATTAAAACAAAATCTCCAAAACTTTTTCTGGAGTCCAAGGGAATTAAAATGTCGTCTTGAGTACTGCGATCATTAAAGGTATTTACGGTGGAATCTTCATCTACAGAAATGACCCTTAGCTTATTCACTGCTTTAGGTTGTGGCTGCTCGTCAGTAGCATCTTTGTCGTAAAAGGCGATGTGAAGCAATGCAGTATCTCCTTCTACACAGACATCGTCTTTTTCACACTGCGTCAGTAGAATACAACCCATTAAAGAAAGTAAAAGTTTGATACGCTGACTCACTACATTCGTTTTTCCAAAAGTACGATATTTTCAATGTGATGTGTCTGCGGAAACATATCTACTGCCTGACTTTTTACTATTTTATAATGGGGCTCTAACAAGGCTAAATCTCTGGCCTGAGTAGCTGAATTGCAACTCACATAAACAACTTTAGGTGCAGATAGTTTGATGAGTTGATGTACAACATCTGAATGCATACCATCTCGAGGAGGGTCTGTAATGACCACATCTGCTTTACCATGCCTGTCAATGAAACTGTCATTGAATACCTTTTTCATGTCACCAGTTTCAAAACAAACGTTTACTACCCTGTTGTGGTCGGCATTCCATTTGGCATTTAAAATGGCTTGAGGCACAGATTCCACTCCAACAACTTGTTTGGCTTGAGCCGCAAGAAAAAGGGCGATAGTACCCGTACCCGTATATAAGTCATAAACGACTTCTTTCCCATTTAAATCCGCAAACGATCTGATGATTTTATAGAGTTCATAGGCTTGTTTTGAATTGGTTTGATAAAAAGATTTGGCATCAATTCTAAATTCAAGCCCTTCCATTTCTTCAAAAATGAAAGCTTCACCTTTATAACAACTAATTTCTTGATCGTATATGGTATCGTTAGCTTTTGAGTTGACGGTGTATAGTAAAGATTGGATTTGTGGAAACTCATCAGCAATTGCTTGCATGTATGGATCAATTTCATTTTTACTCGCTTTAAAAAATTGAACGAGTACCATCAGATGCCCTTTACTACTATTGCGAATCATTAATGTACGTAAGTGTCCAATTTGATGTCTAGGGTTAAAAAAATTAAGTTCCTGACGCTCGCCTTCTTTTTTACAAAAGTTTCTGATCTTATTAGTTATGTCTTCTTGTAAGTGGCATTTGTCGATTTGTACAATTTTATCCCATTTTCCAGGAACGTGAAATCCTAGAGCATTTCTTTCTAAGGTTTCTTCCGTATTGATTTCTTCTTGAGTGAGCCATCTCGAATCTGAAAAGGAGTATTCCATTTTGTTTCGGTAGAAAAAGGTCTCCTCAGCTGCTTTGATAGGCAGGTATTGCGAAACGTTAACTTTTGCGATACGTTCAAAGTTATCAATGACCTCTTGCTGTTTCTGGTCAAGCTGCATAGCATAAGTCATGTGTTGCCACTTACATCCTCCACAAATACCAAAATGAGCACAAACAGGGGTGATTCTTTGTGGAGCGCTTTTGTGCAGCTTTATAATCTCTGCCTCAAAATAATTTTTTCGCTTTTTGATAACGCTTAGATCAACAAGGTCTCCAGGAACTCCTTCTTTGATAAAAATAACCCTTCCGTCTTCGTGCTTAGCCAAAGCTTTACCCTTAGCCGCTGTACCGCTAATAGAAATATGCTCTAAAACAATATTTTTCTTACGCCCCATGGCCAACAAAGTTAACCTCTTTTATTTCTTCACTCAATAAGTTAATGCCTAATAATTGATGTATTTTTATCAAAATTTTATGCTATGGTAACAAGGGCAAATTCTTCTGAAAAGGCGATAGCTTTAGAAGGTAAATACGGCGCACACAATTATCATCCACTACCAGTAGTTTTAACAAAGGGTGAAGGAGTCTATGTTTATGATGTAGAAGGACGAAAGTATTTTGATTTCTTGTCTGCTTATTCAGCAGTGAATCAAGGACACTCTCATCCGCGTATCTTAAAGGCGCTTATTTCGCAGTCTGAGCGTTTGACTTTGACCTCGAGGGCTTTCTATAACGATGTTTTAGGGCCTTATGAAAAAATGGCCACTGAAACTTTCAATTTTGACAAACTTCTTCCAATGAATACGGGTGCTGAAGCCGTTGAAACAGCCCTAAAAATTGCTCGAAGATGGGCTTATCAAAAAAAGGGTATCGCTGAAGGAATGGCCAAAATAGTAGTGTGCGAAAATAATTTTCACGGAAGAACCACGACTATCATTTCTTTTTCAACTGATCGAACTGCAAAAAATCAATTCGGTCCTTTCACTGAAGGCTTTGAGGTTATAGCCTACGATGACTTAAAGGCATTAGAACAACTTTTAATTAAAGATTCTAATATCGCTGCATTCCTTGTAGAGCCTATACAAGGAGAAGCTGGAGTTTATGTGCCATCAGATAAGTATTTGAAACAGGCAAAAGCCTTATGTGAAAAACACAATGTACTTTTTATTGCAGATGAAGTACAAACAGGTATTGCTCGTACGGGAAAATTGCTGGCCACCTGTGGAAATTGTGAATGCAGTGACAGACATTGCAGTGGTGAGCCTGAGGTCAAGCCAGATATCCTTGTTTTAGGAAAAGCGCTCTCGGGTGGAACCTATCCTGTTTCAGCGGTATTGGCCAACAACAACATTATGGATGTGATTACTCCAGGAAGTCACGGCAGTACATTTGGTGGCAATCCCGTAGCGGCAGCAGTTGCGATGGAAGCACTTAACGTGATTAAAGATGAAAAACTAGCCAAAAATGCCTTTGAGTTGGGTGAGCTATTTAGATCAGAATTACATCCTTTGGTAGCTGCTAATCCTCTTGTGAAAGGAATTCGGGGAAAAGGGCTTTTAAATGCTATTCTTATAAACGATACAGAAGAAAGTGATACGGCATGGAATATATGTCTAACCTTAAAAGAAAATGGGCTTATTGCTAAGCCCACGCACGGCAATATTATCCGATTTGCTCCACCACTTATCATTTCCAAAGAAGAACTTATCGAAAGCACATCGATTATTTCCTCAAGTATTAATGCATTTGCAGAGGTTGAAGTCTAATAAGCTAGATTATTCTAGTTGTCTCAATTTCCTTTGAATTTTTCTAATGGCTACCTCGATTGATTTCTCGGGCTCAATGATGTTAAAAGCACCCCAAAAGTCGGGATCCGAAAAACCTTCTGCTTGATCGACTAAAATGATCGAGGTTTTGAAGCGACTGTCTTTTTCAATTTTAGTGTTTTCAACTGGTTTGATGTCCGTTGTGGCCATTTCCGCTTTTAAGGTGAAGTTTTTATTAAAAATCTTTCTCTTATAATTGACTGTAAAACTCATATTGACATTACTGTAATTGTATATCCCCTTCTCTTTGTATAATCCGTAATTGACGAAATAATTGACCTGTTTTGGCCAAACTCTTAGGTTCGATGGCTTTTTTCTAACAAAAAGTTGAGCAGCTCTTTCGGGATCAATAATGTTTAATGCATAAGAAGCTTGAAGCATCTGCACTTTCGAGGCGTTGATTTTTAGTGTTCCCTTGTACATATATTCTCGATTTACTTGTATAGGTTCAAAGGCTATAGTGTAAATCAGATCCTGATTTTGATAATTTTGCTCTACCAAGGTATAGTTATAGGCATCGATTAAGTCACCTTCAAAAATATATCTGGGGTATTTCACTAAATCTATAAACAAGGCATTGAATGGGCCTCCTTGCAATTTTAACGCCACAGTATCTAAACGATTATAGTCCGTTTGTTTTCTCGATTTTATCAATGAAATTCTATCGAGTTGACTATTTTGGTATGGCGCTTTGTAGACGTAATTAACTGCCTCGGCTAGAGCTGCATTTTTATTTCCTTTTTTGATAGTCTCTCTGTAAAAAGTTGTCAATCGCTGTGCATCTTGAACATAAGATTCTTTGCGCTCAAGGGAAATTTGAATAAGGTTTTTAAGGTCTGTTAAGCGCTCAAGTTCAACGCCTTCTAGCTCCGTAACTTGACTGAACAACTCAATGACTTTTACTTTGTTGTCAAATTGATCAACACTGAAAACGCGATCAGCATAGCCCAAAAAAGAAATACGTAATTGGGCATTTTTGACCGATAAAGGGACTTTAATTTCAAAAGTACCTTCGGTGTTACTAATCGTTTTTAGTTCGGTTCCCATCAATTGAATTGATGCAAATTCAAGAACCTGTTTACTCTCCGCTGATTTCACAATACCTTTCACTGTTTTAAAATCTTGCGCAAACAAGGCGGTAGTGCTCATTATTAGAATAAGTACAATGGATTTAATTTGGGTGTTTATCAATTTCATTATGATTTAAATTAAAATGCTTCTGCTTTTAGAATGTATACATTTTGCATCACAAATTTACGCATTAATACTCAGACGTTTAAACCCAAAAAACAAGTCAATATGAGTAACATTACACTTAACAAAAGCAAGACAACTAAGGGAGGATTTATAACCCTCTATTTACGCATCAGACTAGACAGACGAAGCATTTCAGTACCTCTCAACATTAAGCTAAAAGCTTCACAATGGAATGGGAGAGTAATTAATCATTCTTATGCTTCAGATTTGAATAAATGGATAAATGAGGAGAAGGCTAGATTATGGGAGCTAGTATCCTTATATGAGATTAAGCGTCTAACATATGCCCAACTTAGAGACAAAGCCAAAGGCCAAGACAAAAGTTACGAGCAAGTACTACACGCTTACCTAGAGGAGAAGCCTAACGTCTATTCTAGTGCCTTCAATAAGTACAAGACAATAGTAGGAGCAGTTGAGGTAACAAACGAAGGATTGAATGAATTCATTAAGGGTTGTCAACAGTCCCCAGCAACTGTAAAGAGTTACGTTAATGTAGTAAAGGCAGTCCATACGGACTTAGTGAGACTAGGACACGCTGAGAGAATAGAATACGACTTAATTAAAATAACCCAGAAACCAGTCCGAAATAGGGCTACTACTGTTAGTGAGGTTGTAAGACGTATAGAAGACGCTAAGCCTGAAGACTATCATTACCACGCTTTAGCCGTATTCAGTCTATTAAATGGAGGATTCTACTACACAGATGCCAAAGTATTTAAGGGAGAGGATTATCACGCAAGGAGCAAGACTGGTGTATTAATGCCAGTAGCTAAGGAAAGTATAGAGTTGTTTAACACGATAGACTTAAGCAAGGCTAAGGAATATTTCTTCTCTAGGAAGACAGTAGGCTTTAAAAGGCTAAGGAGACTGTACGAGACAGTTGCTACTAACATAGGTGTAGATTTTACCATAAGAAGGCAGTTGCTAGGGCACGCTATTAATGATATTAGTAAGCATTATTACGATACACAAGCTAAGGAGTCAGAAAAGAAGTTGAGAGACGCCCAGAGGATAGTATTAAAACACTTAAGGGCTGACTACTTATTACAGTGTCTGGGTAAGCTTTATGCCCAACGATAAGCCGAGATGCTTTATTTTACTAGGTTGTCTATTTCATAAGGTATTAAATCAAGTTTATTTAAGGCTATTTATAAACTGCTTTACGTGGATTTATAAATCACTATTTTTTTTAACTTAGAGTTATGAATAAACTGTTTGTCTTATTACTACTGACACCTATTTTGTCTTTCGGTCAAATTAAGTTCAAAGACATAATGAAAATTAAAAATCAACAAGCATTTGAAAAGCTAATGTTTGATAAATAATTTTCTGCATATGAAACATCTGATACCTCTGGAATAGAATCTCTACACTATGCTTTAAATCCTATAATAAAAGATGGAGGAGTAGTATCATCTCAATTTGCAAGTTATACTCCATCTATAAGCACTTTCTATTTTGAATTTGTAAGAACAGGCAAAAGCACAAACTTATATACAGGTGCAGTTACTGAGATAGGAGTTGTTGCTAATGATTACGATACAATACTTAGAAAAGCAAAGAGAAAATGCGACTTTGTAAAAATGATTAAAGTAGGTGACAATAATTTTGCTTGTTATACCTGTAAAGACTCCGATTGGGGCGAAGTTAAATATTTAGGTTTTTCAATCATAACAGGGCTGGGTGTTATTGCTAACTTTGCCTACCTAGATTAACCTTTTACACCCTTTTTTTCACTTGCATATATAGAGGTGATTTTCCGGGTCTAAGTACATCTTAACCCTTATTTCTTCAATCTTGATAAATCTTGATTTTTAATACACTTTCTAAAGTCTGTGATGTAGCTTATGGGTGCTTATGATAGCGTGCTAGAAGAACTAAAAATTAAAGAAATTATATCTGAACTAGATAAGAAAAAGGGTGCACAAATCGTCTCGCGCTAGCAATAGGTTGATTTGTTA
>MDTC01150856.1_pt1 | contig 16399 bp, 24 predicted proteins | sample 811181 | NCBI WGS metagenome assembly MDTC01 (sample SAMN05326644, study PRJNA326480) | marine metagenome | isolation source: seawater | place: Pacific Ocean: North | collected 2011
CTGGTTTCATGTACTCATAGAGAGGAAGTAGAGTAGATGCTACCATGGCTACACGACCATGCTGGAGTTCAAATTCACGTAGATACTTTGAATTTTTTTCATTTGATAGCTTAAGTGGATCAAAAAATCCCACCGGAGCAATATCACCATAATATTTAAAATCTTTTACAGTAGGCTTTGTTGTTACTGATTGTGTAATAAAACACGATACAAGGGGATTATACATAGCAAGCATATTATTATAAATACTACTAGTAATTTATCTTTAAACCATTTATCGTTACAAAATATGTAATAAGTATTTTATTAGTCGTAATCATTTCTTCTTTTGTAGTAAAAATTCCATTCTTCTAAATCAATCAATCTATAATAATTATTATATTTGTTTAAAAATTCTGAGAACTCATTGTCATTCATTTTATCTGGTTGTTTTTTTTCAAACTCTTTTTGATATTGTTCCCAAATTTCATTATCATCTTTTATAAAAAAAAAAAATTATTATCATTAATATTTTGGTCCATTTTCTTAATCTCTTTTTTTTCTTCTTTTTCTTTTTTTTCTTCCTTTAGTGTTTCTTCTTGTTTATTTTCTTTTTGAAAATTATTACTATTTTTATTTTTCTCTCTATTTATTTTTTCTTCATGATAATTAATTAAATCTTCATTATAAATGATTAAATCTTCATCATAATTAATTAAATCTTCATCGTCTAAATGATTTTTGAGAGAAGAATTATATATTCCCATTTATAAAATTGAAAATATTTAATTTTTTTGTAAAAAAACTATTCTAAATAATGATTTTTATTACTATATTTATGATATCTCATCAAGAATGTTCACATAATTCTTTTTGTCCTTTCCCATTACGTGAAAATATCATTCAAAATAATTGTAATTTTGATATAATTCGTATTAGTAAAAGTGAATTACTATGTAGTGATTATGGTATAAATAAGCAATATTGTAATCATTATTCATTACCGCAAGAATTTACAGTAACTAAAGAATTTGGAGTTAATAATAAAGAAAATATTATTATTAAACCATATGCTTTGTGGGAAACTGACGATAGAAATTATAAAAAAAAAGTAGCAGATTTTTATTATACATTTACATGTAGTAATTTGGATAATTTTCCAAAATTAATTCTTAATATAGTTCCAAAAAAAGAATTTGATAAGTCATTATCACAAGAGTTATATGATTTTATATTAATAATTATCTTTCTATTAACATTCGCTGTTATGCTAGGTTTATTTTGCCCCTGTTGTATTAATTCAAAAGATAATTTTTGGTTAGGTTATACAATTGGAAATTCCAATAATAATTATATTAGAAGAACATATTGTGAATAAATAATTTCGGTTACAAAATTAATTAAACAATTTGCTATTTTCCGAGTATATTACACCTACTTTTTTAATATCATTTTATCTTCTTGTTCTTCAATTAATTTATTAAAACTATTTAACATTGAATCTTTGACATTAACTTTGTTTAATAAAGTTAAATCAATTGACTTAAGTTTTTGATAAATATTATTATAGAATTGATTATTATTAAGTAAAGTTAATACTAAATCAACATACTGATTATAAGAAGTTACTATAAGTTCATTTAAATTAAAAAAATTATAAATATATTTTGGAAAATTATTTATAGCTTCATAACCTTCATATACTACAGTTGGTATATGTAAATTTATATTTTCTAATATAGTAGTAAATCCACCATAAGGATAACTATCTAAAGCTATTTTACAGTTATATTTTTCTTTCATATACAATTCAATAGTTTCTGCAAAAATAAACTTGTAATGATAATAATTTGAATCAAATGATTTATCACAACAATGTTTTGAGTAGTTATAACTACGAGAATGTCCAGGAAAAAATTTAATAAATATTTTTCTTTTATATTTTAAATAATATTCTTTACAAATTGTTTGAATAATTTCTTTAAAATCGGGAGTAATTTTTTTACAATTAGCAGAGATTAATATTATATTATCTTCTTTTTCTATAGTATCATAACTATTAAAATTATTATATATTGGTAAAGTAGTTAAGCCATCTACATAGATTAATTTTTCTGAATAATTATCTATCACATGTTCTTTTTTTTCTATATCTTTACTAGCAATAAAATAATTATTTTTTGATCCAAATGAAGATATTGGGTGTCCATAACCACCAAATTGAATTGGTGCGATTTGTAAATTACTTAGATAAATTGTTGATATTTCACAACCAATTACAGGAATATAACAACATAAATAATCATTATTTAATAATGAATCAAAATTACTAATATAATTATGTATATTATTATTATCTTTAAAATTATATGAATACAATTTATAAAAAAAATTTATATCACTTGAAAATTCAATACAAGATAATTTATTGATTTTTATATTTAATTTCATTTCTATATTTGTTTTAATATCTTCTTTGATTTCTTCTATATTATCATCTAATAAATATATATCTATATAAAATAATTTACTTAAAATTTCAATTTGATATTTAATAAATTTGTATACAGCATTTTTTAAGACATTTGCTAATGCTGTTAATATACATAATTTATATTTACCATTTATTTTTTTTGGTTGATTTAATACATTTATTTTATTATTTTTCCAAACACTCTGTATTCGTTGATTAATTTTATATTTAACACTTTTACTTATATCTTTAGACAAATATGAAGAAAAAAAATATACTTCAGGTAATAAACATATATATTTTTCTAATGGATAATTTATAATAAATTTATTAATAAATTCATGTTCACATTTAATATTATTACAAAAAGGTATTACATTTAATATTTTGTCTATATTAATTGATAAAAATAATTGAGATTTTAATGTTGTTGGTGATAAAGATAATATAACTTGTTTTAAAATATTAAATTTATTTTTACTACTTATATAAAGATATAATTGTAAAAAAAAATCATCATAAGAATTAATAAAATCATTAAAAATTATATTATTAATATTATAATTAATTAATGAATCGTAATATTTATCTAGATAATATTGATTATTTAATGATTTGTCATAATAAATTAGTTTTTTTAAATGTTGATAATTATCATTCAAATCACAGTATTTATATATTAAATTTTTCACAATAATGTCCCAATTATATTTTAAATGATGACCAATAGTTTCATTTATAATTTCTGTATTCATATCCATTTTAGTTGCTAAATCCATAGCATTAAAAATATTATCAACACTAATATTGAGAAAATTTGTATTCGGATCTATATTACTTTTTATTTTTATAGTTCCTTTATTATATGTAAACTCATCCGTTGGACTATTTTCTGGAGAAATAACTAATTTTCCATATGAACCTGCTTCCAAAACTGGCATATTAAATCCCTCAGCATAAGAAGCAGATATATAACAATCACATATATTATATAATTCATTCATTTTTTCATCATCATAATTTTCTTTTATAACAATAATATTTTTATGTGTTACATTGAATAATTTATTATTAAAATTATTATTGTGACTATTTATTTTTATAATCAATTTAATATTATTTTGTGGTAACATTAAAAATGCTTCAACTATTTTTTCAAGATTTTTATTGCGTGAAAATCCAGAAATATTTAAAAAAACAAATTCTTTTTCTATATTATATTTAGCTCTTGATTCTATTAATTGATTATTATCTAAAATATATTTATTAGAAAAATCTACTCCATGAGGTATTACATCTATTTTATTATATAGATTTAAGTCTAATTGCGTTTTTATAAAACATTCTTTACTGAAATTAGATGGTGTCATAATATAAACATTTTTATCTAAATTTTCCAAATATCGTATATGTATTCCTTCTGTTACAATAAATATCAATGTATATTTGGAATTTTTATCTTGAGAACAATCAAAAATATTTTTATTATTTGGAATGCATATTCTTATAGTTAAATCGCTTATTTTATCATTTTTACTTTCAATATCAGTTGATAAATATTCATCTTCTAACCCTATCATTGGTATATGTCTTAATCTTAATTCTACATTATCTAATTTACGCAATGATTTTGAAAAATTGTTAAATAATATACTAAATGAATGTGTAGTATGGAAATGTCCTTCTAGTGTAATTATATATTTCTTTTTTTGATACATTAATGGTAAACATTTTAAATTACTATGAATATCTTTATTACCAGGATTATTTTGAATACCTTTATAAAAATATTTTGAAGCATTATAATAATCTTTTAAATTTAAATAAATAATTCCTTTATATAAATTGTATATACTATCATCATGTTCTTCTGTGAATTTATCTAATAAATGAATAATTTTACCATTATTAAATGATGTTAAAAAAAGTGATGAAAGTTCTTGATTCATCAAATTATTATAATATAATAATTTGATAAATATTTAAATTAATATTTAAATTGAGTTATTATTTACTTAATATATAAATGTTAAATTAAATTATTTTTTGTATTTCCAAACATGTACATGACCTGGAATATATATTGTTTCTTCAAAATCATACAATATATTTTCTATATTATTTAAATAATCCATTAAATATGGTTCACCTGACAACATAATTGTTGATGGTTCTTTGTTTTTATAGTTTGGAGCAATATCCACTATTACAAATTCTTCTTTTGCTATCATTAGTGCATTATTAATAACTCTTATTTGAGCATATGCTGGCATCTCATGAAATGCAAACATACAAGTTACGATGTCAGGATTTTTTTTTGGTCGAAATGTTTCTGCATTTCCAAAGTAAAATATACTATTAGATTTTGATTTCTTACTATTTTCTCTTGCAACTTCTAACATCTCTTTAGATGTATCTATACCTATCTGTCCTGGTGCTGTAGATATTCCAACACCACAACACAAATCAACTATACTTTTGTTATTTTTTATATAAGGATTTAAAATTTCACTTCTTATATTTTTACCATTATATCGTATCTGATCAATAATTTTTGTTGCTTGATTAGCCAAATTAGCGTGTATTTTTCCACCAAACCCTACATTTCCAAAATTATGTATATTTGGATTATAATAATAAGGCTTAGATAAAGTAAGTGTATTATATATTAAAATATTCATATTATTGTTAATATGTAAAAATATTAATAATAAAAATATCAATTTTATTTTATAATTTATTAACTTGTTTTAGTAATGTTAACGCGTCATTTCTCATTTTTGGATCACTATCTAACATATTTAATATAATAAGTTTTATATTTTTAGGGGTATAGTACCAAGTCATTTTAATATTAGGGACATACCTTTTTTTTTCAAACATTTCATACAAAAGAATACCACATGAATAAATATCAACTTTATTATTGTAATTATTATTATTTACTAATTCTGGAGCCATATACCGTTGTGTTCCCACATCGCTTGTTAAATCATTATTTTTTGAATCTTTAGGACTGGATTCTAAATTAGAGTTATTAACTTCTATAATCATTTTTTTATATTGAAATTGTAACATTGTATTTTTATTTTTATCTCCTTCTAATTTTGATAAATTATCATTTGAATTATTTCTATATAAATTAGCAAATTTAGATAAACCAAAATCAGTTATTTTTGCTACTTTTGAATTTGTTAACAAAATATTTGTGGGTTTAATATCTCTATGAATTAGAGAATATGGCTTTCGATTATGTATATATGCTAATCCTTGTAGTATATTTATCATAATATTTTTTTTTTGACTTTTTGTTAAAGTATTTTTTACTATATTTTCTAAAAGATCACCATTTGGAATATATTCCATAACTATAATAAATGGATCATCAATATAACCTAAAAATTGAACTATATTTGGATGATGTAATTTTGTCATAATATCAAACTCTCTAAGAACCAGATTTTTTTCATTTTCACATATATTTTTATTAATTACCTTTGCTACAACAAAGGTACCTCTCCACTTAGCTAAATATACTTTTGCAAATGATCCTTCACCTAATAATCTATTATTAAATATAAATAATTCCCATGGAGGAATTTCCCAATCTCCAAATTTTTTATTTTTTATATCATAATATTTTCTTGGTACACCATCGTGCAAACTAATATCGCTGTCTAGTAAATCAATATCGTAATTATAAGTATCGGTAAACATTATAAAAATATATCAAATACAATTTAAATTATTTTTTTATATTATTATTATTTATCATGTTAACAATAATATAAAAATAAATGTATATTAAATAAAATAGATTCTAATGATATATATATTTTTACTTATTATTTTATTAATTTATTTTATTATATTTGATATTACAAAATTTGACGCGATTGGATTTAATTTAATCCGTGAGTGATTTTAAATCTCGCCCCCTTTACGTCGGTAAATATATCATAAATTATTTTCGGAGTATACTAAAAAAAATTAATTATTAATAGAAGCTACATTTAGTATAGACGCAAATATTAACCAACATAGTAAAGGTATTAATGGTAATGATGCATATTTATTAAAATTTTTTACATCGTAAAAAAATAAAAATGACGTAATAGAAAAACTAATTAATATATCAAGTAATCCGTAATATTTATTATTATCATATAAAATAAACCATATACTTAATAAAATTGTTAGTAGTATATAAATACTATTTATAAAATACCCCATTTTTCTACGAACAAACCAACTAATTCCTAATAATAGTAATAATATAGGCCAAACTATTGCAAATACATATCCAGGTGGTCTAAAAGAGACATTACTACCGATTTCTTCTGTTACAGGATAAGCGATAGTTGGTAAATATACAGCTATCATAGGGATAAATAATAATCCATATTGTGACTTTTCGAATATTTTATTTTTATAATTATTACTACTCATAATTATATATAAATAATATCACATTATATTATTTATATTATTTATATTATCAATTTGTATCTTTAAATAATGTTCTAATTTCTTCATTAGGGTATTTATAACTAAAATCAGGCTGATCATCACTTCCGTCTCTTAATAGTTGATAATCACCTGTTGTAGTACAAAGATTGTAAATATTAAAATTATCTCTAATATCAAATTTATCAGTTCTTGTTGAAAAATTAACACTAATACTACCCTCATCACCACTTATAATTCTATGAAATATTCCTGCCGGCCATACAACCATAGCTGGTCCATTAAAGTATAATTTATCATTTTTATATACTTTTTCTGGTGTTACAATAAAGCTGGCTTTAGTTTTTGTCTCTGTGGAAAAAATATCAATATAACGAGTTCCTTGTAAAACCAGAAGATTATCATCTTGCCCTGGGTGCATATACCAAGGACGCTTTACTGGTACAGGTGATTCTTCTACTGGTCCTGGTGATATAGAATTTGGACCATGTATTACTCTATCAATACCGTGAATTTTTGGAATATCAGAAGGAACCATTTCATCAAACATTACACCTGTAGTACGACGCAAAACCCGCAATGGAATTATTCTATACATTATTTTATTAATATAATAAATTATTTTTAAATTATTTATCTATTTTATATAATGCAAATAAAAGAATGTTATGTAAGTCACAATGGAATTTCATGTTTTACAAATATAAATAGTTTAGTCAATATAAAGGATATAAATTTTCATTCAATATCAAAAAATAAAAATATTGTAAATAATTTAATTAATAAAAATAATTTAATATTTTACATATCTCTAAGAATTTGTGAATTAGTGATAAATGATTTTACAAAAAATATATTCTATTTATATGATGAAAGTAATAAAGATGATTTAATACCAGCTATAATGTTTTCTTAAATATATTTAAAAATAATTTATATATATTTAATATATATAAATGGATACAAATTATAATAATGATGTATTATCTACAATTTATTTAGAAAATATTGAAAATTATATAGTTATTAATGAAGAAACTTATAAAAACATCATATCAAATATAGAATACAATTATTTATTAATTATATTTACTATGAGTTGTTTTGTAGGAATATTATGTAGTATCAAAAGAGAGAAAAATGAATATCTTTTAATAGAAAACTCTAATCCTGTTAAAGGGGAAGTAGTATAAGATATTTATTGAGTATGATGAACAATCCATACTACTATAGATATTAACATACTTCCAAAATTATCTAACATTTGTAAAATCTCTATAGATCCTTGTGCTAACCATGGTTGATCATGAATATATGCCCATTTTACTGTTTCTGCTACACCATCACTAACTCGTGTAGCAACATTGTAATCAACTTCTGCTAATTTATTCATAGCAATAATTGTTAACGGTCTTGGTATATTTACTAAAAATGTCATAAAATAATATAATTAATTATATTACTTTATATTTATGTTTGTTATCTATTAGATTTTAAATATATATTTAAAATCTATATATATTTAAAAATAAGTATTTAATATTTTTTATAAATGAAGATATTTTCTATATTATTTTTAATAAAATTTGTTACAGGTTTAAATCTATGTGTGGTAGGTGGAAGTAGTGGATTAGGAAGAGAATTAATATATCAATCTATAAATAAAGGTAATAGTGTTTTAGCATTAACAAATAACCCTAATGGTATTAAACTACCATATAGAGGAGGTGGACTTAATTTAAAGAATATAAATAGAAGAATTGAAAATGAAAATTTATTTATTGATACTTATAGTAATTATAATAAGTATTCTTTTGATAATATTGTATTTACAACTGGTGCTAAACCGTTTGAAAATGATTATTCGGACATTATAACTAATACAATACTTTCAAACGATAATTTAAATTTAAAAAATTTAATACTTATTAGTGCAGATGGAGTTAGTGATAGTTTGAAGAAATCAAATTTAGGAATTCAAATAATGAATAATTGGTATTTACAAGATGCATATAGAGCAAAAAATGTTCAAGAAGAATTAGTAAAAAATTACGGAAAAAAATATAATCTTGAACCTAAGATTTATAGACAAAAAGCTCTATCTTATGGTGCTAATATATATTCAATTAAATCGAGAGAAAAATTTGCTGAAGAAATATTAGAATTTATTGATTTATAAAAAAATTATTTAACAAAAGTTGACCCCCAGATAATCATTAACATTCCAATTATTTTTTTGAATGTTAATATTTCTTTATATAATATTTTATCAATTATACTTGTTAGTATAATACCAGAACCACACCATAAAGCATATGCGTTAGTTAATGAATATTTTGAAAATGATTTTGGAAATATATAAAATGATATAGCATATCCACAATAACTTGGAATATACCATATTTTGTTTTGTATGGTTTTTTTTAAACAAATAGTTGAAAAAGTTTCTAGAATAATTGATGACGAGAGAAAAATATCAGCAGGTACAATCATATTAACATTATTATTGTAATTATATGGTTTATATAAAGAAATTGGTAATCTATTATATGGTAACGCTAACATATAATAGATAATAATAAAATATTTTATTATTTGAATTCTATTTTAACAATAACGCCATCTGTATATTTTTCTAATTCTTGTTTTTTTACACAACATTTACAGTTATTAGATAGTGGTATATTTGATACATAATTATTTTTATTAATACTGTTCATAAAAATTAAAATAGCTTTTCTAGATGGTGATGAATATCCAAAACTATTAAAGATATTCATAAATACAATATTCCAAAAAGTTAATGGATAATTTTTATAATTTTCAATATTAAATTTTATAATAGTTTTATCTTGTTCTTTTAACCAAGTAATATTATCCATAAAAGGTTTAATTATTTTTTCTTGAATTAATCCATTCCATTCATCTGATTGTCTATTTAATTCTAGTAGATTATATTTTATATTTTTACCAAAAGTATCTTGAATTAATGGATAAATTTTATTTCTATATTTTCCACGAACTGACCAATCGGGGGTAGTGTCACGAAAGTATGGTATTTGATATAATTCTGCAAATGCATAAATTATATCTTTGTAATAATCAATCATAGGTCTATTTATATTGATATTATTTATAATAGATTTTTCTTTAATAACTGCTAAATCTAAAATGTATCTACCTCTACAAACGTTAGCAAAAATATTTTCTATTATGTCATCTTTATGATGTGCTAATAATATATTTTTAACATTCTCTCTCATCATTATTTCTCTGTAAAAATCTAATCTAATATTTTTTGTTACATCTTCATAAAGAGATCGTTTGCATGTTCCTCGTTTTAAATGTTGAATAGATTTCACATATAATGGAATATTGTTATATTTACACCATTCTTTCAAAAAATTTTCTTCTTCAACACTTTCTTCTCGATTATTATAATTGATATGAAGACCAATTACTTCGTAACCTAATACTTTGATAATACTAATTAAAACCATTGAATCTACACCACCAGATAGAGAGACGATAAATTTTTTTGTTTCTTCATTAATACAATAATTGTTAATTGTGTTAATTAGTTTATCATCATTTTGATATTTAATATCAGTTATTTTTTTATTAATATTGGGTACAAATTCTAAAACATTGTAATATTTATTATAATTAAAATAATTATTATAAATCTTATAAGATATAAGATTAAAGTATTTAACAAAAAGGTAATTGTATATTTTAAAAATAAATTGTTTTAACATAACCATATTGTATATAAATTTTTTTACAAATTTTATTATCAATTTTATTATTTTATATATAAACTATATATAATGAATGATTTAGAAAAATTAGCGAATGGTGAAAAAGAAGCACTTATTTCAGCTCGATTAGGAGATATAAGAAAAAAAGTTAATGCAGAATCATGGTCAGATAATATGGAAATATTGATGAAAGCATGGGGAGAAAAAGCAGCGGGATTAAGATTTATGCATTCACATTCTAGTAGCAAATGGAAAAAATTTGCTGATAGATTAGCTATTTCTGGAATTATAGTAACAGGTGTTGCATCCACAATTTCATTAATAGCAACAAGTATAGATAATGATGATGTAAAAAATGCTTTATTATTTAGCGTAGGTGGTGTTGGATTAGTATCAACTTTATTACAATCATTTAAAAAATTTTATAATTCAGAAGAAAAAGCTGCAGATCATGGTTGTGTTTCAAAACAATTTGGTTCATTTTACAGACAAATGACTTTACAGATGGGTATGTCGAGAGAAGATCGTGATCCTGCTGATATATTAACTAGTTGGGCATTAAAAGAATATGAACGCCTTCAACAAGAAGCTCCTAATATTAATGCTGAATCAATAAAATTATTTAGAGAAACATTTAAAGATTCAGAACAAGCAATACCAGATATTGCTGAAGACAAATTTATTATAAATATTTTAAAACCCAAATCATATACTCCACCTGAAATTATAAAATCCAAAGATATTTTAAAAAATGATAAAGATTATGAAATGACGGAATGTGTTTCAAATGAAAAAGTTTAAATTTATATTTAAAAAAAAAATGAATAATTATTATAGATGAACGAATCAAACATATCTACAGGAATCTCAATACTTAAATTAACTAATTGTAGTTCAATGACTTCTAATTGTTTAGATGGGTCGCTATTTCTTATATCAATATCATCAACTATATTTGGAGTAATTAATTTAGGATTAAGTGAGACATTAACAGGTATGGGATATATTGGAGCTGGTGCAATGGCTGGAGTATCATTATTTACAATTAAAAGAATGAGATTGCGCGCAGCAATAAGCAAATCAGTTAATGTTCTATCACAAGAAAATGATGAATTAAAAGAAAATAATGAAGTTTTGCAAGAAAATAATGAAGTTTTGCAAGAAAATAATGAAGAACTAAAAGGAAATGTAGATGAATTAGAAAAAAATGTAGATACTTTAGAATCTAATATAATTAAACTTAAAAATATTGAAAATAATTTGAAAAGTGATTTAGACGCATTAAAAAATATGTTAGGATTAATAGGCAGTGACTCTGAAAATGCTATAAAAGAAATAAAAGAAATTTTAAATAATTTAAAAAACGAAAATGATAGGCATGCATTATTAGTTAAAAGTCAAATAGTTACACATATATATTCTATTTATGATAATAGTGAAATTAGTAATGATAATGAAGATAGTGATAACAAAATTACTAATTATAAAGATATTCTTTTAGAATTATATCCAACAATGTCATGGAATTCTATTTTTGGAAAAATTAAAATGAAAGAATTACATTAATAATTTTTATTTCTTATTAAGATATAATATTAAATATTATAATTATTTAAATATTATGTAAATAATTATATAAAATTATGATTTTGAACATTTATTTTATTTTATCTTTTTTTAATCCAACAATTAATTTGAGTAGTGGTAAAAAATGTACTTTAAGTGGTAAAGGTCCTCCTGTAATTTTTTCTGGTGGATTATTTGGAACTATGCCTAGTTTTGCTTATAGTGATTATCTAGGTCCATTAAAAAAAAATTTTACTATTGTAACAATAAATGGATTTTCTCCAATTGTACAAGATGACATATATGATATAACTAGTGCTCTATCAGTAGATTCTGTGGCATACATATCTCATTCTTCATTTAATCCAGATGTTTTAGAATGTACAAAAATTAATAAAGCAGTGTTGTTTGACCCTATATGTATTCCAAAAATTACAATGAGTGGACTTGAACAACCTATAATAAGTGTAGATTATCCAATATTAAGTATAAAAGCTGAAAAATTATATAATACTGATGTTCCTTTACCCGAATTGCAAAACCCAATTTTTGATGGAAATATAAGTGATTTAATATATGAAAATGTTGGACATCCAGATATTTTAAATGATTTTTGGGCCGATTTAGCAAAAAAATATGGATTTTGGGACTGTTTAGACATAGAAACAATTGAATATAAAAAATGGACATTTAATAAATATAATAGTATAAGTAGTATGAGAAAAAAATATAGAAAATTTGCAAGTGATAAAACTTTTGAATTTATTAGTTATTAAATAATATGGAAAAAATATAATATTATCTTATTTATATAATGAGTATTGTAAGTAGTAGAAAAGTTAACATTAATGCTGATTCTGGTGGTGGTAATAAAAAACAGGGATTAGCACCAAAAGCTACCTTTTTTTTTAAAGCTCCTTTTACTGGACAACATTATCAGATACAATCAGGTGATGGAAAAAAGAGAAAAGTTGTATTTTGCGTGAATCAATTATCAGGTGTAGGAAGAGGAATAAGTCAATTTAGCAGTTCATCTGATGGAAAAACATGTTAAAAATAAATATAGTTAAATTAGAGGTTTGAGTATAGCATTTTTATATTTCTTTACACCTTTTCGTATTTAAAACGCCGATTTTATAATATACTTAACATTTAGTATAAAATATAATATTATACTAAATGTTAAGTATGTTATATTTATGATTAATATATTATTACAAAAGTTTTTTGTAATAATATATTAAATGAAAGAAAGAATTATAAAAATAAAAAAAGGACCAAAATACAAGAAATATACAGCTTATATAAAAAATAATAAAACAAAAAAAATAAAAAAAATACATTTTGGTGATAAACGATATCAACAATATAAAGATAGAACAAAATTAAAATTATATAAAAGTAAAAATCATGCAACCCGTAAAAGAATGCAAAATTATTATTTAAGACATTCTGGAACAAAGAAAAGAGGTTTAGCTATAAAGAGAGAAAAGAGAAAAAGTAAAGGGTTATACAATGCAAAGATACTAAGTCATTTATTTTTATGGTAAACTATAGAAATAATATTTTACATTAAAATATAAGGTATAATTTATGCAAGGAGCAGCAATTTATAGAAATGATTATGAACAACCTACTATACTTATGTATAAAGAATATTATAATAATTTAGTTTTTATATTAATGTATGTTGATAAAAAATTAAGCTATCAATTTATAACAACTAAATTATTAACTGAAATAATGCCTAGAGATTGTATACATGTATTAACTGAATTACCATTTAGTAATAATATTAATACTACAATAAGTATTTGGAGATTACTAATAAAAAATAAATTAGATAACATGGTGTAAAATATTTAATAAATAATTAATTATCCTGGGATTTCAGTAATACTTCTACAAATCATTCTTGCCATATGTCTGCAAGAACATTGACATGTTCGATGAGCATCATTCCAATTAAATTCAGTTTCAATCCATGGTTTAAATTCTTTTGGACGTAACCGTTGATGTCTGTCACAACATTTACATTTTATTAATTTATCAAATACTCTTTCTCTGTTATATATTTTATCTTTTAGGTGAATACAATAATTATCTAGAGTACATCCTAGATTAGATTGCATAGCAAATCCCACTAAATCATACATTGCTTTTACATCTTTTTTTAGTAAATTATTGTTATAATTTAATATAGGATTCTTTAAAATTTTAATAGCCCATTGTTTATTAATTGATATTATATATTCTATAATATCAAATGGTAACTTTTGTAAGTATGTATCTTTAATTAGGTGTTCTTTCTCAATTGAAAACATTTTCTTGATTACTTACATTATAAATAAAAATAAAAAATATTTTTTCAATTTTTTTTTAATTAGAATCCCATCAAATAGGCTATGTCAGCATCATTTATGTTATGATTTAAAATATTTATAAAAAAATAAAATGTATTTGGTATAGTAAGTTTCTCTCTACATTTTGGATATTTATTCAGACAAAAGAAACCATCAATATTTTGATTCATGTCAAATTTGCTTGTTAAAAATGGTACACTAGTAGTTACATTTAATGCATTTAATAATTCTGACTTATTCTTTGGTCTTATAATATTACAATTACCATAATAATTAGATGTCAATATATTTATATTGTAATATTTAATATCAGTAACTTTTTGTGAAATTTTATAAATAAATCTATTTCTAATATCAAATCTATTAATTTCATTATCATTATATTTATTTCTTAGCGTCTTAACTGTTTTTATAAGGGAATTATAATTATTATGTTGAATACTTGCGACAGTTGCTAAACATCCAGCTGAATAACAATAAATATTTTTATCTAATAAATAATTATTTTGTAGCTTTCCGTAATAATACCAGAATCCAGAATATCCACCGAAACTAATCATAGTGCAATTTTCATATTCAGGAATAATATAATTAAGCAAATTAGTTATAGCTATGCATAATATAATAATATATTTTGCTTTCATTACTAATATTGTAGACAATTGATTTTATATTATTTTAAAATATTAATCTATATAACATTTATTACATTTTGTTAAACCATTAATAATACTGTAGTTTTCATTATTATTTGTATTATTAATCTGAAATTGAAAGTTTATTAATACTTTATCGCATATAAAACATTGAATTATTGGATATGTATGTGCTAAATCCCAAATAAACATTCTTAATTCAATTGGTAATTCCATATAAAAAAAATTGTTGATTGTAGTATTATACATAAAATATTTTAATCCATTTTTGTTATACATAATAATATAAAATCATATTAAAATTTTTTAACTCTACCTTTTCTATATTTTGTTTTTCTAGCTCTCTTTATTCGTTTTTTAGATAACTCTTTGAATGTAGTTGGTGTTTTTTTTGTAATTCTTTTACTTGGTCGATAAATATCACTTTTGTATTTATATCCAACTTCTCCGCGTTGATTAACCCATTTTTCTTTAAACCATCTAGATAATCCCTTTTTTTTTGTTTTCTTTCCATGGTACGGATTACTTCTTTTACCGTATTTTTTTGAATAATTTTTTTTGTAAGTTTTAACTAAAATTCCACTTCTATATGCACTATGTTTTGGGTACTTTTTATATATAGTTTTTTTTGTTTTGTTATATAATTTAATATCTTTTGGAATAGCCATTATTATATTTTAATTATATTATTTTTTAATTATATAATTAAATTATTAACATTCAATCCAAACCCAATTGCTACCATTCCACATAATATTTAACTGATTAGCTAATTGAATTATTAAAGTAGAAGTTGGATTTACATCTAAATATTCAGAAATTGTGATAATTATATCATTAGGATCATCTATATTATTTTTTAAAAATATTTGTAAAATTAAATTTAAAAGAAGTTTATTAAGTCCAAATTGATTACTTTCGATATTTGATAATTCATTTGCTATCGATGAAAGATCCATTATATTTATCTTTTATTTTTGTTTTCTATATTTATAAATTTAAAAAAGTATTCAATTTTTATATTTTTGAAGGGGACATTTTACACCTTTGAAAATTTAAAATGCCGATTTAAAAATCATTTTATTATTTTCTAATATATTATCTTTAACCAGTTTAATTTCTTTTTTTAGAGAA
>MDTC01015266.1_pt1 | contig 16396 bp, 13 predicted proteins | sample 811181 | NCBI WGS metagenome assembly MDTC01 (sample SAMN05326644, study PRJNA326480) | marine metagenome | isolation source: seawater | place: Pacific Ocean: North | collected 2011
AATTTTGGTGGGTGGAGAGGGGCTCGAACCCCCGACCCTCGCCTTGTAAGGGCGATGCTCTTCCAACTGAGCTATCCACCCGAGAACAACGATGGTGCGGGATGATACTTCCTCTGACCTTGGTGTCAACAGATTTTCTTGCTTCTCGACCGATCACCTCTAAAATAAACGACCTAATCCATTATTGACGAAGAGCACGCCATGCGCTTATCGGATCTGAACATCCAGGACTATCAGGTGGTCATAACGCCAACAGAGCTGAAAGAAGAGTTGCCCTTGCCCGATTCAGTGCGCGAATTAGTTGCCAAGTCTCGTCAGACCGTGAAGGATATTCTGGATGGTAAAGACGAGCGCCTGTTCGCGGTTATTGGGCCCTGCTCAATACATGACACCGAACTCGCTCTAGAGTATGGCAAGCGGCTCAAGTCGCTTGCGGACAAGGTCAGTGACGATATTTTTGTGATCATGCGGGTGTATTTTGAAAAACCCCGCACGACCGTGGGCTGGAAGGGTCTCATCAATGACCCACACCTGAACGATAGCTTCGATATCGAAACAGGATTGCGAAAATCTCGTAACCTATTGATAGAACTTTCAGAATTAGGTCTTCCTTTAGCAACAGAGGCGCTCGATCCGATATCGCCTCAGTATCTGCAAGACACGATCACATGGACCGCGATTGGGGCACGGACTACCGAGTCACAGACCCACCGCGAAATGAGCTCAGGACTCTCGTCGCCGGTCGGGTTCAAGAATGGGACTGACGGCTCGCTCGACGTCGCTGTAAACGCTATGAAATCGGTCGTCAGCGGCCACGCCTTTTTGGGAATAAATCCCCAAGGCCAGGTCGCTATTACTAAGACTAAGGGTAACCAGTACGGTCATGTCGTACTCCGTGGTGGTGGCGGGAAACCGAACTACGACTCTGTCAATATCGCGCTCTGTGAGCGGGCGCTCGAAAAGGCTGGACTACCAACCAATATCGTTGTTGATTGCTCGCACGCGAACTCTAATAAGGACCACAACGTCCAACCGCTAGTATTAGACGATGTTACGCATCAGATTAGAGACGGTAATCGTTCAATCTGCGGGGTAATGATTGAGTCCAACATCAACGAGGGCAACCAGAGCATCCCTGAGGATTTATCTCAGTTGAAGTATGGCGTCTCTGTAACCGACGCCTGTATCTGTTGGGAGTCGACAGAGAGTTCCATCACGAAAATGGCCACGAACCTAAGCACACATCTCACTGGCCGCAGGGATTGATCATAACGAAGGTTTAGTGCCCGGCATTAAGAACTCCACATCTGACGTGTGAACGGCCTGCATCATCCGAAGTGCTGTCTGGCGGACGGGTCTCCCACCATAGATGACATCATAAAGTGCGCTTAGGATCGGCATCGCTACTGTATCTCTCTGGCACTGCTCGTAAACCAGGCGAAGCGTATTAACACCCTCGGCTACCTGGCCAAGCGCCGCCTCCGCCGCCTCAAGCGTGTGCCCCTTGGCAAGAGCCCTCCCTACCCTGAAATTTCGTGACAGTGGTGATACCGAGGTCACATAGAGGTCCCCGACCCCCGCAAGACCTAGAAAACTTAGTGGGTTCCCACCCATGTGCGCGGACAGACGTGACATCTCAGCAAGGGAGCGAGTAATCAATAATGCCCTCGTATTCTGACCGACCCCCAAGCCGTCGGCTAGGCCTGCCGCGATTGCATAAATATTTTTTAACGCACCACCGAGCTCAACGCTAATCAGATCCTCCGAGCTGTAGAGCCTGAAGTATTTGTTCGCAAAAGCGTCACGGGTAAGTTTTCGGACGGTTGGTGACTGGCTTGCCACAACCGAGGCCGTTAGGTGACGCTCCGCCACCTCGTGCGCGAGGTTAGGGCCCGACAACACGCCTATGGGGTGATCCGGTAGTCTCTCAGAGATAACCTGACTCATCAGCTTAAATCCATCTGAACGAATCCCCTTGGTGGTCGACAACAATGCGGTTCCAGGGCCCACCACGCACGCCAGCTCCTGACAAACGTGATCCATTGATTTAGACGGCACCGAAAGCAGAACAAGATCAGCTCCTTGCAGTACTTCTCGCAGATCACTAGCAGCGCAAATAGATTCATGCAACTCCAGCTCAGGGTGGTATCGTGAGTTCCGACGATGTAGGTTAATCTCCTCCGCCAAGTCAGCGCGGCGAGCATAGATCTTTACATCGCACTGGTTATGGGCGGCAATATCCGCCAAAACTGTCCCGAAACTCCCGGCACCAATCACCGCCACCTGCATATCCAATCCTCAGGAACTACAACTCAAATGATACGCCGAATCACCCACAGGTGGCGATTCACCAAGAACCTTAGCCGACTGACATTCCTCAGAAACCCCGCCATTTAATGCCTCCCGGAGTAAACTGACTGGGGTAAAGTCAAACCCCTCAGCGGCACGAATAACTCTATCAAGCAGCCAGTAGCTAAGCATCCAAGATGGAGAAGCCGCCCGCGCGTCTGGCACCAGATCTTTACTCACCTGAGATGACCATTGACTTTGCAGTTGAGCGAATGTGTCGAGCCCCTTCAGGGGCTGGGACAACCCCTTCCAGTTTTCCCGCAACAGGTAACTAAATATCTCCGGGTAATGAACACCGGGGGTCTTGCAAACGTTTTTGAGCAGCTGAATAATATCTGAAAGCGCGTCGTTGTCAGCTTCTAAAGCGAGACGCTTTGCCATTTGGGTCCGATATGCTGTTTGGTAAAAGACCGGAAATCGATCCAGCGAAGCTCTTAACGTGTCAACATCAACAAATGGAGTCAACGTCTCAGCAAGGCACGATAAATTCCAATGCATCACACTAGGTTGCTGGCCGTAGGCATATCGGCCCGCACGGTCTGTATGGTTGATCACATAATCGTCTCGATACGACGTCAGAAACCCGTAGGGGCCATAGTCCAGCGTTTCTCCAGATAAAGCTGTGTTATCTGTGTTCATGACCCCATGAACGAAGCCTACCGCCATCCAGTGTCCCATCAGCTCGGCGGAGCGCTCGATATATCGTTGAAACACCTGCTCGACCCGATCAGGTAAGCCATCAAAGTCTGGATCAAGCTGATGAATTGCAAACTCGATCAACTCGCGCAAATGTTCATGGTGTTGGCGATGATAAAAGTGCTCAAAATGTCCGATCCGAAGGTGACTCTTGGCCAGACGCATAAGGCTCGCACCCCGCTCCATCGTCTCACGCTGGACGGGGGTGTCAGACGTGACCAATGCTAGCGCACGCGTGGTAGGAATTCCCAGCGCGTGCATGTACTCTGAACCAAGGTATTCGCGGATCGCGCTACGTAACACGGAACGGCCATCGCCAAAACGTGAGTATGGGGTCTGACCGCCGCCCTTGAGGTGCCACTCGTAGCCGCCCGACACACCAAGATAGAGGCCTCTACCGTCTCCTAACTGACCAGCCCATTGCCCAAATTGGTGACCGCTGTAGACCTGGGCAAGTGGAGTCCACTCGGGGAGCGGCTCACAACCAGAAAATGCCCGTAAGATTTTCTGGTCCGTTGAATCAATCAGACTATTAACTTCATTGGCTAGTGCGTAATTGACATCCACCCAACACGGATTGGTCAGGGGCGATGGAGACACCCGTGTATAGAAAATGTCTTCAGGTAATTCACTGTAGGGAGCTGACCAGTCAGGCAGCTGATTCGTCATTCGCACTCTCTAAGAGCGATTCCGGTGCTTGCTCACAAGGTAATTTACGACCGATGAACTCCTCTATCTCCGGAAGCAAGAAGGAATCATCTTCACACGCGAAACTGATTGATGTTCCCTCAGCGCCCGCGCGACCTGTACGACCGATCCGGTGCACATAATCTTCAGGGTCTTCTGGAAGCGTGTAATTGATGACGTGGCCAACACCGTCAATGTGGATGCCTCGTCCCGCGACATCGGTCGCCACCAGAATCCGGGTCCTTCCCTCTTTGAACCGGTCGAGTGTCTGTATTCGCTTCCGTTGCGGAACCTCTCCACTCAACAAGGCCGTATCTATCCCATCCTTTACTAAACGATCGACAAGACCTCGACACAGGTCACGACGGTTAGCAAAGACCATCACCTTATGCAAGTCACGGGTGCTGATGACATTTTTTAGGAGTCGATACTTGGCGTCTGCTGTTGTTATATAAACGATCTGTTCCACTGTCTCGGTTGCCACATTTTCTGGTTCAATCTCGATGCGGATCGGCTCAAAGGTCCAGCGCTCGGATAATTCGATAATTTGACCGGTAAAGGTGGCAGAGAACAGCAAGGTCTGACGAAGCTCCTTCCGCGGACAGGCGCGAACGATTCTTCGAACGTCGGGCATAAAGCCCATATCAAGCATCCGGTCGGCTTCATCAAGGACCAGAACTTCAATCTTTCTAAGGTTAATTTCATTTTGGCCCAGAAAATCAATCAACCGCCCCGGCGTCGCGACCATAATGTCACACGGAGACTGTCGCAGGTCATCACGCTGCTTTTGATAGTCCATCCCACCAACAATAGACACCACCGACAACCGGGTATATTTACACAGACTTTCTGCATCCTCCGCGATCTGGACAACTAGCTCTCGGGTCGGCGCGAGGATCAACGCACGCGGGGTACCCGTCCGGCGCTTGCCCTCGATCGGCTCCCGCAGAAATGTATCAATAATTGAAATCAGAAAGGCGGCCGTCTTTCCAGTTCCTGTCTGAGCCTTCGCAACAATATCCTCACCGTTAAGAACGATCGGTAACGACTCGGCCTGAATAGGGCTCGCGTATTGAAAACCAAGATCAGCGATCGCGTGCATGACGGCTTTAGGTAACCCAAAATCATGGAATCGAGGCTTACCTTCCTCTGGCTCAACGACAAAGGATTCTATGCTCCAGGCGTCGGTACTCGTGTCGGACATGGTCCCTCGCTTCTAATAATCCAAACAGCGAGTTTACACGAGGGATCATATTCCGTGTGAATTAACGTTCGATCGCGAGGGCCACACCTTGACCACCACCAATACAGAGAGTAGCAAGGCCTTTCTTTTTATCGCGTTTGATCAGTTCATGGATCAAGCTCACAAGGATCCGGCAACCGGATGCACCGATCGGATGACCAATAGCTATAGCACCTCCGTTGACATTAACCTTCGTAACATCCCAACAAAGGCCCTTATTTACGCCGATTGCTTGCGCCGCGAACGCCTCATTCGCCTCAACGAGATCAAGATCTGCGTGTGTCCAGCCTGCCTTCTTTAAACAAAGCCCAGTCGCGGGTATCGGACCGGTACCCATGATTTCAGGGTCCACAGCGGCCGACGCGTATGCTTTTACCGTCGCAAGAATTGGGAGTTCTAACTGTTTAGCCTTGTCGACAGCCATCAGCATCACCGCCGCCGCGCCATCATTGATCCCAGACGCATTCCCCGCAGTCACCGTGCCCTCCCTATCGAAAGCGGGACGTAGTTTGCCGAGCGCCTCCGCAGTCACCCCATCACGAATAAATTCGTCTTCATTAAACTCTATCGGATCCTTCTTGCTTTGGGGTACCGTGACCGGAACGATTTCGTCATCAAAACGGCCCTCGGCTCGTGCTCTACATGCCTTTTGCTGCGAGGCCGCCGCAAATTCGTCCTGCTCCTCACGAGAAATATTAAATAGCCTTGCCACATTTTCAGCAGTCATGCCCATATGGTACCCGCCGAAGGTGTCAGTCAAACCATCCCTCAGCATGGTATCTACCAGTGAGGCATTGCCCATTCGAAACCCATCGCGCGAACCTGAGAGGATGTGCCCCGATTGGCTCATATTCTCTTGTCCCCCCGCGATCACGACCTCCGCATCCCCGCAAACAATGGCCTGAACACCAAGACTCACCGCCTTGAGACCTGACCCACAGACCTTGTTAATTGTCATCGCGGGGCATGTGTTGGGTAACCCTGCGTTGATTGTTGCCTTGCGTGCGGGATTCTGTCCTTGGCCTCCTGTTAATACTTGACCCAATATGACCTCAGAGATTTGATCCGCAGCGACACCAGTATCCAAAAGTAACTGGCGGATCACTGTAGCGCCGAGCTCATCAGCGGAGACTGACGCAAGTGTACCCGCAAAATTTCCAACAGCCGTCCGTTTGGCAGCGACAATAGCGACTTCGAACATGTGACTTATTCCTTAATGAATTCAAATGCGGGGAGCTCGTTTAACAGACTCTGGCCCCAGCGGGTGTCCACCAAACGTCGATCCAATATTGTAACTTGACCCGTGTCTGTTTCCGAGCGAATCAAGCGACCAACCGCTTGACGTAGTCGAATGGCGGCGGCTGGGAGTGATAATTCTATGAACGCATCTCGGCCCCGGTTCTTTAAATACTCAGCAAGTGTCGCCTCACGTGGATCGTCAGGAGGCTGAAACGGGAGCCTGGTAATAACAACTTCATTGGCCAGATCGCCTGGTAAATCGAGTCCTTCGGCCATACTCTGGAGCCCAAAAATAATTGAAATTTGCCCGTTCGCTCTTCGGGCCTCATGATCAGCCAGCGTTATGGCGAGCGGCTTCTTGCCCTGTACTAGGGTGACATCACGAACCGATTGATCGAGGAGTTCTTCAACCTGATAACATAAACGCCAGCTCGTGAATAGAACCAGAATTCCTATGCCCTGATCCACACGCGTCTTCAGGTACCCGGCTATCCGCTCAGCATGAGCCAAGTCAACACGAGGGTCTCCTGCGAAACGGGACACCACGATACGTCCTTGAGACTGGTAGTGGAACGCACCGTCCACGATTAGACCCGAAGATTCCGGAAGACCGAGTGTCCCTGCGGGGATATTGAACTCACCCTGGTTTGCTAGAGTCGCAGAGGTCAAAATACAGGCACCTATCCGGCCCCAAAGCGCGTCCGCCAGCGACTGAGCCGGCTCCATGGGACTTACCCAGAACTCGAGATCGGTGGGATCATCAGGGGTCGCATAGCGGACGTCTTGTCCGATCCTTAACCACCGTGCATCACCGGTCTGTAACGCATCAACTGAATATGACTCAATGAGATCGGGAATTGCCTCCAATCGTCCAAGCGCAATCGACATCTGTTCAGATAAAAGCTCAGCGTCCGTCTCTGGAATGAGTTCCTGACCGCCTTTAGATATTAGAGATTTCAGCCAGTCTCTAACCTTCTGAATTCGTGATAATGTCATTATAACAGATTCAAATCCTTCAGTATTTGCAGAAAATTTATCTGACAGTGATAGCCTAAATCGAGATCCACCTTGTTGAAAAGTAAACACGCTTTCCGGTAACTCAACGAGCCTCTCAAGACATGACTTCCCCCAGTTCGCTAGAATCTGACCAAAACCCTCAAGCGGTTCCCCTAAACGCTCTAGGTCATTCGATAGACTATGGTCTGAGGGTAGCAGCCCCTTCAAAGTGGTCGTTACACGCTCGATTGTCTTGATTGACCCAAGACTTTGAGCTATTCGGCACTGTGCTGTAAATTGTTCTGACGCTACGCGAGCTAACTGATGCGCCTCGTCAATCACCAAGACCATCCGCTCGAGGGGCGGCAGGATCACACCACCGCCAAGCTTTAGGTCCGACATCAAGAGGTCGTGATTTATCACCAAAATATCCGCATCCATCCAGGAATCGCGCTCATTGAAGTAGGGGCAGACCTTAAAATGCCGACAGCTTCGGCCCTGGCATCTTCTGTGATCTGTGGTGATCGCAGTTTTGACAGAGTCCGAGATAGCCTGCGGAATCCGATCCATATCACCACCCCACTCGCCTTGTGTCCAAGCCTTGGCCAAGTCGGAGACCACGTCACGATCATCTGACTCCAATAGTACGGCCAACTCATCAGGATAAATCACGTGACCTTGGGTAATGGTCTCAAGAGTCGCCTCCAAGCGGATCGGACACAGATAGCGACGTCGACCTTTGGCCAGTGCGAAGCTGAGCATCAGGCCGGTGGAATCGATCAGCTCTGGGATATCTTTCTCGATCAGCTGTGACTGTAAGGAGATCGTCGCCGTTGAGATCACCAGTGGCATCTCTCGTTCCATCGTATGAGGGAGCGCGCCAACCAGATAGGCCAGCGTTTTACCGGTACCTGTTCCCGCTTCAATAAAACCAATCGGCGGGCCATCTGCATCACCGATTCTTGCTAGAATACGAGCGATCTCCGCGATCATTTGTTTCTGACCGAGTCGAGGCTTCAAGTTCTTCGATTCGAGGAAGTCACGATAAAGCGTCTGGATGCTGTGTTTAAGGGGGTCGGGGATTTCTGTCACTGAATTACTTTATTGATCGAAAGTCTGAGTTTAGGGGATTTTTATGAATACGTCCGAGATTGCGAACGAGGCGTGCCGTATTGGCGGAAAAAAAGCGCTTGAATTCTTCCAGAATAGAGAGCTCCTAACTATTGATCTCAAGGGGCCTCAAGACTACGTCAGTGAGGCGGATCGATTGGTCGAGGAAACCATCATCTCGCATCTGAAAGCAGTTTTTCCAAATGATGGATTCTTGGGCGAGGAATCTAGTGAGATTCATAACTTCCGTCAGTGGGTGATCGATCCGATCGACGGTACGACCAATTTTATTCGGGGCCTTCCTTATTTTTGTACAACCCTTGCGTTGGTTGAGAATGAAAAAGTGGTTGGGGGCTGGATCTACGACCCTACCCGGGATGAAATGTATGAGGCATCTCTAGATGGTGGCGCGTTCTGTAACGGCAACAAACTGGCTCCACTTTGGCGGACCAGCTTTGCCACCGGGCTGGTTGGCATCTGTCACAGCTCGCGACTAACCGCCGACGAGCTCTCTGGCCGAATTATTGGTGCATTGAGGCGTGGTGCAATTTTAAGACAACCGGGCGCTGCCGCCCTGATGCTGTGTGATCTCGCGAGTGGACGCCTCGACGTCCTATTTGATCAACATCTCAAGCCCTGGGATTCGCTAGCTGGCTTGTTGATTGCGCACGAGGCAGGAGCAATCGCCAGTGACTATTTAGCTAACCGGGAATGGCGAAGCCAGCCACAAATTACTCTGGCGTCGGGGCCTGAGATCTATCAAGAGGTCTTAGAATTGTGGCCAGAGTCCCGCGACGTTCGGTTACTTGAAAGATAATTGACCTAGAAGCCAACGGGTAAGAACACAAAGGAAGCAGCACCCCGAGCCACTGCATTAAGCGCTCTCTGGTCCTTCTTGGTCAATGCTGTCGAAAGCGCGTCTTGAAGCCCGATCATTTCTCCCATCAGTTGTGAATATGATGCATTGAGAATACCGTCCTGGATACCATCTGCGTAAAGATAGGGCTCGTCGGAATCATTGCGTTGTATTCTTAGTAAGTACGCGGCGGTCTCGATATTCCGGGCTGAGTTGTAAACAAACTGAGCCGACGGAAGATCATCCAATAATAAATATTCCCGACGATGATCAAACGCATGGTTCACCATCGATTGCAGGCCACCGACAAACGCGTATACACGGTCTCCCGTAAAATCCTCGCTAAACGCCATACGCACCAGATCGTCCGGCTTTGGACCACCGAACTCCCGCAGATCCAGCTCAGGTGATTTCAATTGCGAGACACGATCCTCCACACTGGATGAAGCCGGCAATTGGATTGGGTTACGGCGGTAGAGCTTTACGAGCAGGAGGCTGAGGCTCTGATCAAGTTCCGAGCGCACGGCCTCTACGAAGAAGGCCGTATCGCTCTTAACCAAATTTTTGACCTCTTGCGGTGCCTTTATTGGCATCGCACAGGCGGCCATGGATAGCACCGCGATTAAGCCAATCGATCGTCCTACTATACAGAGAGCTCTGTTAATAACGCATTCACCCGTTTGAGGTAACCAGGCGCATCATCAAGCTTTCCTTCGGCTCCGAGTTGCGCGTGATCAAAGACCAACCGAGCCAACTCCTTGAAGCGACTCTCATCTTTCTCTGATTCTAACCGCTTTAAGAGCCCGTGGTCTGTATTTACCTCGAGGATTGGCTTAGATACGGGCATCGTCTGGCCCGCCGCCTCCATTATCTGACGCATCTGCGGTCCCATATCATGCTCTGCCAAAATCAAGACAGCTGCTGAATCAGTTAGACGTACAGATGGTTTAACGTCCTCGACTTCCTGGGATAGAGATTCTTTCATCTGCTTGATTAGTTCTTTCTGCTTCTTGGTCTCTTTCTTCTTGCCCTTCTTCTCGTTTTTGTCCTCGCCTGGGAGCGCGAGTCCATCACGTGTGACATCGACGAACTTGTGTTCCTTATATTCCTGTAAGTGGCCCATCAACCACTCGTCGATGCGATCAGATAGCAAGACTACTTCGATCCCACGCTTCTTGAAGGTCTCTAGGTATGGAGACCCGAGCGCATTCGTGTGTGATTCAGAAACTAGGTAGTAGATATCTGTCTGTCCCTCAACCATCCTGGTAATGTAATCGTCGACGCCAACTTCCTGTTTCGCCGTGCCTGTCTGCGTGGACGCAAACCGCAATAACTTGGTTATCCGCTCTTTATTTTGATGATCCTCAGCTGGACCTTCTTTTAAGCACTCGCCGAAAGTGTCCCAGAACTTCTGATACTTCTCAGAATCGTCTTTAGCGAGCTTCGCGAGCATATCTAACCCGCGTCTAGTCACGGCCGACTTCATAGCTTCAACACGTGCGTCCTTTTGCAGAATTTCACGCGACACGTTCAAGCTCAGATCCGATGAATCTATAACCCCGCGGATGAAGCGCAAATAGAGCGGTAAGAACTCTTCCGCACGATCCATGATAAATACGCGTTGCACATACAGCTTTAACCCACGGGGACTTTCGCGATTCCACAAATCAAATGGCGCCCGCGCCGGTAAGTAGAGGAGCCCGGTGTACTCGCTCTTGCCTTCCACCTTATGGTGGCTCCAGATCATGGGGTCTTCAAAATCATGGGCGACATGCTTATAAAACTCATTGTACTCATCGTCCGTAATATCTGTTCTAGAACGCGTCCAAAGTGCGGTAGCCTGATTTACCTGGTCCCACTCTGGCTTCACTTCAGAATCGTCATCTTTCTCGACCTCATTCTTCAGATATACAGCGATCGAGACGTGGTCAGAATATTTCGTCACCAAATGACGCACGCGATAGGTCTCGCCGAATTCTTTTGCGTCTTCTTTCAGTGTCAGTCGGATTTCGGTACCGCGATTTGGTTTTTCGATAGGTTTTATGGTGTACTGGCCATCACCGTCGGACGACCACTCGACCGCCTCCACCTCATTGTTGCCAGCTCGACGACTACGAACAACTACTCTGTCTGCGACGATAAATGCTGAATAAAAGCCCACGCCAAATTGTCCAATCAGGTTTGCGTCTTGTTTCGAGTCGCCCGATAAATTTTTTAAAAATTCTGCGGTTCCGGATTTTGCGATCGTTCCAAGGTTTTGCACGACATCATCCCGATTCATACCTATCCCATTATCAGAAATCACCAGTTCCTTTGTCTCGGGATCAAACGATATACGAATGGCCATCTCCGGCTCTGACTCCATGAGATCGGGAGCATCGAGGGCCAGGAATCGCAGCTTGTCACATGCATCATTGGCATTGGAGATCAATTCTCTGAGAAAGATTTCACGGTTTGAGTATAAGGAATGCACCATCAGGTGAAGCAGTTGTTTGACTTCCGTCTGGAATCCTAAGGTTTCTTCGTTTGCAGTCATCGTCGTAATCACTGTTAATGTGTTGAAAGTTTGACAGCATAAGTTGGGATGAAATTCGAAATTCCAAGCAATTCCCCACGAGCGAATGCCCTTCAGGTTTTTTAGCTGACCAAACCAAGATCGGCCCCTTTACCTACCAGCCAGTCGCTTCTTTTAGGGTCTCACCGATCTCAGCAAGATTGCGAGTCACTTTGACACCCGCTGCCTCCAAAGCCTTAAATTTTTCATCCGCCGTTCCCTTTCCTCCGGAGATGATAGCGCCCGCATGGCCCATGCGCTTTCCTGCAGGCGCGGTCGCGCCAGCGATGTAGCTTACGACCGGCTTTGTCACATACTTCTTGATGAAATCGGCGGCTTCCTCTTCTGCGGTTCCACCTATCTCACCAATCATCACGATCGCCTCTGTCTCAGGATCCTTTTCGAATAGAGTCAGAATATCGATGAAATTTGAACCAGGAATTGGGTCGCCACCGATGCCAACACAAGTGCTCTGTCCGAACCCGGTATCTGTCGTCTGTTTTACCGCCTCGTAGGTCAACGTTCCAGAACGAGAAACGATTCCGACACAGCCTCTCTTGTGGATATGGCCCGGCATGATACCGATCTTGCACTCGTCAGGCGTGATTACTCCGGGACAATTTGGTCCGATCAGGACAACACCCCCGTTGTCGCAAGCTATCTTACACTTCAGCATGTCGAGTGTGGGAACGCCCTCAGTGACACAGACAATGATCTTTATGCCTGCACCCACTGCCTCCATAATAGAGTCCATAACAAACGGAGCCGGGACATAAATCACTGATGCGTCGGCTCCAGTTGCGGCAATCGCATCTATAACCGTATCGAACACTGGCAAACCCAAGTGTTCAGTACTGCCCTTACCCGGTGTTACCCCACCCACCATCTGGGTGCCATATGCAATAGCTTGCTGGGAATGGAATGTACCATTCTTTCCAGTGAACCCTTGGCAAATAACCTTAGTATGTTTGTCGATAAGGATACTCACAAGCCGCCTCCAGCCGCAGCGACAACTTTCCTGGCGGCGTCTGCCAGAGTCGATCCAGCAATAATATTTAAATTAGATTGACTCAGGATCTCAGTCCCCTTATCCGAGTTCGTTCCCTCAAGACGGACAACAACCGGTACCTCTACTCCCACCTCCTCGACAGCGCCAATAATTCCCTCAGCGATCATGTCACAACGAACAATCCCACCGAAGATATTTACAAACACTGCCTTAACGTTCGAATCAGACAAGATCAGCTTGAAGGCTTCGGCGACTCGTTCCTTGGTAGCTCCACCACCGACATCTAAAAAGTTTGCTGGCGCACCACCATAGAGCTTGACTGTATCCATCGTACCCATTGCGAGACCAGCTCCGTTTACCATACACCCAATATTCCCGTCCAGTGCCACATAGTTTAGGTCCCACTTGGCAGCGATTGCTTCACGTTCATCCTCTTGTGAAGGATCGCGCATAGCCGCTAAATCAGGGTGGCGGTACATAGCATTTGAATCAATCACAACCTTTGCGTCAAGGCATAACAGGTTCCCGTCTTCAGTGATCACCAAAGGGTTAACCTCGATCAGTGACACATCTTTATCTTCAAAAAGCCTAGCTAAGCCCAAAAAAACTTGGGTAAACTGCTTTATTTGGGCCGAATCTAGGCCCAGCTGAAAGGCCATCTGCCTGGCCTGATTTGGCTGAGGGCCGACCAACGGATCTATGGAGGCTTTCAAAATTTTTTCGGGGGTTTCTTGGGCGACCTTCTCGATCTCGACCCCACCCTCTGTCGAGGCCATGAACACGATGCGGCGTGTCGAGCGATCAACAACCGCGCCGAGGTAAAGCTCTCTTGCGATACCTATACAGGATTCGATCAAAATTTTTGAGATCGGTTGTCCGTGTGCATCTGTCTGATAGGTAACGAGGCGGCCTCCAATGTGGCGGCCACAGAATTCACTAATCTCTGCCTCTGTTTTCACCAACTTGACGCCACCTGCCTTGCCTCGACCACCCGCATGCACCTGGGCTTTTATAACCCAGGCATCGCCACCGATTTGCTTTGCAGCAGCGAGCACTTCTTCTGTAGTGTCACACGCTACGCCAGTCGACACCGGGAGATCATATTTGCGAAATAAGGCCTTACCTTGATATTCGTGAAGATTCATATCCTTAACGTCACTTCTTTATCAGATCAAAAGAACACCGACGGATGGTCGGCAACATAATCAGTTCACGCTCGTGAGTCGTGTGTGCTTTAATTTTCATCAAGCACTCTTGCGTTTGTTGGCGATGTGGATCGCATGTCCGTGCACAGCCAGCGCCGCCTCATGAAGGGCTTCAGACACTGTTGGGTGAGCAAACATGGTCATCGCAATATCCTCTGCAGACGAACCAAACTCCATAGCGATAACAGCTTGTGCCACCATATCGCCAGCTGTTGGCCCAACAATGTGAACGCCCAAGATACGGTCAGTGTTCTTATCCGCAATCATTTTCACCATACCTGCTGTTTCATTTGTGGCCATTGCTCGTCCCGATGCCGCGAACGGAAAAACACCGACATTGTAGTTCACGCCCTCTCGTTTTAGTTGCTCCTCCGTCTGACCCACCCAGGCAACTTCGGGGTGGGTATAAATTACCGAGGGTACGGTGTCATAGTTCACTTGCGCACGCTTGCCTGCGATACGCTCGGCAACCATTACTCCCTCTTCTGATCCCTTGTGTGCAAGCATTGCCCCACGAACTACGTCCCCAATCGCATAAACGCCGGGAACCGCCGTCTCGCAAACCTCATTCACTTCAATAAAACCACGCTCGTCCTGAGTGACGCCACAGCCGTCTGCCAACAAGCCATCAGTGAAAGGCTTACGACCTACAGCTACGATGAGTTTGTCAAATGTCTGGGTTTGCGTGCCATCTTTGCTCTCAAAGGTAACCTCTACCTTTTTCCCTTTAACCTCGGTCCCTTTCACCATGGTGCTTGTTAGAATATTAAGGCCCTGCTTCGCGAAAATCTTCCGAGACTCTTTGGCGATCTGCTGATCAGCAAGCGCCAGAAAATCATCAAGTGCCTCAAAAATCGTGACGTCTGATCCCAAGCGATTCCATACCGATCCCAGTTCAAGCCCAATCACACCACCGCCAATGACACCAAGCTTTTTTGGCACACTCCTGAATTCCAGCGCACCCGTCGAGTCGACGACTAGATCGTCTATTAGAGGAGCGGGCTTAATGTTCACAGGCACAGAACCCGTCGCTATAATCACATGTTTAGCGTGAAGAGCCTCAGACTTGCCGTCGTGGCCCATGAACTCAACTTGCTTGTTCGGCAGGAGCTTGCCTGTACCCGCCAGATGCGTGACGCCATTGGTCTTAAAGAGACCACCGATACCGCCGGTCAGGTTCCCAACGATCGTATCTTTCCGCTTCAGCATCACTGCGACATCAAGCTTTGGCTTACCAACGCTTACCCCGTGTAACTCCAAGTCGTGAGCAGCTTCCTCATATTTATATGATGACTCGAGGAGTGCTTTTGAGGGGATACAGCCGACATTCAGGCAAGTGCCGCCAAGAGAGGGTTTTCCATCTTTGCCGATCCACTTCTCAATACACACAGTTTTGAAACCAAGCTGTGCCGCTCGGATCGCTGCAACGTAACCACCAGGACCTGCTCCAATTACCGCAACGTCATATTTTTGACTCATTACTTCCTCCCATTACAAGTCCAGCAGCATACGCGCTGGATCTTCCAGCATATCTTTGATCGCGACCAAGAATTGAACAGCGTCTTTACCGTCAATCATTCGATGATCGTATGACAGTGCGAGATACATCATGGGCTGGATCACCACTTGGCCACTAACTGCCATCGGACGCTCTTGGATCTTATGCATGCCAAGTATCGCGGTTTGTGGTGGGTTTAGAATCGGCGTAGACAGTAATGAACCAAATACACCACCGTTAGTTATAGTAAACGTGCCACCAGTCATGTCCTCGATGGCGAGCTTGCCATCCTTCGCGGCGACCGCATATTCTCGAATACCGCCTTCTACCTCAGCAATAGACATCCTGTCGCAATCTCGCAGAACCGGCACGACCAAGCCCCGCTCGGTCGATACCGCGACACCAATGTCGTAGAACCCGTGATACACGATGTCGTTACCATCAATCGATGCGTTCACGGCAGGAAAGCGCTTCAATGCTTCAGCTGCTGCTTTAACGAAAAAGCCCATAAAGCCCAGCCGTGTGCCATTGTGCGTCTTTTCAAATAATTCTTTATATTGTTTACGAAGGTCCATCAGTGGGCCCATGTTTACTTCATTGAACGTGGTCAACATCGCAGCGTTGTGCTGCGCATCTAGCAGTCGTTTCGCAATGGTCACCCGCAGTCGCGTCATCGGAACGCGCTTCTCAACGCGCTCACTAGCAATCGCGGGTGCTGAAGTCTGCGCAGCGGTAGGGCCAGTGTCTGGAGCTTTGGGAACTGCTAATGCGTTCTGTACGTCTTCTTTCAAAATACGGCCGCCTTTGCCTGTGCCCTTAAGTTTCGCCAAATCGACATTATTTTCCTCGGCTAACTTTTTAGCGGCCGGATTGGCTGCCAACTCTCCCTGTGCATCAGTCTGAACATCAGCAACGGCCGTCGGCCCGCTTTTATCAGATTTAGTTGAACCGCTA
>MDTC01178311.1_pt1 | contig 16394 bp, 13 predicted proteins | sample 811181 | NCBI WGS metagenome assembly MDTC01 (sample SAMN05326644, study PRJNA326480) | marine metagenome | isolation source: seawater | place: Pacific Ocean: North | collected 2011
ACACATGTTCTTGAGCATGTCGTCAAAGGCTGCGGAGTTACCCGACATCTCCAAGCCGACGTCAAAGCCTTCCTTCATATCCAGTTCGTGTCGTACCTCACCGATCCTGCGCTCAGTGACATTGATGGCATGGATCACCCCCATTTTCCTGGCTAACTCCAATCGCCACGGATTCACGTCGGTGACCACGACATGTCGCGCACCAGCATGGCGCACGACGGACGCTGCCATAATGCCGATGGGACCGGCACCCGTGATCAGCACGTCTTCACCCAGAACGTTGAACTCCAGCGCGGTGTGAACCGCATTGCCAAACGGGTCAAAAATCGCCTGCACATCGCGTGGGATTGACGGATCATGCAACCAGACATTGGTCTGTGGCAAACTTAAATATTCAGCAAAAGCGCCGGCCCGATTAACCCCCACGCCCTTGGTGTCATTACACAGATGCCGACGCCCCGCCATACAGTTGCGACAGTGTCCGCAGACCACATGTCCTTCGCCACTGACAATATCACCGACCTTAAAATCATGGACATTCGAGCCCATATCGACAATCTCGCCAACAAACTCATGGCCGACGACCATGGGAACAGGAATGGTTTTCTGCGCCCATTGATCCCAGTTGTAAATGTGAACATCCGTGCCACAAATACCGGTGCGCAGAATCTTGATCAGGACATCGTTGATGCCGATCCGGGGCATGGGAACCTGCTCAAGCCACAGACCTTCCTGGGCAGATGATTTAACCAACGCTTTGATTTTCTGCATGACAGGATCCAATCAGACTGTACAATAAAGTAAACATTTATGACTTTATCCTAAACAACTCATATTCAAGTTTCAATACAATTTGTATGATATTTTGAACAACCCCAAGATTGGATACAGGGATCATCATGACAGGTGCAGGTAAATCCCAATCAACCCCGCAGGGACCAGGGCTTGATCCGACGACGCAGGCATTATGTGAGGAAGTCAAAAAACTTCGCAAAAAACGTGGCTGGTCGCTTGGCGAACTGTCAGTGGCCAGTGGGGTGAGTCGTTCAATGCTTAACCAGATCGAGCACGCCAAGGTCAACCCGACTCTTGCTGTTGCCAGCCGCATTGCACAGGCGTTTGGTTTGACACTCGGGCAGATGCTCGATGCCAATCATACTGCTGGTAATATTCAGGTGATTCGTGCTGATGACAAGACGTACTTTTATCGCTCGGATCGTCAATGTCGTATTCGGACACTTTCACCGTTGCACCTTGAAAAGGATGTCGAGTTTTACGAGTTGATTTTACATGCCAAGGGATCGCTGCGGAGTCATGCGCATTTCCCGGGAACGCGCGAGTTCATTACCGTACAGGATGGGCATCTCAGTGTTGAATCAGGTAAAGAGCAGATTGAACTTGCCCCAGGTGATTCAGCTAACTATGCAGCGGATGTCCAGCATAACATCGTCAACCTGGACAAGTCCGAAGCTCGAGCTTTTCTCGTGGTGATTTACGAATAAGCACATGATCAAACTTCATCGCGCTAATGCAGCGCGAACCTTCTGCCAACGTGCTGTCATATCCGAATGATGCGTCACGGGGATGTACCCCAGCTTGAGATAGGTGGCAATGGCAGGCAGTCGGTGATCATCCGTGAGTAGAAAAATATCGGTGTATCCCGCATCGACCAGACGTTTGGTGGCAGCGGCACAGACGATTCGCCCCAGTGCTTTGCCACGGTGATTGGGCGCTGCAGCAACCCAACCCAACTGCCCGCCATTGGGGTGTTCAGCATGATGGGCATGCTGAGCCAATGCCGTTGCGCAGAGTTCGCCAGTGACTTGATACGCAATGACAAACGCCCCACCGGGTAGCGTCGATGCCAACACATCACGGGCAAACTGTTTCGACCAACTGCAAAAACCCACCTGATCCATCAACGCCATATAGGCAGGCAGGTCTTCGTCGGTGATCTGCCGCAGTGTGTAACCCGCTGGAAGATCGGGTATCACCAACTGCTCAGAAGTTGGGTAGGTCATACGCAACTGCGGCTTTGGCGATTGGTCTGTGACCCACGTTCGCGAGTCCGGGACATTGACCCATTGTCCATCTGCAGCAATGGACTTTTGTGACATCAAGCCCGGCAATGTCATGTCCATCGCCTGATGAATCCCGACACTGGGCTGGCGTTTACCTGCGATGACATCGACAAACTCCATGAGTTCAAAAAAGTCCCCACCACCATGTCCCATTCTGCTGGCAAAATCCAGTGATCGCTTCCAGTCATCGGTAAGAAATGCTTCAACCAGTTGCGTGTCATCCAGTTCAAGCCACTGCTGCTGATCACAGTAATCACGCAACCAGACACGTCCGGATTGACCGGGAACACGAGCAGATTCATAACAACCGTCGATCCCCTGCAACTGGTAATTGTTCATGGCATGGGGACGATCCGAAAGCATATCGACACGCACCTGCGCCATCCCGCCATGACGCATGCGACAGGTCATGGTGCAGGTCGCTTCATTCTCAAAATATTGTCCAGCATCATCACGGTGATGCTGTCCAGCCCCGATGCAGGAGACCGCGGTGACACGATCGTTGGGCATCCATTGCAGAATGGGGCCGAGACTATGCGTGCCGTAGGTAATGCCGTTGGTCCCGGTTTGCCAATGGCGCCGCCAACTGCCTGTTGGGTTAAAGTCGCGTAGTTGATGGATGTATTCGCCCTGCGCGTAATAGGTTTTGCCAAACGCGCCCTGGCGAACCATCTCTCTGATCATGACATTGGGTTTAAGGAACGTGTAGTTCTCCGCCATCATGTATGTTGCTTTACTGCGATGGGCTGCAAGGACCAGCAACCGGGCTTCATCCACATTCACCGCAGCCGGCACTTCACTGAGCACATGGATGTCACGATCAAGCGCAGCGATGCTCTGTGAAACATGCAGTGGCATGGGGGTCGCAACCAACACTGCATCGAGCTTTGCCTCATCAAGCATGCGATGAAAGTCCGTGTACTGCGATTTGGCGTTTAAAGTCCGGGCAGCATCGTCCAAAGCTTTGGCATTGACATCACACACCGCAGCAACCGTGATCCGGCCGACCATCTCACAGGCACGCTTAAACGCACCACCGCGACCGCAGGCCCCGACGATCCCAAGACGAATGAGAGGCATATCATGATCCATCAAAGCGACATCACCAACCTGTGTCTTGATCCCCATCACTATAATCCTTCATCGTCCATAGACCGGTTACTGAACTTACTTCTGAAAAACAATCGACACCGCAGAACCGGCTTTGACGGTATAAGTGAACCGGCCGTTCTGATAGTTCGCAGAATCCAGTGCCTTGGATTTGAGTTGCACACTGAGCTTTTGCAGATTGGTATCGCGTGGGTCACCTGTCAGGTAATACAGCGTCACCTGACTCACCGATGACAACGGTGTTGTGATGTTGACATGTTGATCGTCCTGCAAAGACAGATTGGCCAACCCCACTGCGACATAATCCGAACTGCCGGATGCATGAGCAGCGAGTGTCTGGACCATGGCCTTCTCGTCACGATCGCGCTTGTTGAGAATGTGCGTTAAATCCAGCTTCGTCCCGCCGGAGACCTCGACTTTAAGCAGGTCATAATTGGCGATGGTTTTGTTGATCATAGCTTGAGCAAGAAACCCGGGACTGGGTCGAAAGCCCATGGGGATGGAGGTGTGACTGCGCCACCATTTGCCTTGGCCGTATTCCAGATAACACTGATATGTCCAGCCTTTTTCCCATGCGTCGATCCATGCATCGAAAATGGCGGTCCCCATCGCTGAAGACTTGCCATAGTACTCGCCCGCTTCTTCCTCCGCTTTGCTCTTGGCACGATAGCCAAATCCTGAAGGACCTCCTTCGTATGCGGTGATCTGCGTTTTGAAGCCAAGCTCAAGTAAACGCTTTTGCGATTTTACATGACGTGACCATTCGCGTTCAATCGCAGGACGGTAGGAATACAACGTGCGTTGGACACCTTCATCATCAATGCTGGATTGCGATTTTTCACCGGTCTCCCAGCGTGGGCCGATGTAGGTTGCATGGGTATGATAGTCGCCTGCGCCATCTGCCTTGATCGTTGAGTCATAGCCGTACCCATGCGGGATGCCTTTGCCATCGATGTAGGTGTAGTAGCTGCCACCGATGCAGATGGTGATTTTGTCTTGATCCCAATACGGACTCTTTGCCATTTCGCCAGCCATGTATTTGTTCCAAAGTCCGTACTCGGCACCCCCGCCATTGATGTGTCCGTAGCGTCCCATGCCGATCCACCCTGTGTGTGCTCGGTTATGCCAGTTTTCATTTCCCATCTCAATGATGATCTCACGAAAGTCCTCGGTCCATGGGCGATTGTGCCCGCGCTGCTTGACACGCTTGTATGCCATGGGCTTGGATTGGGGGGTGTCAACTGCCGGATCATATGAGGCCGCAAGATACTCGACCAACTGACGGTGTTCATCTTCATCATGCATCACCTGTAAAATGATCCAGGGGACCATGCGCGTCTGGGCTGAATCACCGGTCGCTTCGAGAATGGTCAATGCCTTGGGAATAGTCGTCAAATGATGCGGCCTCATACGGACGCTACTACCAAGTAGAATCACATTGTCCGGCATCCAGTCACACAACGCCTCCATGCGACCTTCCGTCAAGCCTGCCCAGAAGCGACATGCACCTTTGCGACCTGAAGTCGGCTGTGAGTTGACCATTTCATCAAACAGTGGCTTGTAAATCACAAACGGTTTGTCGATATCCGATTCATCCTCAATGGGAAAAAGCTTGACGTTATCCAGTAGCAACGCACCTTTGCCAACATACCGCAATACCGCGCCGTAGATACCGCCTTGAGTGGGTGTCGAGGGTGCTTTGAAGGTGTAGCCAACGCGCTGCCAGGTGTTATCAAGTTTAAATGCATCTTCAAGCTTGTGACCGAAATAGCCTTGCTCAATGGCATCATGACGGTTTTCACCAAAGCCGAAAATCAGACGCCCCGTATCCGTGTCCTGCACCTTGGCCCAGGCTTCAAAGCGATAGGTATTGCCTTCATCAAGCATGCCATAGTAAAAGGCATCCGGGCGACCGGTCGCACCAAACTGCTTGTTCCAAAGTTCAACCACGCCACCATCGTCGGGCGTTGCCAGCAGGACGCCTTTACCAGCCTCCATTTCATCGGGGGTATCCGTCGGTGCATCAATCTGGCGTGCACTGCCACGTGTCACGCTCCAGGCAAAGTCGATTTGTTCCTTGCCACGTGTACGAACATGAAACAGTTCACAATCAGGCCAGATCATCGTTTGCTCAAAGATCACCACGTCATCCATGCGCAGCTTGACATCGGCATCGTAGAACACACGCCATGTTTTCTTCAGTTCGTTCTTCTCATCCTTGGAAAGCTTGGCCCAACCGGCATAGGTGTCGGACTTGGCGTCGGCCAACCAACCCCCATCCGGGAAACCGGGCGTTCCCTTGGTAAGGACATGTCCCTTAAACAAAGGTAAAACATGATGCCCGGCGGAAGCATCGAGCAGCTTGTCATAGTCCGTCCATGTTGCTTTCTTAAACGGTAATGCCTTGCCCTGCTTGTCGACAAAGCGATAGGCACGCATCGCCGCCCCGCTGTAAGTCCCCGTGGTAAAGAGCAAATGATTGCTGGCTCCCGGCCCATCGAGTTGCACCCAGTATTTGCCGTTCTCTTTGCCACACGCCAACACGCGATAGAGATTACGCATCGTGGCAGGTTCAAAACCCGGATTGAAGATCAGGTTCCCAGCACTCTGACGAATCCCTCCCGCATCACCAAAGGAATTAACACCCAACGGTTGATAGTCATCGGCAGCACGCAAAATTTCATCCGTAACTTTCACGTCAACCGACGGTACAGCATGGACACCAAGCGCGCTGAGCAAAATGAATCCCAATGTGAGTTGAACATACTTGAACATGATCGTGACTCCTGTGAACGTGTTTGCAATGATTGTTTGGCAATGAGGCTTCAGGCACATGTCGCACACATCGGCGTGCTGCGTACCAGGGCAATGTCCCGTGAGGCGTCCGACAGATTGGCAAGCACACTTGGGAATGCATCACCATCGATATGTGCTGCAAAGGCGTCATACGAACTTTGTGGAAGAGGCATAACGGGAACCACCTGCTCCATGCCTTCACGTGATGCAACCAGACAAGCTTTACTGTCACGTGATTCACGTGTCAGTCGCCAGCCTTGATCGGTGACCATGTAGAACAGATCGATGTGTTCACGATCATTGCCTTGCGTGCCATAGGTCGCCAGGTCCGCTGCCCAAGTGATAAACAGATGTGCGATACCGCCTTGAAAATTCACCATCATCGCCTGCGTATCCGGGCATTTGAGATCCGGGTGCGAGAGCTTCTCGGAAAAAAGTGTCGCCTGCTCAACGGGACGATCCATGAGATAACAGGCAGCGTTGAGGTTATGGATCATCGCATCCATGAACGGTCCGCCATTGCGATCAGGATCCGTCGCCCAACTGTTCCATTGCGGGTAAGCATGCAACCAATCCTGTCGGTACAAAGCAAGACGACCGAACTGGCCATCGTCGAGCAGCTGCTTGGCGGTCTGGACAAAAGCATCATCCGTGCGACTGTAGATCACCGCAGCCTTGATGCCATGACTCTGGGTAACTGCCATCATTGCCTGACAGTCATCACTATTGGTCCCCAACGGCTTGGTGGTGATGATGTGTTTGCCTGTCTGCGCTGCCTGGGCAAACAAGTCCCGACGGACCCATGGCGGAACGAAGAGCGCAACCATATCCACTTGCGGATCATCGAAAACAGCTGCAGCAGATTCAGCAACCTTTGCATCGAAAATGCCTGCATAGCCTTGTGCACGCGAACGATCCGGATCAAACAGATGCGTGACTTTTACCTGTTTTGATCGTTGGATTGATTCAGCCTGCCAACGCAGAAAGTCGCCACATCCCAATATTGCCATCGTTTTCATCTTGTCCTCAATTCATAGAACAGTGACGGAGGGTCACTGCGAAACATCACATCGGTTTTAATGTGTCAAAAACGCTGTTATAGCGATCAAGAATGTGATCCATCATCTGGTTGGCATAATCCACAATCTTCATGCGCGATGGGTCAGCTTCAAACCATTTGATGGTGCGTGTAATGCCGACTTTAAACGGGATCGTTGCTTTGAAATCGGGGACCGCGCGCTTGAGTTTGCTGTTATCAAAGATCGCACTGGCAGACTTATCGCCAAGCAGATTGCCCTCCTGCCAGGGGACGATTTTTGAAATGAATTCCGATGGGATATGCACCTTGATTACTGGCGTTCCCGCAGCAGCACCGACCGCATCGTAAATCTGATCCCACGTTAGCAGTTCATCACTGGTGATATGGAACGCTTCGCCCATCGCCTGCTGATTGCCACAAAGTCCGACAAAACCCTTTGCAAAATCATCCGAATGCGTCACCGTCCAGAGGCTTGTCCCATCACCGTGGACAATCACCGGCTTGTCTTTTCGGATGCGATCGACAATCGTAAAATCATCCCAGGAACCAATCGCAACGGGAATCACCGTGTCATACGTCAATGACGGGCGGATGATCGTGATGGGAAAACCACTTTCACGATAGGCTTTGATACACAATTCTTCACAGGCAATTTTCTCACGCGAATAATCCCAATACGGATTCGCCAGTGGCGTGCCTTCGGTGACAATCGGACTTGATAACGGTTTCTGATACACCGACGCGGAACTGATGAAGATATACTGACCACACTTGCCTTTAAAGAGATCAAGATCACGCTGCATCTGCGATGGCTTGAGAATGATGAAGTTGGCAATGACATCAAAGGTCAGATCAGCCAATATCTCTGCGACCTGCGCCACATCGTTGATGTCGGCCTGAATGACAGACACCTTCCCATCAATTGACGGATCGCGTTTGCGGTTACCGCGTGTCAGAAGTGTTACATCATGTCCACGGCTGACCGCCAAACGGACGCATGCTGTGCTGATGTTTCCTGTTCCACCAATCAAGAGTATTTTCATAGTGATGTGATGTTAATTCACAATATTGATTGAATCGCCCGTAATTTTGACATATTTATGCTATTATTTGATATGGCCCATAAACACCCCATCCTGCTCTTTGAGGATCGCAAGGTCCAGGGGGAATACTTTAACCTCACCTCCGTGGAGTGGTCACGCAACACGTTACCCCCCTATCACGGGCATGACTATCCGGAAATATTCTGGCTCACACACGGGCAATGTGAACATCGCATCAACAAACAGGCGATGACCTTGACCATGGGCGCGCTGGTCCTCATGCGTCCGTCGGACTTCCATGGGTTGTATGCGATTCGCGGCCGACGTTTCTCATTTACCAACCTTGCGATTGAACCCAAATACTGGCGTAAATGCATCCGGCGTTTTGTGGATCCCTTGCGCACGCTCTATGACAATAAACCGTCAGTGCCCTGGATGACGCAGTTATCCAAGCCGGAGCTTGATGCATTGATGCAGGATGCAAGACACCTGGCCTACCAGGCGCACAGTCTGTTTAACCTCGAACGCTTTTTGCTTAATACGTGGAGTCGCTGTGTCAGTGGCCAATCCACATCCCATGATCATTCCGGCGCCCCGGATTGGCTGGCTGAAGCGCGCGTTCAAATTCAAGAACCGGAAATGTTTCGCATGGGTGTCGAAGCATTTGTCGATCTTTGTGGCCGATCCCATGAACATGTCAGTCGTGTCTGCCAGAAGCACTATGGCATGAGTCCGTCCCAGTTGGTCAACCAGATGCGATTGGCCTACGCAGCACGATCACTGCGCACCTCCACACGCTCCGTCACCGAGATTGCCATGGACTGTGGCTTTGAAGCTCCCGGCCGATTCTACACCATCTTCCGCAAAGCCTATGGCACCACACCTTTGAAATATCGCAATCCGCGGTGATTGTCGGCATATCAATATAGAAAATAAAATCGTCAAATTAAAAGGCGAATAGATCAAATTGGATAACTATCATGATTGATCAGTTAATGCAGTCAATTCAATGATCGTTTAATAATCTCACGGAGATGAACATGTCCAAGCCCATTCGCATTGCCATCGTCGGCACGGGTTTCATGGCTAAAACGCAAGGGCTGAACCTGGCAGCCCAACAGGATGTCCAGATCGTCGCCGTCTGCGGTTTGAACCTGCAACTGGCCCGAACATTCATCGCTGATCATGGCTTTGAGCAGGCAACGGCGTTTGACTGTTTTGATGCGATGCTCGATTCCGTTTCACTCGATGCCGTGTATTTTGCCCTACCCCCCTTTGCTCATAATGACCAACTGGTCACAGCACTGAATCGTGGCCTTCACGTCTTTACTGAAAAGCCGTTGGCACTTAATCTTGAAGATGCCAATGCCATGGCGGACGCGGCTACGCGCAGCGGTAAAGTCACACAGGTGGACTACCAATTTCGATTCAAGCCTTCGGTCAAGCGATTGGTTCAAGCGATCAACGATGGGACAGCAGGTCGGCCGACCCTTTTCACCGGGCGTTTCTGGGTGAACATGGATGGTGCGGATTGGTGGCGAAACAAAGCACAATCCCGGGGGCAAATTTTTGAACAGGTGATTCATCTCTACAACCTCGCGGTCGCGCTCTGCGGTGACGTGGAAAGTGTCACCGGGCAGATGCGCAATCTCTGTCATCGTGATCATGATGACTACAGCATCGAAGACACATCCATCGGCACACTCAACTTTACCAATGGTGCCATGGCCAGCATCACCGGGAGTAACTGTGCTGTAAAAGACCATTTTTTCGGGGATTTTCGCGTGGCTTTTGAGAATGTCACGCTCGATTGTCACACCACCGGCCAAAGCTGGGTCACACCGGATCATGCGTATTGGTATGCGGATGGTAAGTGTGAACGGCTTGATGAGTCGGTCGGTATTCACCGCGAAGTTGCTCGCGATTTTATTGCTGCCATCCGTGAGAACCGTCCTGCGTTGTGCCCGATCCAACAAGCGTACGAGGACGTCAAACTCATTTTCGCCATCATTGAATCTGCTGAAAATGATGGGAAGCGAATCAACATGGAGACTTGCCATGCGTATTCTGGTTAACTTACCTGCGGGCTTTTTCACACGACTTGAACTCAAACCTATCTTTGACCGACTTCATCAAATGGGGCAGATTCGCTGCACATCATATGACACACCTGAACAGATCGCTGAGGATTTATGCTGGGCTCAGGCGGTGATCATGTGGAGTTGGCCGACATTGTCAGAGCAGATGCTCGATCGCGCCAAAGACCTGCAATACCTGGGACAAATTGATGTTGATTGCCCAACCGCCAAAGCAGCGATGGAGCGTGGGATTGCCATGTCGCTGAGTAAAGGCGGGTGGTCTCCTGCTGTAGCGGAACTGGCGCTGGGGTTGATGCTCAGTTGCCTTCGAAAGACCAGTGAATATCACATCCAAATGCGTAGCGCAACGGAGACGTGGGTTGAGAATTTCCCAACCGACATTGATGGCAACGAACGCCAACTCACCGGACGAAGCGTGGGGATTGTGGGATTGGGGCGAATTGGTCAACGTCTTGCCCAACTGCTTCAACCCTTCAACATCACGTTGCATGTGACGGATCCTTACGTCAGTGATGCGGTGCTTAAAAAGTATCAGGCCAAGCGCGTCTCGATTGATGAACTTTGCGAAATGTCAGAAGTCCTGGTTCTCTGTGCTGCAGAAAACGACGGCACGCGCAAGGTGATCGATGAAGATCAAATTCAACGCTTGAGAAAACAGGCGGTGTTTATCAATGTTGCGCGGTCTGCCTTGGTGGACTATCACGCACTGGCTAAACGTCTTGAGCAAGGTGATGTGATTGCAGCATTGGATGTGTTTGATGAAGAACCATTGTCTAAGGACCATGTTCTGCGCAACTTGCCCAACACCTATCTGACGCCACATCGTGGTGGTGGGTTGGTGGAATCACTGAATCGATGTGTGGGTTGGCTGGTTGACGATCTGCAGGCGTTGCAACGCAAAGAAAGACGACTTCATGCGATGGATCAAAGTATGCTTATCGCGTTGGGGGGTTGATCGTCGCTGTCCCAGGCGATCGCTGGTGACTTTTTACCGCTTTATTTAACTGCTGCGCAGTTTCAGCATCACACAGTGATGTAGCTATTAATCGACATCTATCGCTGTTGACTCATATCAGTCTTTGCAGAACGTGACAATCAAAAACACTGCTGCTTCTCATGATTAATCGTGCCAACGGAAGATGGTGGTGACCTGTGCGATTTGTGGGTCTTTGAGAGACTGATATGCAGCAGGAGCATCCGACGGATCATGCACGCTGTAAAGAAATTCGGGGAAGTGGACTTTGCCTGATTGGATCATCTGGAAGATGGCATCCAGATCACCTGGCTCCCAATCGCGTGGGAAAAACATCTTGGCTTCACGCTGGAAAAAAGGCCAATAGTTGAAGGTGATGTCTGACTTGTAGCTGCCTTGGAAGATGTAGCGTACGTGTTTATCAAGTTTGACATTCCAGTAAGGCGCATGCAAGCCATCGACGGCATCATCAATCACAGCCGGTACGCCGGTGGCATCGACGATGATGTCTGCACCCTTTTCAAAATGCTCACGAATGTGTTTGGCAATGGCTCGCGTGACGACTTGCGCTTCAATGCCCCACTGCTTTGCAAGATCAACGCGGGTTGCTGATCGGTCCAAGCCGATGACGTCATAACCATGGCTTGCAAAGAACCGGGCACTGAATAAACCGATGGCCCCCAAACCGATGACGGCAATCCGGTCATCATCATAGCGTGTAACGTTATTAAAACCGTGACATGAGATCGCAGCCAAACGTGCAAGAACAGCCTGAACATCGTCAACGTCATCGGGGATGGAGATAAGCTGGTCTGCAGTACAGATGGCATGATCAGCCTGACCGCCCCATTGGCCGACATGCGGCGGTGTGTGATGCGTGCCGATGATGACCACGCGCTGGTTGTCAGTCAACTCCGTATCACCCGGATCAATCACGCGCCCAACACGTGCATAGCCGGGGACGATGGTTTTGCCTGCGTGTTCGCTGCTGCCATCGACCATTTTACCAAGCTCGCGGAGCTCGGTGCCGGGGCTGATGCAGGAGCAGGTGGTCTGCACGAGAGCTTGACCGGTTTGCAATGCAGCGATGGGAAACGTGTCGAGTCGGACACCCTTTGCATCAAAGACAATGCAGCGTCCCGGTTGATTGGGCTCACGTGGTTGGCAGTGGGTTTGTGTGGATAGGTTGGTCATGATGTGTGCGATGGGTGAATGAATGTGAACTTAGCCTGATAGATCAACGCTATCCCTACAGGATGTGATATTAATCGTAATACAGCGCATCCCAGTGTGCCTTGTCTGCCTTGATGTCAGGGACGGATGAGGCTTTGACATGCCCGTCAAAAAAGGCGTAGTTGTTGGCACCATTGTGATAATGCACACCTTTCCAGGCTGTGGAACTGTAACCGATGTAGTAGATGTAGCCTGAATCACCATAGCCGATCTGCGGGGAGTCATAGCTTGAGTTGTAAAGAACACGGCCGGACATGAACAGAAGCTTGCTGGCATTGCGGATCTGATCGGTGTCATAGATGATCCACGGTGTCTGGTGTGTGCCCCCCCATGAAGGAATTCGGCCACCCGGTAAGCAGTAGTCGCTTTCGACATCTGCCATGGAGTAACTGCGGAAGACATGTTCGACCCAGTAGTAATTGGTGTCATTAATCGCCAGACCACCACCCCCGCCCCAACCAAAATCTTCGAACGCCACGCGGTCATAGGTTGAGCAGACATACTTGTTGGTCGCCCCACCCATTTTCATGTACCCGCCACGCATAAGCACACCGGGCCACTTCATGGAAAAGGAGGTCGAGTTACCTGAAGCCTTGGCGTAGGCGTAGACGGCGGTAGGTGAGGCGCGGCGGTTGTCATCCATGTACAACATCGCGGCGGTGGTGAACTGTCGCTGCATCGTGGCACATTGCAACTGCCTGGACGTCTCACGTGCCTTGGCCAATGCCGGGAGCAAAATGGCAATCAAGATTGAGACAATGGAAATAACAACCAACAGTTCAATGAGCGTAAAAGCAGGACGTGAAACGCGTTTTGACATCATATCTCTCCAGAATAGGTGGCGGACAAGCCCCGGAAAATCCGGTGTGAGTATCAGAAGTCTAGGAGGCTTGATCCGATGTTCTGGTTATATATTGCAAATAAGTTGCGCCAGGTGACAAAACAACGTATTCCGTTACGCGGTATCAATTGTAGGGTTGAATACGTGGATTACCACTGTTTTCCTACACTTCCGGTCGGTAATCGCTGCCTGAAAGGCTGGATTCACTGCGATTGCGATACGCACGACGATAAGCCGAGGGCGTCTGCGTCAGATGCTTCATGAATATCGCGGACAATCGCCCCGCCGAGTTAAATCCGCAGCGAAGTGCAATGTCGATGGTTTTCAAATCGGTATCCCGCAATAGCTGCTTGGCCAATTCCAGGCGGGAATCGATGATCTCCTGGTGAATGGATCGGCCGATGAGTTTTTCAAACGCATACTCCAACGACCTTCTCGATCGCGGCACAACCCTCAGAACATCCCGCACCGTCACCGACTCTTCGACATTCTCACGGATATATCGCAAAGCTGCTGCGACGTCATCATCCTCAACACACAGCAGGTTGGTCGACTGTCGCTGGACGACGCCGAGAGTTTCAAACACCATGCGATGGTGCTTGAGTTTTCTGCCGATGATTTGATCTTCGAGCATTTGTGCTGCCGCATAGCCCATACGTTCCCCCCCTGCATCCAGATAGGACACGGGCGGCCAGGCCAGGTGACATTGAAAATCCCCACAGGCATGACCGATGATGCCGATCTGTTCGGGGATGTGAATGTTGAGCATGTGACAGGCTTCGGTGAGATGGTGCGCCAGTTCCATATGATGCACGATGACGCCAACGGGTTTTGGCAGCACCTTGGCCCACTGGACAAACTTGCTGATCAGATCGTCCCACGAAGTCGGTGGGTGATCGTAATCCTCAGGCAAAACCGTGTAAGGCAAGCCAAGTTTCTTCATGTAACGGATAAATACGTTACGTCTTGGTCGTTGATTCCAGACTTGATCGATGTAGGCAAACTGTTGAAAGCCCACCCTCCGCAAGTGATCCACACCGGACTGAATGATGTGTGCATCATCATCGGTGACCGAGGGGAAAGTGTAACGATCCGGCCCCATGAGAATGCCCACGCGCGGTTTATCGATGCGATCAAGCAGGGCATGCGCTTGCTTCTCTGCAGAGGAAAGTAACACGCCGTCAACGTTTTGCCAGATGTCATCAAGAAATTCAACGGGGTTGGCCCAGTAGCTAAAAGCCAATGACCAATTGCCACGTTCCCGGGCAAAACTGACGATCCCTTCCATGAGTGACCGGTTTAAATCACTGTCCATCCGCATCCCCACCGCGATGCGTTTGCGACTGGGTAACGTGATTGAATCGGGTGTGGGCATGTGAGCATTGTGCCAACAGGTGGTTGAAGCGACAAGTGTTTTGTGTGAGTACCAGTCGTGGCATACTGCCATCATGACCGCCGTGATGCATGTGCGTGAATGTCCTGCATGACATTAACCTCATCCCTTTGATACCAATCCGGCTTGAAAAAGTGTGCGTTGCATTGATTAAGCACCAGGAGTGAGGGCAGGTGTCTTGATGCGACTTCTAACCTGCATTGCATTGACATGCAGTGCTCTTGGGGGCACGGATTTTGTGAGTTTGTTATGTGTTCAAAGACTCTGATCGACTGACGTCACATCAACTCAAACATACGCAATGCGATCCGCGACATCTGAATCCACCGTCAGTTTCGCAGGCCCTTTCTCAATCTCCAACCTGGCGTCGGGATAGAGCATGACACTGTTGGCAGTTTTCAGATGGATGTCGCGTTGATCATCACTGAAAAACATCTGCGTCACACCTGGTTTGGCAAAAGTGCATCCATTGAGGAACACGGTCATGGGCTCTTCGTGGACCATGTCCTGGGTCTTGCGGAAGACGGCGAGTTGCTTGCCGATGTGACTGTTGACGATGGTGATTGAATCAATGGGCGTGTTGACGTTAAGCAAGCTGCTGGGTTTGTCATGTGCGACATGAATGCGATCAAGGACGATGCCCTGCTGCAGTGGCAATGGTGCGTTGGGGTAATACGAACGGCTGAACTTACCACTGTCATAGTGCACCGAAAAACCGATGCGCGGGTTCTTGAGCGTGATGTCACGGAAGACGACATTGCGCACGCCAGCAGTGTAGGTCACATCGTCCTGAACCATGTACCACATGATGCCATCAAGTTCCTTAGCGCCATGCTCATGGGTCGGCTGCGTCGTCGAGTTGAAGAACCGGCCATCGGCGTCGGCGCGGACACGGTAAAGCCGGCCGTTACTCACCACGGTGTCGGACTTTTGCACCTGCATGCCTTTAAACCAATCCACCCAGGCACCCGCGATGATCCGACAGAAAAAGCCGATCTCTCGACCGTCATCCAGGTCGACACATTTTTCAACCACACCGTCTTCGATCCAGCCCATCTCCGGATTGCCCACGTCGTAGTCATGCGCATTGAGCGCGATGGCATCGTCACCCGTTTCAAAGACACCGTTGCTGACGACAAAACGTTTGCCACGTCCGAAGTGCACGCCGTCTTTCTTGCCACGAATGATCACATCGTTGACGATGACATCTTCAAAGGAGCAGATGTGAATGCAGTACTGCAACGCGCCGACATCATCACAGCGGAAGCGTTCGATGCGCAGGTCCTGCACATGGAAAAACGAAACCTGGCCATGAAGGCCGAAGACTTCGCGGAACGTGCGGACGTCCATGTCATTGACAATCAGTGACAAACCTTCAAGTCGGATCGCCTTGTCGGTGGTGCGGGTGAGCGCACCTTTATTGAGAAAGACATGCGTGAACGGGCCCTGCTCATCGACTTTGCGAACAAAAGTATTGGCTTTGAAAATCAGGTCCGTATGACTGGGCAAAAGCACCGTGTCCGCCAGATCGTAGACACCAGGCCGACTGACAATGATCGTCCCCTGCTGATCCACAGCCTTTTGCAAAGCTCGGGCGTTCTCCATCCCCGTAGCCGTCGGCAGGAAGCCAAAGTCAGCGGCATTGACCTCATGATATTGTCCAAGACTCGCAGGCACAGCATCATCCTCTACACAAAAACAGGCTCGATATCAACCATCGTTTTGAAGTAAACAGACAGTGCGATACCGTTAAAATTCCAACCGCGCATCGTATTGAGACAAGCAC
>MDTC01198870.1_pt1 | contig 16394 bp, 30 predicted proteins | sample 811181 | NCBI WGS metagenome assembly MDTC01 (sample SAMN05326644, study PRJNA326480) | marine metagenome | isolation source: seawater | place: Pacific Ocean: North | collected 2011
ACATTGGGATTATTACAATTATAGCAAAAATAAATTATTACTAGAAAGTTTTTGCTTAAATACAGATGTTAGACTATTTCAACTAAATGTATTAGACATTGATCATAGTTTAATGAATAGTTATGGGAGTGATGATAAACACCCAGGAACAGAATGGCATATACATGTATCAGAAAACTTTGCTAAACAAATGGTGGCTCGCCCATAAAGCACATGGCGGAGAAGTTTGGAAAGTAAAGTGTGATACAACAATATTAGATTCCCCAGAAAATTATATAGATAAAACATTTGAACAGTTTAAAAAACTTCCGTTAGAAGATGTGATAGCATTTTCAGAAGCTGAAGTAACTGATAACAGTATGGAGAATCGTGAGGTTCTTGAAGACGCAAGTAAGATACATTACTTACGGCATTGTATTAGAGAAAATAAATTAAATTTTGTACCACAATTATTACATGAACCTTGGAAAGACAGATATAGAATACATCCTGGTAGTGGTAGATATGCCGCCTTATGGTTAGAAGGCTATAAAGAGTTTGATACTATATACATTCATTTTATTGAAAACAACTTTACAACACCAACACAAGCAACAGAATTAATTACACAAGATGAATTTACAAATGCAATTACATTACGTGATGTAGAACCTTATTACGAAACCTACTTTGCATTTCCTAAAACTGCAAAAGAATGTAGAAATACGCTAAATATGGATAGAGAGTGGCAGTGGCACCACATACCAACATATATACCTTGGAAGTTTATACGTTGGAGTGAAGGCCCAGAGTTTTTGAATTACAAAAATAGTTGGCGCTCTTATGGTATTGACTTATGGAGAACATTAAATGGCTTATAAAATAACCAAAAAGATTACACCTAATCCTCTACCTGAGACTGCTTTGGCTGATGTAGAAGCCTGGAAGACTGCATACGGGTCTTATCATGGTTCTCAAGCACCATGTATCGACGCTCAGGAATGGACATTACATTCAGATGGTAAATCAATGATTGTAGCTTTAACATACGAAGATAAAGATACATGTGATAAGCATCAGGCAACAGAACCTGAAGATTACACAGATCAGTATGATATCGAGGTAATGGGCGAGGCAACTGTATAAACACTTGACATTTTTAGTATATTGTAATATTATATAGGAATGTTACAAGTTTTATTTTGGGTATTCATAGTTTTATGGTTGTCGCTCTTTCCAAAGAGCTTCTTTAAATCCATATTACTGATACTCCAATTTATAGGACTATCCTTCGGGATTTTTATGTTATGGTATGGCATAACACATGCATAGTGGCCTATACACATCAACCCACTTAAAATATTCTGCAGTGTTCAATATAGGAGAAATTAATGGCTTATTATAGCACAAAAACTTATAATCATAGTATCGGATTGAGTGCAGTTTTTAGACAACCTCATGCAGATCATTCACATTGCAAATACTTACATGGCTACAGTTTGGCATTCAAGTTTACATTTGGTTGTAAAGATCTTGATAACAAAAACTGGGCAGTAGACTTTGGTGGTTTAAAGCCACTTAAACAATGGCTTGAAGATACGTTTGATCACAAAACAGTAATTGATGAAAACGATCCTCATCTAAACGACTTTAGAATTTTAGAAACAAAAGGGCTATGCCAGATTACAGTATTAGATGGTGTAGGTGCAGAAAAATTTGCAGAACACGCCTGGCGGTTTGCAGATGAACTTATTAGAAAAATGACAGATGATCGTTGCTGGTGTGAGTCAGCTGAATGTTCTGAACATGGAGCAAACAGTGCAATCTACACGCCATTTACTTGGCAAAAGATGTCATTTGATGAACAATGATCCATTCATACTTGTTATAGGCACAAGTCATTCAACAGGCGCATGTGCTGATAGAGATTGGCAAGAGTGGGGTATTAAAAATACTCCACTTTTAGCCTATAAAGACAGATGGGCAAGTTTAATGGAAAAAGATCTTGGCATAAAGGTAATAAATTTATCAAAGCCAGGAACAATTAACTCACGTATACTTGCAACCCTAGCTGATGCTTTTGATAGAGGTATGTCAAATTGCAAAGCAGTGATAGTAGAATGTAGATTAGGTGTTGGAGGTAGTTCAATATCATATAATGGCTTTCTAGACTATGAACATTTTCCTAAGGGCTGGGATAAACATTTAATAAAAGATATTGATGGAACTGTAGAACATGGGTTAAAAGATGATGCATTTAGTAGAGTGTTTGGAGTATATGCTGGTGGTAAAGTACAAAAACCTGGATACAGTGAAAGACTTTTAAGTGCAATCTACCCTGATGATGCAGTTCCAAAAGAAGCAATAAAACATGTTGAGGAATATATTGAACAAAGAGCCAATTTTTATCATAGAACAGATCATGTTTGGTGGGACGACTTCTTTGATATAAGAAATATGCAAACTATGTGCGAAAATGCAAACATTCCTTTTAGATGGATGCATTGGGGCAAGGCAAACACAATAGAATACCTTATGGATTATTTAATGACAGAATATCCTAAAGTAGGCCCAGCTAATCTTTTAGCAATGGAAGACAACAATACAGGTTATATTGCAGGTATATGGAACCATTTTAGATTTAAATTAGGTTTTGATGGTGACGATTTATCTATACAATGCTCATGCAAACATTTCAACGAATTAGGAAATAAAGTTGCATGGGAACTAATAATGAAACCAAGAGTAGAAGAGTGGTTAAATGACAAACTATAAACCCTGGGCTCCTGATGGAAAAGAACCAAAAAGAGATCCAGCAGAAATAAAAGATGATATAATTGAAAACCTACGAGAAGTATACGATCCTGAGATCAGTGTAAATGTATATGATTTAGGACTTATTTATGAAATCAATATAAATGGTGATCATTGCGATATTGTAATGACTCTTACGTCTGCATTTTGTCCAGCGGCTGATGAGATTATTGCTGACGTAAATGGTGCATGTTGCCTTGCAGATGGAATAGAAACCTGCAATGTTGATGTTACGTTTGATCCACCATTTGGCCCAGACAAGATGAGCGAGGAAGTTAAAATGATGCTTGGAGTTTGGGATTGACATTTATTGTAAATGACGCATGTATTAAATGTAAGTATACAGATTGCGTTGAAGTATGTCCTGTAGATTGCTTTTACGAAGGTGAAAACTTTCTTGCAATTAACCCAGATGAATGTATCGATTGTGGAGTTTGCGAACCAGAATGTCCTGCAGGTGCAATTTTACCAGATACTGCATTAGGTGGTTGTGAAGTTGATTGGGTAGAAATAAACAGAAAATATTCTCAAGACATGAACTGGCCTAATATTACAGAAATGAAAGATGCACCATATCCAGGTGCTGATGATGTAAATCCTGAAAAAGGATATACAGGACCAAGTAAACTAGATCAACTTAGTGATGAACCAGGAGAAGGAGATTAATATGTGGGATTTTTGGACAGCGATTTTATTTTTATGTATAGCATTACCAATATCATTGTTTATTATGGCTCTGTTAGGCTATGCAGATTCTAAGAATAAATCAGGAGATGACAAGTGAAAATAATTATAGCATTAGATAGTATAAAAGCAGAAAAGAATATTGAAATAGCCACAAGTCTAAAAGGTAAAGTAGATGGTTTTAAAATTAATCATTTGATGTGGGAAAATACAAGACTACTTAAATCATTAGCAGATGAATTGTTTATTGATTGTAAATTATGGGACACACCAAATACAGTTGAACAAGTTCTAAGACGAATAAAATGTAAAGGTGCTACAATGACAACAGTAAACACCTTTAACAATAATGCAGTATTTGAGGCTTGCCAAAAATACGCAGATGATATGAAAATATTAGGCGTAACTTATCTCACAAGTTGGGATAGTTCAGAACTACTTAATATTACAAACCAAAATGCAAAAGTTATATGGCGTAGTGCTATAGACAGTATAAGCAACTATGGATTTTCAGGAGTAATATGTAGCCCAAAAGATTTAGATACAGTTAAACCACTAGCACCAAATATGTTAAAAGTTTGTCCTGGCATAGGTAATAATCCTGGGCAAACACGTACAGTAACGGCAAAAGAAGCGTTAAATATGGGTGCAGACTACATTGTAGTAGGCAGAACAGTAACCAATGCAGAAAATCCTGTAAGTGCAGTAGAAGAAATGAAAGAGAGTTTACTTTTGTAATGGCAATAAAGGTATTTTTTATCGCAAAGATAAAAGACTTCAATGACGAATATAAAGAATACGTTGCCAAAGTAAGAGCATTAGGCGAAGCCCACCCTGGTTTTATAAGTTTAGAAAATGAAGAGATAGGTGATATAGAAATAACAATTACAACATGGCGTAGTAAAGAAGATGTAGCAGACTGGGCAAGAGATCCTGTCCATGTAAGTGCTAAAAAGAAATGGCGTAATTGGTATCATTGGGTAAAAGGTATACATGTGGAAACAAAAGACGAATGAAAATATGTGTAATATATAGTGGGCAAACCAGAAGTTATAATGATAACCATGAATTATGGAAAAGCCATAAAAGAATGGCTGATGAACTAAAAGAACGTTATAGTATTGATGTAGATTTTATAGGACATACATGGGCAGATCAACCTACTCCTTGGAATGTAGCAGATTTTCTACATTTTATACAGGATGATCAGAACTGTATTGATGATTGGATAAACAATGACTTTTTTAAACGTGCTTGGTGGAATCCAGGTAGTGATACATTCCAAGATTTTGTTACAGAGTGTATTAATAATAAAACAGGCAACGAACTATTAGAAAGAATTACAACAAATAGCAGAAAAGCATACGGACAAATTTTTAGTTTCTTTAAATGTATTGAGCAAATAGAAAACACATATGATGGATATTTCAAAACTCGTTGGGATATTATGATTGATAAGACGCAGGGTTTAACAGAATTTTTTCCATATCTATTAGAAGAAAAACAGGATTTAGTTTTATTTACGGGTGCCGCCTGGTATAGACCTACAAAAGAAAATTTTAATAATGAAGCAATAGGTAATTTATTTTTAAACGATACTAACTTCATTATGAATAAAGGTGCAATGGACGGATATATGAATAAAGATTGGTTAAAGGATTTACATAGGGTTGTGACTAAATCAACATATGGTGATGCAAAGCCAAGTAGTCACACATTATGGACACTTATGCACCCAACAAACATTATGGGAAGGTTCGTATTGAAAGGTGATTGCTTTAGCATTACAAGAACACCTAAAGATGTACAAATTAAAAAGGAAACAGACAAATGGGCTATCTAAATTTAGAAGAATATATAAGAACTGTTCCAGATTATCCAGTAGAAGGTATACACTTCTATGATCTTAACAGTTTATTTGCAAGTGAAGCTTGGCCACAAGTTGTTGAAGAGCTTGTAGAGAAAATGGATCATTTGCATTTTACACATATAGTTGGTATTGAAAGCAGAGGGTTTGTTGTAGCACAGGCTATTGCAAGTAAACTTAGAAAACCTATGGTTATGGTACGTAAAAAGGGTGCTAAATACCCAGGTAAGTTACTAGAAGAGTCTTACGAATTAGAATACGGCACTGATACTCTTACACTTCAGGAGGGTATACTAGGACATACAAGTAGAGTTCTAATCGCAGATGATCTTATTGCTACTGGCGGTAGTATGTTGGCAACAAAAAGATTATGTGAACAAACAGGTGCCCGTGTAATTGCAACAGCAACAATCGTAAATCTTCGTTATTTAAATGCAGAAGGTTTAAGTGATATGGAAATTTACAGTTCAATGGGGGTGAATGAATGATAACAGTAACAGAAGATGCAGGTAAACATCTAAAAAATATTCAAGAAGATCAGAACAAATATATCTGCTTGGGTGTAAAAGGTGGTGGCTGTGCTGGTTTTAGTTATGATTGGCAACTTTCAGACGACAAACCAGAAGATTCAGAAGCAATAGATTTAAAAAATGGTACAAACTTATATGTTGACAATATGAGCTTAATGTATTTGTTTGGTTGTACTGTTGATCTTAAAAAAGATGTATTTGGAACAGTACTAGAAGTAACAACTCCGGCGGCACAGAGTTCATGTGGTTGTGGAGAATCAATAAACTTTGATATGGACATGATTGAACAAAACGCAACAAAGTTCAATATACCAAGCTAATGAAATTTGATTGGGAAAAGACAAAAGAATATCTAATCTATAGAGAACAAGTACGTGGCAAATGGGAAGACTACGTTCGTTGGGGTTTGGCTATTGCAGTAGTAATTTACGGATTATATAGCAAAGAATATGAATATGCTTTTGCTATTGCTCTTGTAATTTGGTTTCTACCTGTAATAATTTTACCGTGGATTAGTGGAAAACTTTATGGTGCAAAATGGTACCTAAGAATGAAGGAACGAAATGAAAACCGTATGGCAAGTTTACCTAAATATATTAGATGGCCAATCCAAGGGGCAGTTATATTGTTGGTATGTTATATGATGAATGGCTTTAAGTTTTGGCCCATAGGATGATTTTTATATCCGCACCATTTGGTAATTACCTACACTATAAAAATACTCTTAGTGTACATGGTACATTTACTGTTGCACCACGTCCTGGAAGAGTAAAAGCAATAATTAAAACATTAAGGTATACAAGACAGGGTTGGAGAAACAAATTAGGTTTACGTAATCCTGGATTACATGCTGGTATGTTCAAAACAAGTTATGAAAATGTGCTTAGTGTGGCGGCTATAGAACCTGCAGACTGGACAAAGATACAAATGTCTATAGGAGTAGAGCGTAACATAGAACTAAACGTAAGTTGCCCTAATTTAGATTCACATGACGATACAACTACTTGGGAAAACTTTGAAAAGTTTCCAAATAAAATGCGAGGCAAGTATTGTATTGTAAAGATTCCACCAAATAGTAGTGAAACATTAATTGATAAACTTGTAGACATGGGCTACACACAAATTCATGCAAGTAATACATTACCAACAGAAAAAGGTGGGCTAAGTGGAAAAATATTACAGCCATACACATTAAAAATTACAGAGTATATAAAGGAAAAGTATCCTGAAGTAGAAGTAATAGCAGGTGGTGGCATTACAAAACCTGAAGATGCTAAAACATACTACAATGCAGGTGCTGATCATATTAGTTTAGGCTCAGTATGTTTTACGCCTTGGAAAATTAAGAAGATTATCAATGAAAGTAGCAATTTTAGGTTGTAGTCATAGCGACACAATGTTTGTACGTGATAATTGGGTAGAACAACTATCACGTAAGTATCCTGATATTCAGTTTGACAATTACAGTATTGTAGGCGGTGGACAACTTGATATAGATTGCATACTAAAACACTTTGTAAAGTTTAAAATGCAATTTGATAAAGTCATTGTGCAATTCAGTGGCAATAATAGATGGATAATACCATCGCAAGGTGTTTGGCGAGACTTTGAAGATCCATATGATAGAGTTGAACTCTCAGATAATTTACATTGTTACAGATTAGATGTGCCTCGTGCAAGATCATCACGTATTTTTACAAAAGATGAACTTAAAGGTATTGCAAAAGGTTTCTGGAGTGAAGGTCACGTTCATGTTGATAACTTTCGTGTAGATGATTGGGCTTGCAGAGTTGGTTTTGGACATTATTATAGTGACTTAGTACATAATACTATGGCTGAAATATACCCATACGATTTTCTATATTGGACATGGCGACAACTTGATTTTTGGGCGAATAATTTAGGGCATGATATCTGTGCCCATGATTGGTTTTTAAAAAACCATAAAAAACAATATACTGAAGAGTGGACAGACGACACACTACATCTTACACCAGAAGGTAACAGGGTTTTATTAGAAGAATATCTTGGAAACCACTTGACAAATCACTTAGAAAGTGTATAATATCAATAATATCATAACTATAGGGAGGGCATTATTATTATGAAGATTATAGCAGGTAACAGTAATGTTGAACTTGCAGATGCGATTAGCGGTCATTGCTTTACTAATCGTGTACAGGCGAACATCAATAAATTTGCAGATGGAGAATGTTCGGTAGAGTTTTTAGAAAACATTAGAGGGAAAGATGTATTCATTATACAGAGTACTAGCTCTCCAGTAAATGATAATCTAATGGAACTTCTTGTAATGATAGATGCGGCCAAACGTAGTAGTGCAAATCGTATTACGGCGGTAATCCCTTACTTTGGTTATGCAAGACAGGATCGTAAGAGTGCTTCACGTACTCCTATTACTGCAAAACTAGTAGCAAACATGTTGACAACGGCAGGTGCAGATCGTATACTGACAATGGATTTACATGCAGGGCAGATTCAAGGCTTCTTTGATATTCCAGTTGATGACTTGACAAGTAGGATTGTATTTGCCAAGGATATTAAAAAAGCCATTGGTATTATTGACGATCCAAATGTAGAACAAGCGAGAATAGTATTTGTTTCACCAGATGCTGGAGGTGCAGTGAGGGCTCGTAAGTTTGCAGATATGTTTTATGGTGATGTTGCTATTGTTGACAAACGAAGACCAGAAGCAGGCAAGTCAGAAGTAATGAATCTCATAGGAGATGTAAAACAAAAACATGCTATACTAGTTGACGACATGGTTGACAGCGGAGGAACACTTTGTAAGGCCGCAGAAGCAATTATGAAGGCTGGAGCTCTAAGTGTTAGGGCATATATTACACATGGAATACTAACTGGCGATGCATGTCAAAAAGTAGAGAAAAGTGTACTAGACGAACTAGTAATCACTGATTCAATAACATACGTTTGCCCTCCGAAAATTACGAAAGTAAGAGTTGTAAGCGTAGGTCCATTGTTTGGTGAAGCAATTAGACGTGTTACTAATGAAGAATCCGTTAGTAACCTATTTGTATGAGGAAAAATGGCAACAGGTAGAACCAAGCGAAATAAGAAATACAGTCGTGTATTTCAAGTCGCTTTTGCACAGGAGAATAAATTGAAGAATGTAGATCTAAATAAGTATATGGACTTTGTAAAAGAAGTCACATCAGATGAATCTAATATGACAAGTTCTATGCATGAGCATATGAATAAATTAGAGAAAGAATCAGGTGTCAAACTTGCACTGTTAATGACAGGTGCAATTGGCATGGCAAGTGAAGGAGGCGAATTTGCTGAAATTGTTAAAAAGTGCATCTTCCAAGGTAAACCAATGGACGATGAAACTATATTTCATTGTAAACGAGAACTTGGCGACATTATGTGGTATTGGATTAGTAGTTGCCGTGCTCTTGGTCTTGAGCCTAACGAGGTAATTGCTGAGAATGTTAAAAAACTTGAAGCACGTTACCCTGGCGGTGCATTTGATGTACACTATTCTGAAAATAGAAAAGAAGGGGATCTTTAATAGTGCTTAACTATAAAGAAAAACCTTTAGAAGAATTAAATTTACAGGAAACTTACGAGTTTGAAAAGGAAATGCTCGAGCGTCTTTCACAGGCGGCTCGAGGACAAATGTCTAATAATATTATTGGACAAATAAACACGTACATAGCACTAATACGTGATCATAAAGTTGAAATATTAGAAAGAGAACGTTTAGGAATTGACCATCCAGATTATGAAAAGAAACAAAGGGCACTCAATATTGGAGACGAACCACAACAATCAAGTGATACTGAATGAGCAGGACATTATTACTGCTTGGCTTAGCGATATTGATGTTGACTCTGCTATCTTCAATGATGTAGAGCCGATAAATATCTATAACCAGTGGTGCGATAAGTATGATATTGATCATAAGATTGTAGCACAAGCAGAAGATAAAAGTTCTAACTATGTTGAACATTGTGTTGATACTTGGCATATGCCAGATGATTATAAAAGTCTAGATATTATTAATCATTTGCTTGATATGTGTAACACAGAGGAACAACGTAAAAGAGTATTGTTAGAGCTAAATTTATTTAAAGATCGTGGCATGTTAGTTGTGCTACAATTTTTAAAATACCTAGTAGATGTTTGTAAAGAACACAATATTGTACTAGGAGTAGGAAGAGGTAGTAGTGTCGCGAGTTATTGCTTATTCCTTTTAGGTGTGCATCGAGTTGATAGTATAAAGTATCAATTGGATATCACAGAGTTTTTAAAGTGAACCACACAGTAGAGTATATACATCACTTTACTTGTGAGAAGTGTTCAGGTTGGTGGAGTATTGCTACTGACGAAAACTGGAAACCTAAAAAAATGTGGTGCCCAATGTGTGGAACCAAACAAGAGAAAGATGTATTGATTGACGTCAAGACTGGAGATATAAAATATGAAGACAGTTAAAACAAGAAGAGGCAAAACTTTGAATATGGCTCAACTTGCGGCTCAGAATGAGACTGCTAGAGCAATATCAAACGTGCCTATTAATGCTCGTGGTGATATAATTGACAATCGTGGTAATATTAAAGTTCCAAGGGAACAGATATCTAAAGAATATTATAGAGATAATCTTCAAGGCATTGAAGAATCAGTTAGTATTAAAACTGATGATCTAGAACCACTTGAGCCTACACCAACAGAAGTTGTTAAAGAACCAGAGCCTGCACCTAAACCTAAACCTAAAGCAAAACCAAAAAAGGAACCTGCTCCAGTTGAAGAAGAAGGTGTAGTAGAAATAGGACGTAGAAATCGTACCAGAGAAGACGGTACAAAGTATTGGGAAGTAGAATTCTCAGATGGATCAATGGAAATTGAGGAAGACAGTGACGTTTAACGCCTGGCAATACCCTCAAAAACTAGGAGATAACATGAAAGTAAAAGCATTTGGAAAAAGAATACTTGGGCAGATGATTAATCCGCCTGGACTATATAAGAAATCTAAATCCGGTTTGCTTATAGCAGACAAAGACATGGACGAAAGTGGTATTAAGCCACGTTGGTTCAAAATTTACAGTGTAGGAGATGATGTAGACTTCTGTACTGAAGGTGACTATGTACTAGTAGCACATGGTAGATGGTCAAGAGGTGTGGAAATAGGGCCTGATGAAAAAGTATGGCTATTAGACAACGACGATTGTCTTGCAATTAGCAATGAACCACCAGCTGATTAAATATCAACCACATGATGGGAACGGTACAACTCCACGATGGGTTTACAAAACAGAATACACAATAATTAAAACAATACCCTATCAACCTGATCCCAGATCTAACATAGATGATCAAATAAAACTTATAAATGATGTATGTGGTTTCAAATTTATTATTGATTGTAGGTTAGAAGAAAGAACCACTCAGTGGAGTAACAATGCTGGACAGATTAGCAATACATTTTTAACTTATACAATGGCAAAGTTGCCTTGGTTGTATAATCCTTTTGGAAAGTGGTTAACAAATAAAGATCCAGTACAAGAAGAATTTACACATATAGATGGTATATTGAAATATGTATTACCACTTTATGTAGACCTCGCATTAAGAATATTTCCGTATGCAAATTTTGATTTGTCACATGAAAATCTTATGCAAAGAGATAATGGAGATATTTGTTTTATAGATTGGGACGATTGTTTGCTTGGAAACATACATGATTCAAATGATATAGGTAAAAGCATAATTGAAGAATGTGTTAAAGCACACAATACTCATTTAGATGATCTTGATAAGCAACAAGTACTTGAAAACCTTAAGAAAACTATTGACGAATACACAAAATTAACATATAATACTAAATTATGTAACTTCGACATAGACATTCCTAATACAGTAGATTACTTGTATGATAGATGGATTAAAATTTTAAAAAGCGAAGGAAGACTATAATATGGCAAAAGAACTATGGGTCGAGAAGTATCGTCCTGAACGCATTACTGATTATGTGTTTAAGGATACCTCACAACGCAAGCAGGTACAAAACTGGATTACAGATGGTGGCATTCCACATTTGCTGTTTAGCGGTAGTCCTGGTACTGGTAAAACTACACTGGCCAAAGTACTCATTAATGAGTTGAATATAGAAAAAGCAGACGTCTTGTACATAAATGCAAGTCGTGATAATGGCGTTGAAATGATACGTAAAAAGATCAGTGCATTTAGTGAAACAATGCCTTGGGGAGACTTTAAGGTAATTTTACTTGATGAGGCTGATCACATCTCCCCTGAAGGACAGGCGGCACTACGTGGTGTTATGGAACAATATCATGCAAGTGTTCGCTTTGTCCTAACATGTAACTATCCTAACATGATTATTCCTGCACTACACAGTAGATGTCAAGGCTTTCATATTGAACAGTTGGATCAAACAGACTTTACTGTACGTGTAGGTGAAATCCTGCAGGATAATGAAGTAAAGTTTGACATTGAAACACTAGATGCAATGGTCAGGGCTAACTATCCTGACTTACGTAAAACAATTAACACAGTTCAGATGTGTGTTGTTGATAAAACGCTTGTAAAACCTGATGAAGAAGGTGCAAGTGCTGAATGGCGTATGCAAATGGTTGAGCTTTTTAAGGCAAAACAGATTGCAGAAGCTAGAAAACTAATTGTTGCAAAGGCAAGAACAGATGAATACAATGATATCTACACTTGGTTGTATAGAAACATAGATTTGTATACTGAAAATGATGATCAGTATGATGAAGTAGTTCTAGCAATACGCAATGGACTTGTAAAGCATACACAAGTAGCAGATATTGAAATTAACCTTAGTGCAACAATGATAGAGATTGCAAGGGCGATTAGGTGACGGCGAAGTACATTGTTTCAAACTCAATTTCGCACAATAAATTAGCTGACCAAATCGTTGGCATCAGTCCTGATGTCTTTAACTTGCCTAAAGAACTTCATACTACGTTAATCGTAGATGATCAGCCCTTCAACGTAGGACAGGTCGCAGGAAAGACAGGGCTTTGTTTACACACAAAGAAGAAACTACAAGATCCAGAAGTATGGCAGTCAAGTATTGATCTTGTACAAAAAGAAACTAGTAGAGGAACTGATATTTGGGGAAACAAATTAGAAGATTCCACAATGTCTGTTCTTATATTGGATCGCATGAACTACAGGTTAAGTAATGACTTGTGGCCAGGTTGTAAAAACTATCTAGCAACGTTTCCTGATTATCCTTTTCTGGATACAGTAATAGATATTAATAACAAATATGATTTAACACCTATAAATGAGTTTTTCGACTTACGTAAATTTGATAGTACAATTAATAGACACTTTCCAGCACGTGATGTAATTTACTTTAATGATAGTGATAACCATTTAATTACTTTATGTGAAGAACTAATAGCAAGACGTAAGAAACTTAATTCGTTTACACCTGAAACACTTAAAGATAAGCTCTTAGGGCAACCCTGGTTTATCGTTGAAACTATGCTTACTACAGATACTAATCCGTGGAAGCTGATTGAAAATAATTTTGCTCATGTATTCGAAAGAATGGATACAGAGCTAATAGACTATACTGTTAAACAAGAACAAAAGATTACCCTAAGTCAAGACAACCCTAATATTGTTGTTGTAGACTTAGGAATTGTGCATTTTGAGAGCGATAATTCAGCAGTATCAAAGTATATAGAACTTTGCGAGCAGTTAGACATCAAACCTAATGTGCCAGAGTTTAGAAAACTAAGGCAACAGTATGGCAAAGAACAAAGAACAGCAATAGGCAGACAACCTATTGATCAAAAATATTCTAATGTGATAGAGGGCATTTGTAAACTACTTTTAGGCTACAAAGATATATGTTCTGATACAGATTTAACAGACATTGGTTGGCATCTAGGATGTCAGATTGCTTTTAAAGGTGCATTAGCAAAACAGAATGAAACTATATCGTTAGACTTCAAAGGTTGTGAGGTAATTGACGACCTTATAAGCCAGATAAATATTAAAGAGTAAAGGAAGACACCATGACAGTCATGTTTTTAAAATGGTGGTTTGTGTTTGTTGTGCAAGCCATTGGACTAATCGTCTTTGCATATATGGATGGAATTCAATATGTGCTAGAAAATGACAAAACATATCTAAGTATTGTAATTGCATTCATCTGGTTGATTGTTAGCCTCTCAGTAGGTTACTATACATGGAAAAAATTAGAGAAACCCGAATTCTTATGGTTTGCAGGTGAATCCTGTATGACAGTTGGAATGATTGGAACAATCATTGGATTTATTCTAATGCTTGGTACAAGTTTAACTAATTTAGATCCAAGTGATACAGAAAATATGCGTGTAGCAATCAGCAGTATGGCAGTTGGAATGAGTACTGCACTATTAACAACATTATGTGGATTAACTGCAACCCTAATGCTACGTGTTCAACTTGTAATGACAGACGCACCTAAAGATGTTGGTGCAATAAGCGATAACGAAAAATGAAACATAAAAAATATTCCAGTTACACAAGTTACAATGACATGCTTTTCAACGTGTTGATTGGCTTTGTACTTTTATTCATTTTAGCATTTATGCTTATAAACCCAATTACTAAAAAAGCTGATATTCCTGCAAAAGCAGAAATTATGGTTGTTTTAGATTGGGACGATATGAGTAAAGATGATGTTGACTTGTGGATTAAAGGTACTGGTATGGTTCAACCACTAAGTTTCCAGGTTAAAAATGCAGACTTTTGGCATTTGGATAGAGATGACTTAGGCGAATCAACAGACGTAACATATGTTGCAGGTGAACGTGTAATGTTAAGATACAATAGAGAAGTTGCCACAATGCGAGGCTTAATGCCAGGCGATTTTAACATCAATGTTCACATGTATAAGAAAAAAGATACAAAACCAACAAATATTAGTATTACACTTATTGATGTTAATCCATATAAAGAGCTTTATAAGATGAATACTACACTTACAAAAGATGGGCAAGTGGTTATTTTTCCTAGTTTTAGTGTAGATAAAGATGGTGTAATTTATAACACGTTTCAAAGTGATGTAATATTTGCAAGACAACCAGCAGGCGATCCTATTGCAGATGATAGTAGGATATTGTTAGGACCAGAGGTGAACTAATGCTTAGTAATTTTTATGTATATGGACTCTTTATAGTGGCGGCAGTAAGTGTTTATAGCCTTATCTATAGTAGACAAAATAAACTGGTCACATTTATCCTTATTCCATTAATTTTAGGTGTAAGTATTTGGACTTGGCATGCAATTAAAATACTACAGGGTACGCCATTGGATGATCTTATATGGGATAAGCAAGCACAGATAATTTGGGCATATCAAGATAAGCCTAATATTTACATGTTAGCGAGAATGGGCAAGACTAGAGAACCAACTTACTTTGTTATTCCTTGGACAGAAGAAAATATGTACAAGATACGTAAAATTCAAGAAGGAATAAAAATGCAGGGTTCAGTTCAAGGACAGTTTAAAAAGCCACGTGGATACACTGGTGCCCAGAGTGATTTCTTCTTTAATGAAGTAGAACGTTTTGAAGATAGAGTAAGAAAAGAAGGATTTCATCAGGGCTATGGCCCTTAATTTGAGGAGAATAAAATGATTGAAATTATGTATCAGCCACGTATGGACGATGAAGTATGTGTAGCACGTTTTGAAACAATGGGCGAGGCAGAAGCATATATGGAAGTTATTAAGAGCAAAAGTCCTAAGGCATATGAACATCACCGCATCAAACAAGATGTAGAACATGGTGGCCCAAAAGGGTTAGAACCAACAAGATTCAATACTTGGGAAGCCAAGGGTAGAGAAATAGATTTTTAGGAGGGAGATATAATGGATTTTTTAATTTGGCACGGAGTTGCAATGATGGCAGTAGTAGCAATTAGTTTTATTATGGGCTATTCTACTGCGGTTATGATACAGCAAAAAAATAATAGAAAAAAGTGAAAAAAGTTGCATTTTTAGGTTGACAAAAGTAAGATGTCTTGCTATAGTATGAGTATAGTTAGAAACAAGGAGTTAACAAATGCAAGCACAGATCGACACTTTACTAGACAACATTAAAGCAGACTACATTAACTGGTCTACTCATAATGGTACTAAAGAATTAAGCTCTTATTGTAAGGGTGTAGTCGACAACTTTGACGAAAATGTTGAAGTTAAGCACGGTAAGAAATACATCAAGATTGTTGGTGGTGTTTCTAGTGGTGTTTGGGGCTTTATTGTTGCTACTGATAATCACCCAAAATTCAAGAAGGGTGATATCCTAAAGGCCGCTGGTTATAATGCACCAGCAACAAATGCGGCACGTGGAAACGTGTTTGAGAATTATACAGTACGTTGGACTGGTCCACTTTACTTAAACTAATCCCCCAGTGCTTGGTACCTACAAAGGCGGGCCGTGTCGCCCACATAAGGGTAGGCTAAGTTACTAGATTAAAACAGTTGCATGCCGAGAT